>ERZ791760.4-NODE-4-length-310020-cov-56.117746_pt1 | contig 310020 bp, 268 predicted proteins | sample MGYA00509950_ERZ791760 | MGnify/ENA primary metagenome ERZ791760 (study PRJEB30046, sample SAMN00792002) | human gut metagenome | study: EMG produced TPA metagenomics assembly of the A metagenome-wide association study of gut microbiota in type 2... | reverse complement strand
AGCTGAAAGCTTTCCGGAACCCCCAGCCTAGCTGGGGGTTTTCTGTGCACAAAAAGCCGGAGCGGTCTCCCGCTCCGGCTTCACACGACAATCGCCTTTCAGCGAAACACAATTACTCTTTATCGCCCAGCAGAACGGATTCCAGTGCGATTTTGATCATGTCGTTGAAGGTAGTCTGACGCTCAGCGGCAGTGGTCTGCTCGTGCGTGCGGATATGGTCAGATACGGTGCAGATGGTCAGGGCTTTCGCGCCGAATTCTGCAGCGACGCCGTAGATACCAGCTGCTTCCATTTCCACGCCGAGGATGCCGTATTTTTCCATCACGTCGAACATTTCGCCGTCCGGAGAGTAGAACAGGTCAGCGGAGAACAGGTTACCAACGCGAGCATCAATGCCCAGTGCTTTAGCTGCATCTACCGCGTTACGCACCATGTCGAAGTCAGCGATAGCTGCAAAGTCATGGTCTTTAAAACGGATGCGGTTAACTTTGGAATCGGTGCAGGCACCCATACCAATCACTACGTCACGCAGTTTTACGTGCGGCAGAACTGCACCACAGGAACCAACGCGAATGATTTTCTTCACGCCGAAATCGGTGATCAGTTCTTTAGTGTAGATGGAGCAGGACGGGATACCCATACCGTGGCCCATTACAGAAATTTTGCGGCCTTTGTAAGTACCGGTGAAACCCAGCATACCGCGAACGTTGTTCACTTCACGGGCATCTTCAAGGAAAGTTTCAGCAATATACTTCGCACGCAGCGGGTCGCCTGGCATCAAAACTACGTCAGCGAAATCGCCCATTTCTGCATTAATGTGTGGAGTAGCCATCATTTTATCCTTTTTGTGACATATTAAAGGCGGAGTCACTGCTCCGCCCAAATCCATCAGAACATGGCTTTGCCATATTCCATATCAGAAGTACCAAAATATTTTGCCAGAGTCTGGCCGATATCCGCGAAAGTTTCACGGTGCCCCAGCGAACCCGGTTTTACTTTCGGGCCGTAAACCAGTACCGGAATGTGTTCACGGGTATGGTCAGTACCGGTCCAGGTCGGATCACAACCGTGGTCAGCGGTGAGGATCAGGATGTCGTCATCGCGCAGCAAAGACATCAGCTCTGGCAGACGGCGGTCGAACAGTTCCAGACCCGCCGCATAACCTGCGACGTCGCGACGGTGCCCCCAGGAAGAGTCGAAGTCAACAAAGTTGGTGAAGACGATGGTGTTATCACCCGCTTCTTTCATCTCTTTAATGGTGGCGTCAAACAGCGCGTCCAGGCCGGTCGCTTTCACTTTTTTGGTGATGCCGCAGTTAGCGTAGATGTCTGCAATTTTACCGACAGAAACCACCTGGCCGTGTTTTTCATCAACCAGTTTCTGCAGCACGGTCGGTGCCGGCGGTTCAACAGCCAGGTCGTGACGGTTGCCAGTACGCTGGAAGTTACCGGCTTTATCGCCGATAAACGGGCGAGCGATAACACGACCGATGTTGTAGCCGCCGTTGGTCAGCTCTTCACGGGCGATTTCACACAGTTCGTAGAGTTTATCCAGACCGAAAGTTTCTTCATGGCAGGCAATCTGGAACACGGAGTCAGCGGAGGTATAGAAAATCGGCTTGCCGGTTTTCATGTGCTCTTCGCCCAGCTGATCCAGAATGACCGTACCGGAGGAGTGGCAGTTACCGAGGTAACCCGGCAGATTAGCGCGTTCGACCAGTTTATCCAGTAGCTCTTGAGGGAAGCTGTTTTCGTGATCGGAGAAGTATCCCCACTCAAACAGAACCGGGACACCGGCGATTTCCCAGTGACCAGACGGGGTGTCTTTACCGGATGACATTTCGTGCGCCCATGCGTACGCGCCGATAACTTCAGCGTTGCCGTCCATTCCCGCCGGAATGAAACCGGTAGAACCTTCGTGTGCTTTCGCCAACCCCAGACGGGTCAGATTTGGCAGATTGAGCGGGCCTTTACGACCATTATCAGCTTCGCCTTTGGCACAAGCTTCTGCGATATGACCCAGGGTGTCAGCCCCGACGTCACCAAAGCGTTCTGCATCTTCTGTAGCGCCGATGCCGAATGAGTCCAGCACCATAATAAATGCACGTTTCATATGTTCTCCGTACTCAGTGCTTCAAATTTAAATGATCAGATCAGTATACCGTTATTCGCTGATACGGCGATAGACAGTTGGTGTGCTTTCCGGTGCTTTATCGGCAAGTTTAATTGCCGCTTTCACCGCTTTCGCCGCTTCCTGCCAGCTGTTTTCGTCTTTCGCGTGGATAACCGCCAGCGGACGCTGACCGTCTACCTGGTCACCCAAACGCGCCATATCAGTAAAGCCGACGCTGTAATCGATGGTGTCAGATGCCTGACGGCGACCGCCGCCCATTGCAACCACTGCCATTCCCAGCGCACGGGTATCCATATCACTGACAAAACCTTCGGTATCAGCATAGACTGCTTTCGTCAGCATCGCTGTCGGCAGATACTTCGCGTAGTTCTCAACGAAGTCGGTCGGGCCTTTTTGTGCCGCTACCATACGACCAAAGACTTCTGCCGCTTTACCGTTGTCCAGTACCGCCTGCAATTTCGCGCGCGCTTCGGCGTCATCTTTCGCCAGTTTGCCGGAGGTAAGCATCTCCACACACAACGCCATCGTGACATCAAACAGACGCGGGTTACGGTACTCACCTGTCAGGAACTGCACCGCTTCACGTACTTCAACCGCGTTACCGGCACTGGAGGCCAGCACCTGATTCATGTCGGTGAGTAGCGCGGTGGTGCGCACGCCAGCGCCGTTAGCCACGCCAACAATCGCTTCGGCAAGGGCTTCAGAGAGTTCGTAGGTCGGCATAAATGCACCGCTACCGACTTTCACGTCCATCACCAGTGCATCCAGACCTTCCGCCAGTTTCTTCGCCAGGATCGAGGCAGTGATCAGCGGGATGGAATCCACGGTTGCGGTAATATCGCGGGTCGCATAGAAACGTTTATCCGCCGGAGCCAGTGAACTGGTCTGGCCAATAATCGCCACGCCGACGTCTTTAATAATTTCGCGGAAACGGTTGTCATCTGGGAAGATGTCGAAGCCAGGGATGGATTCCAGTTTGTCGAGCGTACCACCAGTATGGCCGAGGCCGCGACCGGAGATCATCGGAATATAGCCGCCGCAGGCAGCGACCATTGGCCCCAACATCAGCGAAGTCACATCGCCGACGCCGCCGGTCGAGTGTTTATCAACAATCGGGCCATTCAGATGCAGGCTTTTCCAGTCGAGAACGGTTCCTGAATCTCGCATCGCCATCGTCAGCGAGACACGCTCCGGCATTGTCATATCGTGGAAGAAAATGGTCATCGCGAGGGCGGCAATCTGCCCTTCGGAGATAGTGTTGTCGCGAATGCCGTTGATAAAGAAGCGAATTTCTTCATCGCTCAGCGCATGACCATCACGTTTTTTACGAATAATTTCTTGTGCGAGAAACAAGGTAACCTCCCGTGGAATAAGTTTGAAGGCGTTGTTGCCAGATGGCGGATGTTGTTATTGCCTGATGCGATGCTGACGCATCATACAAGGCCTACACGGCACTCGACCCGTAGGCCGGATAAGGCGTTCCGCCGCATCCGGCATCCACCCTCTGGCAAAAGGCAGCTTAGTAGCTGCTGGCGCTCTTACCGTCGCCGTGGCCCAGAGCTTTCAGCAGGCTTGCCAGCAGGCTGGAAGCACCAAAGCGGTAATGACGCGCATCAGCCCAGTCAGCACCGAACAGTTCATCTGCGATGGCAAGATATTTCTGCGCATCTTCCGCAGTACGCACGCCGCCCGCCGGTTTGAAACCAACGGTTTTCTCTACGCCCATATCACGGATCACTTCCATCATGATGCGCGCGCTTTCCGGCGTCGCGTTCACTGCTACTTTACCGGTAGAGGTTTTGATGAAATCAGCACCCGCTTTGATGGATATTTCAGACGCTTTACGGATCAGCGCTTCGTCTTTCAGTTCGCCGGTTTCAATAATCACTTTCAGCAGTACGTTCGCTGCTGCGCAAGCCTCTTTACAGGCTTTCACCAGATCAAAACCAACCTGCTCGTTACCCGCCATCAGTGCACGGTACGGGAACACCACATCAACTTCATCGGCACCGTAGGCGATTGCCGCGCGAGTTTCGGCCAGCGCGATTTCGATATCGTCGTTACCGTGTGGGAAGTTGGTTACCGTAGCGATACGGATTTCCGGGGTGCCCTGCTCTTTCAGCGTTTTGCGAGCAATCGGGATAAAGCGAGGATAGATACAGATAGCGGCGGTATTACCGACCGGAGTTTTGGCCTGATGACACAGGGCGATCACTTTCTCGTCGGTATCGTCGTCATTCAGGGTGGTCAGGTCCATCAATTTCAGTGCACGCAGGCTGCTTGCTTTCAGATCAGTCATTTCATTCTCCTGGCTTGTCGCCAATAAAATTCACCTTGCGAGTTTGTTAGTATTCTAACATCGACTCCGCAACACACTTCGATATACATCACAATTAAGGAAATCTACTTACAAAATTGCATTACTGTAATGCGATCTGGTTCAAATAATTCACTTTCAAATGAATGCGTCAGTGGTGGCAAACGCATCAGGATCAAAGTGAACATCACGAAACTTCTTACAATGGCGCATCACCTTCGGCATAAAAAGGAACAGAAGATGCCCACTTCTCATGAAAATGCACTGCAACAACGTTGCCAGCAAATTGTCACCAGCCCAGTGCTTAGCCCGGAGCAGAAGCGCCATTTTCTGGCACTGGAAGCAGAAAACAATCTGCCTTACCCACAGCTGCCTGCCGAAGCCCGCCGCGCGCTGGATGAAGGTGTAATCTGCGATATGTTTGAAGGTCATGCGCCGTACAAACCGCGCTATGTCTTACCCGATTACGCCCGTTTTCTGGCGAACGGTTCCGAATGGCTGGAGCTGGAAGGCGCGAAAGATCTTGATGACGCACTCTCTCTGCTGACCATTCTTTACCACCACGTACCGTCGGTCACATCGATGCCGGTCTACCTGGGGCAACTGGATGCGTTGTTGCAACCGTATGTTAGAATTCTAACACAAGACGAGATCGATGTTCGAATAAAACGTTTCTGGCGTTACCTCGACAGAACCCTGCCAGACGCCTTTATGCACGCCAATATCGGCCCGTCTGATTCGCCCATTACCCGCGCGATCTTACGTGCAGACGCAGAGTTGAAGCAGGTTTCACCGAACCTGACCTTTATCTACGATCCTGAAATCACCCCTGATGACCTGCTGCTGGAAGTGGCGAAGAACATCTGTGAATGTAGCAAACCGCACATCGCCAACGGTCCGGTGCATGATAAAATTTTCACAAAAGGGGGCTACGGGATTGTGAGCTGTTACAACTCACTGCCGCTGGCGGGTGGTGGCAGCACGCTGGTACGCCTTAACCTGAAAGCCATTGCCGAGCGCAGCGAATCGCTGGATGACTTCTTTACGCGCACTCTACCGCACTACTGCCAGCAGCAGATCGCCATCATCGATGCGCGGTGTGAATTCCTCTATCAACAATCACACTTCTTTGAGAATAGCTTCCTGGTGAAAGAAGGGCTGATTAACCCTGAACGTTTTGTGCCAATGTTTGGCATGTATGGGCTGGCGGAAGCGGTTAACTTGCTGTGTGAGAAAGAAGGGATTGCCGCGCGCTACGGTAAAGAAGCCGCCGCAAATGAAGTGGGTTATCGCATCAGCGCGCAACTGGCGGAGTTTGTCGCCAATACCCCCGTGAAATATGGCTGGCAAAAACGCGCCATGTTACACGCACAGTCGGGGATCAGTTCCGATATTGGCACCACGCCGGGCGCGCGTTTGCCGTATGGCGATGAGCCAGATCCGATCACCCATCTGCAAACTGTCGCCCCGCATCATGCTTATTATTATTCCGGCATCAGCGACATTCTGACGCTCGACGAAACCATCAAACGTAACCCGCAGGCACTGGTACAGCTTTGCCTCGGTGCCTTTAAAGCCGGAATGCGTGAATTTACCGCCAATGTCAGCGGTAACGATCTGGTTCGCGTTACCGGTTATATGGTACGTTTGTCGGACTTAGAAAAATATCGCGCCGAAGGTTCACGCACCAACACCACCTGGCTGGGCGAAGAAGCCGCACGCAACACTCGTATTCTGGAACGCCAGCCGCGCGTGATAAGCCATGAACAGCAGATGCGCTTTAGTCAGTAAGATTATCCCCTTCTCCTGCGTTGACGGGCCAGGCAGTCGTCTGGCTCTGTTTTTGCAGGGCTGCAATCTGCGCTGCAAAAACTGTCACAATCCGTGGACGATGGGACGCTGCAATGATTGCGGAGAGTGCGTGCCACAGTGTCCGCATCAGGCGTTGCAGATTGTTGACGGCAAAGTGCTGTGGAACGCTGTGGTCTGCGAGCAGTGTGATACCTGCCTGAAGATGTGTCCGCAACATGCCACGCCAATGGCGCAATCCATGAGCGTGGACGAAGTGCTTAGCCATGTCCGCAAAGCGGTGCTGTTTATTGAAGGGATAACGGTAAGCGGCGGCGAAGCCACGACCCAACTGCCGTTTGTAGTGGCGCTGTTTACTGCTATCAAAAACGATCCGCAACTGCGCCACCTCACCTGCCTGGTGGACAGTAACGGTATGTTGAGCGAAACCGGCTGGGAAAAATTACTCCCGGTGTGCGACGGCGCAATGCTCGATCTCAAAGCGTGGGGGAGCGAATGTCATCAGCAATTAACCGGACGCGATAATCAGCAGATTAAGCGCAGCATCTGTTTGCTGGCAGAGCGCGGTAAGCTGGCGGAACTGCGTTTGCTGGTAATTCCAGACCAGGTGGATTATTTGCATCACATCGATGAGCTGGCGACGTTTATCAAGAGACTTGGCGATGTTCCGGTTCGCCTGAATGCGTTTCATGCCCACGGCGTGTATGGCGAGGCGCAAAGCTGGGCGAGCGCCACGCCGGAAGACGTTGAGCCGTTGGCTGATGCGTTAAAGGTGCGCGGGGTGAGCCGGTTGATATTTCCGGCGCTCTATTTGTGACATGCCGGATACGGCCTACGGTTCGGCACAGACTTGTAGGCATGATAAGACGCGACAAGCGTCGCATCAGGCATTATGCGCCGACTGCCGGATGCGGCGTGAACGCCTTATCCGGCCTACGGTTCGGCACAGACTTGTAGGCATGATAAGACGCGTCAGCGTCGCATCAGGCATTGTGCGCCAACTGCCGGATGCGGCGTGAACGCCTTATCCGGCCTACGGTTCGGCACAAACCTGTAGGCATGATAAGACGCGTCAAGCGTCGCATCAGGCATTGTGCGCCAACTGCCGGATGCGGCGTGAACGCCTTATCCGGCCTACGGTTCGGCACAAACCTGTAGGCATGATAAGACGCGACAAGCGTCGCATCAGGCATTATGCGCCGACTGCCGGATGCTGCCTACGAAGGGTAAACTACCCACGAACGCTAAACACCGCATACGTATTATTAAGCAACACTTCGGCAATCTCATCTTCTGGTTCCGGGCGCAACTCGCAAAGCACGTCAAACACCCGTGCAGCCTGTTCCGGGCGGTTAGGCTGCCCCTGAAAGCCGTTGAGCGGCATATCCGGCGCGTCGGTTTCCAGCAACAACGATGCCAGCGGTAATTTTGCGATGACATCGCGGGTTTTACTGGCGCGTGGATAGGTGATAGTACCGCCTACGCCGATTTTGTAGCCCAACTGTACAAACCGCTCGGCCTGTTGCAGGCTGCCGGAAAAACCGTGAACCACGCCAGTGCGCGATAAATCGTGGCGTTTAAGATGCATCGCCAATTTGTCGTGTGTGCGCCGTGAATGCAGGATCACCGGCAGATCGTAGCGTTTCGCCAGTTTCAGTTGTTCGTCGAGTAACCACTGCTGCCTCTCAAATTGCGGATCGTCGCCGAAGAGATCCAGACCGATCTCCCCCACCGCCACCACCTTCGCCGGACGCCTTTCCAGCGCCTGCTGTAGCTGATCAAGAGACACATCGCTATGTTTTTCCAACATACCAGGATGCAAGCCCAATGCGGCATACAGCGGTTGATATTTTTCCGCTAACGCCTGCACACGGGCAAAATTTTCCGCCTCTGTCGCCGGAACAATGATCTTGCCTACGCCCGCTTGTGCCGCGCGTTGCAGGCTGGCCTCTTCATCGCCACTAAACGGCGGGAAATCAAAATGGCAGTGGGTGTCGATAAAACGGCAAATCAAGCCAGATCCTCATTGTTAAATGTCGGGTCGTTCGCCTGCGGAGCGTCAATCACTTCGGCAACCAGCGTATCGTTGGCGACTGGCGCAGGCGGAATGACAATCGATTCCGGCGTCACCACTGGCACCAGATGGCGGGTAAGCGGCGCTTTTTCAGTTAATAGCTTGCCAACCGTGGCGAGGAAATAACGACCGCATAAACGCCCAAGTTTATAGTCTTCACGCAGCGCCGGAATCCGACTGCCAAGCGCGATACTATGTAATGGCTTCGGTGGATAAATTTCGAATATCCGCAGCTTGCCCGGTGGTTTCTCAATAAATTGCTGAATGTCACGATAGCTGGTTTCATGATGCTGCACCAGATTGACCAGCGGCTGCAGGCTACTGTCACCCAGCCAGCGTTCCATGCGTTTGAACCACTGCGGCGTGTAGTACATTTGTGACGGCACAGTGCGAATGACGACCAACGTTTTAGCGCCCTGCCTTGCCGCCTCTTTAACCGGAATCGCATCACTGATCCCGCCATCCAGGTAGTTAATGCCTTCCAGCGACACTCCGCTACGATAAAAGCCAGGTATCGCACTGGAGGCGCGAATCACATCCAGCCAGTTTTGTTTGGTTGGTAAAAAGTAATTCGGCGCGTAGTCATCCTGACGACAGGCGCACATATAAAACGATTTGCCGCTGTCAAACAACCGCGCGGCGGTATCCATTTGCAACGGCATCTGGCTTGCAGTGGCCTCCACCAGCCAGTCGAGATCGATAAGATTTCCTCCACGGACAAAGCGCAATGGATCGAAAAATTCGCGTTTTGTGGTATAGCGCATGATGACTTTGCGCGCGTAACCGGGCTGATTGCAGATAAACGCCGAGAGGTTCTGCGCCCCGGCAGATGTGCCGAGATAAAGATCGAAAGGATTAAACTGCGCGCGCATAAACTCATCCAGCACGCCAGCCGTGAAAATTCCACGCTGTCCGCCGCCTTCGCACACCAGAGCTATTCGTCCAGGCTGGAACGGCCTTAGCGACAACGGCGCAATATTACCAAGCGTTACAGGTATTCGCTGCCCCACCTCTGCCTTCCTGTTTTTGTTGTGAAAGAATGACAAAGTAACGCAATTTATTATTCGCTAAAACCGCAAAAGCCAGTCCGCTGGACTGGCTTTGGATAAAATTTTCTTAATGGTCTGAAATCTAGGGTCGTTTTCGGCCCATGAACAAACTCACCAGGAACAGAATAATCCCGACGACAAAGACAATTTTAGCTGCGCCTGCAGCGGTACCGGCCAGACCACCAAACCCAAGTGCGGCGGCGATTAACGCGATAACCAGAAATATGATGCCCCAACGAAACATAAGCGTCTCCTTTACCATAGTTAATGTCACCGCTTGATATGAGCGTGAAAATCACTCAATGCGATATTTTTAGTGTGGTGCACATCGCGCCTCCCGACAAAGTTCGGGAGGACGAATTACGACGAATTACTTAGTTTTCAGATCATTTTTAACGCTTTTCACACCATCTACCGCTTTGGCGATACTTTCAGCACGGTCACTTTGTGCCTGAGAATCTACGGTACCGGAGAGCTGAACCACGCCATCGGTGGTTTCAACTTTCACATGACGGGAAGGGACGATATCGTCCGCCAGCAGTTTGGCTTTGATTTCACTGGTGGTGGCGGTGTCACCCGCGTAGCCCTTCACCGAGCCTTCTTTAGCGTCGCGAACGTGCAGTTTGTCGCTGACAGAGGTCACCCCTTCAACGCCTTTCGCCACTTTCACTGCCTCTTCGGCCTGAGCCTGGCTTTCAACGAAACCGCTCAGGGTCACGACTTTTTGATCGGTTTTTACAGAGATATCGGTGCTCTTGATGTTGTCATGATCCACCAGGGCCGCCTTCACTTTCGCGGTGATGGCGCTGTCATCCATGAAATTACCGACTTTATTCATAGAGCTATCGACTTTTTGCCCTGCGCTTTCATTGGTAGTCTGCGCGTTGTTTTCCGCGTAGGCAGAGCCGGTCGCGACGGCAGAGGTCAACATTACAGCCAGCAGAGTTTTCGAAATCTTCAGTCTTGTCATAGTCATCGATTTATTCCTGTATGTTTGCTCATAATTTGAGCCTGGCAACACGAGGTTGCATTGCTGAATAGGGAGAGACTTCACCCTCTACAGAAGTCAATGGCCGCCATCACAAAAGCGATGGGTGATGAATAACGACCATTACAGCCTCTGAATCAGTTATTAATATCGGTAGAATGACAATCGACGGCTTTAGATACTGATATCTACGCATTGAACGGTATTTAACGCCGTCAGAAATGTCATTACTTTGTTAAATATAGATCACAATTTTGAAACCGCTCGGGATATCAGCTAAAACATAAGCAAAAGTGAATGTTTTAAGAACATTCCGTAAGCGGCTAATAAGGAAGGGAAATTGACAGGGCGCAGCGGCTACCGCGCCCTGGAGGCAAGAATTAATGCTCGCGGGTCTGGTGGAACTGAACGTCCGGATAACGTTCCTGCGCCAGGCGCAGGTTTACCATGCTGGTAGCGATATAAGCGAGGTTATCGCCGCCATCAAGCGCCAGTTGGCTTTCGTTCTTACGCTTGAACTCTTCGAATTTCTTCGCGTCCGCACATTCTACCCAGCGGGCAGTGGCAACGTTGACTGACTCATACACTGCTTCAACGTTGTATTCGCTCTTCAGGCGCGATACCACCACATCAAACTGCAGCACACCAACTGCACCAACGATCAGGTCGTTGTTGGAGATCGGACGGAACACCTGCACCGCGCCCTCTTCGGAAAGCTGTACCAGCCCTTTGAGCAGCTGTTTTTGCTTCAGCGGATCTTTCAGGCGGATACGACGGAACAGTTCCGGCGCGAAGTTCGGAATACCAGTGAACTTCATCATCTCACCCTGGGTAAAGGTGTCGCCGATCTGAATAGTGCCGTGGTTATGCAGGCCGAGGATATCGCCCGGATACGCTTCTTCAACGTGCGAACGGTCGCCCGCCATAAAGGTCAGCGCGTCGGAGATCACCACATCTTTCGCAGTGCGCACCTGGCGCAGCTTCATGCCTTTTTCATATTTACCGGATACCACGCGCATAAACGCCACGCGGTCACGGTGTTTCGGGTCCATGTTGGCCTGAATTTTAAATACGAAGCCGGTAAATTTGTCTTCGCTCGCTTCTACAGTACGGGTATCAGTCTGACGCGGCATCGGCGCAGGTGCCCACTCCACCAGGCCATCCAGCATATGATCAACGCCGAAGTTACCCAGCGCAGTACCGAAGAATACCGGAGTGATTTCGCCCGCAAGGAACAATTCTTTGTCGAACTCGTTAGACGCGCCTTTCACCAGCTCCAGTTCATCACGCAGCTGCTGCGCCAGATCTTCACCAACCGCAGCGTCGAGATCCGGGTTATTCAGCCCTTTAACAATGCGGACTTCCTGAATGGTGTGGCCTTTACCGCTCTGATAGAGATAGGTTTCATCTTTATAAAGGTGGTAAACGCCTTTAAACAGCTTGCCGCAGCCAATCGGCCAGGTGATCGGTGCACAGCCGATTTTCAGCTCGTTCTCAACTTCATCGAGCAGCTCCATCGGGTCGCGGATATCACGGTCAAGTTTGTTCATAAAGGTGAGGATCGGCGTGTCGCGCAGACGGGTAACTTCCATCAGCTTGCGGGTACGATCTTCAACACCTTTTGCAGCGTCGATAACCATCAGGCAGCAGTCCACCGCCGTCAGGGTACGATAGGTATCTTCCGAGAAGTCTTCGTGCCCCGGGGTATCGAGCAGGTTAACCAGGCAGTCGTGATACGGAAACTGCATCACAGACGTGGTAATGGAGATCCCACGCTGCTTTTCCATCTCCATCCAGTCCGACTTAGCGTGCTGGTTAGAGCCACGGCCTTTTACTGTACCGGCGGTCTGAATGGCCTGTCCGAACAGCAGCACCTTCTCGGTGATGGTAGTTTTACCGGCGTCCGGGTGAGAAATAATGGCAAAAGTGCGGCGCTTCGCCACCTCTTGCAAATAAGGAGACAACGTCATAATTCTTTCTTCTTGAGTAAGCGGCATCGCGCCGCGCTTGTTGAAAACGAAAAATTGCGGCTATTTTACCCATCAACGGGGGGGAGGCAATCAGTGTTTACACAGGAGCTGCTCCAGTTCGTGCAACGAAGAAACGGTCCAGGTGGGCGCGATGCCTTCTGGTTGCTCGCGATTGTGCGCATTCAGCCAGCAGGTCGCAAGCCCGGCGTTGATGCCACCGAGAATATCGGACTCGGCAGTGTCGCCGACCATCAGCACGCGTGAACGGTCAGGATTGCCCGCCTGTTCCAGCGCATAATCGAAAATTTTCTTATTCGGTTTAGCAACGCCAACTTCTTCGGAAATCACCAGCAAATCGAAGTAATCACGCAGGCCCGTGCGTTCCAGACGCACCTGTTGCAAGGCGCTAAAACCGTTGGTGATGATGCCGATTTTGGCGTTGCCACGAATGGCGTTAAGCAGAGAAACCGCTCCCGGCAGCGGCGTACAGATTTCCGCCATCGCATTAATAAAGGCTTCGTTGAGTTTACCCGGCTCGACGTTCAGCCGTTCGGCCCAGCTCTCAAACCGCCCGTGCTGAAGCTGTAATGAAGTGATCGCGCCGTTTTGATAATCCACCCACAGTGGCTTGTTAACGGCCTGATAGTCCTGAAAATCTTCAGCGGTAAAGGTGACGCTGTAATCAAGAAACATCCGCTGCAGGCCGGTGAATGAGTCAAAGGTAAACAGCGTTTCATCGGCATCAAAGAAAATCCAGTCCCACTTCATTATTCCACCTTGTCTTACATACTGATTGGCAACGCCATGATGATGGCGTCTTCGCGACCGTCCGTGGTGGGGTAGTAATTGCGGCGAATCGTCGCCTCGTTAAAGCCTAAACTTTCGTACAGGGCAATGGCGGCAGCGTTTGAGGCACGGACTTCCAGCCATAGCGTCGCCACACCGCGTTTTTCCAGTTCGTCGATCAGATGTTCCAGCAGCGCCCTTCCCAATCCCTGACGCTGATAGTCGGGATCGACCGCAATATTGAACAATGTAGCTTCATCCAGCACCACTTGCGTAATCGCAAACGCCGCCATTTTGCCGTTTTGCGTTAACTGAAAGTTGAGATAACGCTCGCCCTGGTTGCTGGCAAAGGTTTTTTCACTCCACGGAAAGGCGTGGGCGCGTTGTTCAATGTGGTAAGCCGCCGGTAAATCAGTCGTTTCGAGGGAAGAAATCGTGTTCATATGTGCAAATTTGTTGCCATAACGCGGCGCGTGCCGTTGGGTTTGCCCGTAATTCGGTGAGCGCCGGTGATGCCACCTGAGCGCCTTCCAGTGATAGCGGTTCGTCAGTACCCAACCGCCAGCTGTTGCAGCGACTGCCTTGCGGCAGCATCGCGATTTTTTCTGGCGTCAGTTGCAGCACCTGGTCGGGGCTGACGGTTAATGCGCGCAGAACATCGCTCACTAAAGGATCAGTCAGGGCGGGAAGATCGTTTGCCACCATCACCAGACGGACGTGTGCCGGGATCGCAATGGCAATCTCCCCCTGCAACGCGCCAGGGCGACGCAGCGACCACTGGGTAATGCCCAGTTGCTGTAACTGCCAGTCTCGTCGGGATGTCATAGCGAATCGCTCCTGTTGTCAGGGGCGCAAATATAGCAAATTCGTCGATACCGCGCCAACATATGGCTATAATCGCCGCCAGTATCAATTGAGGAGCATTCCATGTCTGCATTTACCCCGGCAAGTGAAGTCTTGCTGCGTCACAGTGATGATTTCGAACAAAGCCGTATTCTGTTTGCCGGAGACTTACAGGATGACCTGCCCGCGCGTTTAGATACCGCGGCCAGCCGTGCTCATACCCAGCAATTCCACCACTGGCAGGTGTTAAGCCGCCAGATGGGTGATAACGCCCGTTTTAGTCTGGTCGCCACGGCGGATGACGTCGCAGATTGCGATACTTTGATTTACTACTGGCCGAAGAACAAACCGGAAGCCCAGTTCCAGTTGATGAATTTACTTTCTCTGCTGCCGGTGGGGACGGATATTTTTGTCGTTGGCGAGAACCGCAGCGGCGTGCGCAGCGCCGAACAGATGCTGGCAGATTATGCGCCGTTGAATAAAGTCGACAGCGCCCGTCGCTGTGGCCTCTATTTTGGTCGTCTGGAAAAACAGCCGGTATTTGATGCCGATAAATTCTGGGGCGAATACAGCGTCGATGGCCTGACGGTCAAAACGCTGCCTGGCGTGTTTAGCCGCGACGGTCTGGATGTCGGTAGCCAGTTGCTGCTCTCGACGTTAACTCCGCACACGAAAGGTAAAGTGCTGGATGTCGGCAGCGGCGCGGGCGTGCTTTCGGTTGCCTTTGCGCGCCATTCACCGAAAATTCGTCTCACTCTGTGCGATGTCTCTGCGCCAGCGGTAGAAGCCAGCCGCGCAACACTTGCGGCCAACGGTGTTGAAGGTGAAGTCTTTGCCAGTAACGTCTTTTCCGAGGTGAAAGGTCGTTTTGATATGATCATCTCCAACCCGCCGTTCCACGATGGGATGCAAACCAGCCTCGATGCGGCGCAAACGCTGATTCGCGGCGCGGTGCGTCACCTTAACAGCGGCGGCGAGCTGCGAATTGTAGCGAACGCCTTCCTGCCTTATCCGGACGTGCTGGATGAGACATTTGGCTTCCATGAAGTTATCGCGCAAACCGGGCGCTTCAAGGTGTATCGCGCCATTATGACCCGCCAGGCGAAGAAAGGTTAAGTATCCCGCCGCAAGCCTTGCCGGATGCGGCGTAAACGCCTTATCCGACATACCAAACCTGCACGTTAGCCCTTGTAGGCCAGATAAGACGCGCCAGCGTCGCATCTGGCATCTGCCCCCGAATGCCGTGTCGGATGCGGCGTGAACGCCTTATCCGACCTACAAACGAATTATCCACAATCCGCTGATGGCCATTTTTCCAGCAATTACACCTCCGGCGATAATTAACTATTGACGAAAAGCTGAAAACCACTAGAATGCGCCTCCGTGGTAGCAATTCTTTTTAAGAATTGATGGTATGCGAAGGTGGCGGAATTGGTAGACGCGCTAGCTTCAGGTGTTAGTGTCCTTACGGACGTGGGGGTTCAAGTCCCCCCCCTCGCACCAAAAACCACGTTGATATTGCTCGCACTGGGCGAAGGTGGCGGAATTGGTAGACGCGCTAGCTTCAGGTGTTAGTGTTCTTACGGACGTGGGGGTTCAAGTCCCCCCCCTCGCACCAAACGAGGCGATATCAAAAAAGTAAGATGACTGTGCGAAGGTGGCGGAATTGGTAGACGCGCTAGCTTCAGGTGTTAGTGTCCTTACGGACGTGGGGGTTCAAGTCCCCCCCCTCGCACCAATTATCTTTACTTCCTTTCTTGTTTCTTCCTTGATTTTTCATCCCTGATTCAAATTCATTAGCATCAGCATGATGCCAGCACTAAGCGCCAGGCACGATGGTAGCAAAATGTAATGCCGTAACTGTTTGTGATACAGCATCACCGGCGTCAATATCAATCCCATCAGAATGACAATCCGCCACTGATCCGGCGATAAATCCGCATACATCAGCCCTGCAATCAGCAATCCCGGCAGCAACACTCCCCAGCCACTGCCCAGCGTACGTTGCAACATGGTTTCATCTCTTTCATTGATAATGATAACCGATATCATATGATAATTTTTATCATTTGCAAGCCAGAGAAATCCCTTGCTATCGGGTAAACCTATCGCTAGGATTAGCAATCATTATCATTTAGATTGCTATCACGATTATGGCCTATCGTTCCGCACCGCTCTATGAAGATATCATCTGGCGAACGCATCTCCAGCCACAGGATGCTGGGCTTGCACAAGCCGTACGTGCGACGATCGCCGAACATCGTGAACATTTGCTGGAGTTTATCCGCCTGGATGAACCCGCTCCGCTTAACGCCATGACGCTGGCGCAATGGTCATCACCGAATGCGCTAAGTTCTCTACTCGCGGTCTATTCCGATCATATCTATCGCAACCAACCAACGATGATCCGCGAGAACAAACCGCTGATCTCACTATGGGCACAATGGTATATCGGCCTGATGGTGCCACCATTAATGCTGGCGCTACTGACGCAGGAAAAAGCATTAGATGTGTCGCCGGAACATTTCCATGCTGAGTTTCACGAAACCGGCCGTGCCGCCTGTTTCTGGGTCGATGTGTGTGAAGATAAAAACGCAACACCACATTCGCCGCAGCAGCGAATGGAAACGTTAATCAGCCAGGCGCTGGTTCCGGTTGTGCAGGCACTAGAAGCGACCGGAGAGATCAACGGCAAACTTATCTGGAGTAATACCGGTTATTTGATCAACTGGTATCTCACTGAGATGAAGCAACTGCTCGGCGAGGCGACGGTTGAATCGCTGCGCCATGCCATCTTTTTTGAGAAAACGCTCACGAACGGTGAAGATAATCCACTCTGGCGTACCGTGGTACTGCGCGACGGCCTGCTGGTGCGCCGCACTTGCTGCCAGCGTTATCGCTTACCGGATGTGCAGCAATGTGGCGATTGTACGCTGAAATGAAAGCACTGCCGGGGAAGTAAACCCGGCATCATGCGGATTAATAGGGATGCAACACATTACTTGCTTCGCAATGCCGCATACATAACAGAATATCTGCGGCCTCCAACAATCCTGCATCAGAACTGACGCCCAGTTTCGACATCACATTAAATTTATGCGCGCGGATCGTTTTGATATTGCGTTTAAGCTGCTCGGCAATTTGTGTCATTGAGTAGCCACGCGACATAAAGCGCAATATTTCTCTCTCCGTCGGGCTTAGCGTCCGGCTTTGGTTAATGTACCACTGATTGTTCAGTCGGTCGGTCGCCTGACGTACACCATTTAATGACAAAAAGAGTTCCTGATGAAAAATCTCCAGCGTTGACGCTTTACTTAATACACCGTCCAGCGGTGATGGCGACAATGAACCAATCAGCCGAGCTTCAATATCATCATCCGCAATAACTAAACGCCGGGTACGCGGAAACTTAATCGCCAGTTCAGTCAGGCAAGATAATCCCTCTCTGCGCTCACTTCTCATGGCAGAAAAAGAAAAAATGACCGCCGCAAACGAGATCCGCGACATGGCATCCTGAAATGACTCCTGACTGGTATAGGTATGGAGCTTATAAGGGTTGCCCGCAAACTTTCTGAATAAACTCTCAATACCGATACTACTCATGACGCATTTTTCTATGAGTGCGACATTTCTCTTCTTAATTCGGCTGTGTTCCATTCTGCGGCATCTCCATAAACAGAAGGCAAGTTAAGTTCTCTTGCACCCTGCGCGCTATTTATCCATGCATACATTTCAGCGTTGCTGTGAATTGCCAGTCGACGCATCGCACTGTTTTTTTGGGCGCTGATAGTTTTATTACTTTTCTTAAGCAATGAAGCTATCTGGTTGATGCCCCATCCTTTACCTAATAGCCGCAGTACCTTGCGCTCTGAAAGAGTGAGAATGACGGAGCGATAGCTAAAATCATGAGTTTCAGTCATTGCCGGGGAGGTCAGCATGGCGCTGATACGCTCTGCGTGCGTATTGCCGGAACGTACGGTCTTGACCAGATTCTCAATGGGTTCAACATCAGACAATAACGTCGCCGTAGGGCACATGAGCAGTTCTACTGCCTGGGAATACCAGGAGCGTGACACCATGAAAACCCAGTGAATTTCCCGATATTGTGAGATTAAAGAATAATAATGTTCACAAACAGAACGTGGATCTTCACTTTCACCGGCTAAATCAGCAATGACTAATCCGGAACGACGTAATTGTAATAAGGTAAGGTCCTCCGCAGAGGCGCTGGATATTATTTCATATTCAGGGAAGTGAGTCCTCATGACCTCTTTTAACCCTGCTTGCATAACAGGTATTTTACTGATAACAATTCCATTTTTGCAGCATCCTGGCAACATATTTCCTCCACATCCACTGTCTAAAAATTATGATGGTTTATTCAGGATATTCATTCCTTAAATGTTTCCAGCAAATTAATAGATTAAGCGAATAAATTATCCTTAGCATTCACTTTCATATCAGCATACTCCTGCTGCACAACAACTCCACTGCATGTGTCAGAAGGTTAGCATCAAATGATAACCTGGTGAAATAGCCTGGAGACATTTAAAATATCTACATTAAGTTGTTAGGAATACTTAATGAAAAACAGAAATCACATTCATTTAATTTATAATTAAATGATATCCCTTCCCGCAGAATGAAAAATCACACAACCAATATTTATTCAATGAAATCTGATGGTTTTAACTTGTTAACATTAAAAAACGTGCCCGGTTATCTATTATTCTGGTTCGTAAAGGACAAACAATAAATTCATTATGGTGATAATATTCATGTGATAGTTTGTTTGCGACGAGAGATAATTCGCTTTTTATCACCGAGCTTGTCCCGATAACCAGGATTAATCAGCGCAATTTTGATCTTAACCTACCGCAAAACAACCGTGCTTCATGATACAAATGGATTCTCATTATCTGAACAATACGCAGCACGTCTATGACAAAGGGCGAGTTATGCAAACTGAGCAACAGCGAGCCGTAACACGGCTTTGTATCCAGTGTGGATTATTTCTTTTGCAACATGGTGCGGAAAGCGCGTTGGTTGATGAGCTTTCCTCACGACTGGGTCGGGCGTTGGGGATGGACAGCGTCGAAAGTTCTATCTCTTCGAACGCCATAGTGCTGACAACCATTAAAGATGGGCAATGCCTGACATCGACACGTAAAAATCACGATCGCGGCATTAATATGCATGTGGTGACTGAAGTCCAGCACATTGTGATTCTGGCGGAGCACCATCTGCTGGATTACAAAGGCGTAGAGAAACGATTTAGCCAAATTCAGCCATTACGTTACCCAAGATGGCTGGTAGCCTTAATGGTTGGCCTTTCCTGCGCCTGTTTCTGCAAACTCAATAAAGGTGGCTGGGATGGTGCCGTCATCACCTTCTTTGCCAGTACGGCCGCGATGTATATCCGCCAGCTGCTGGCACAACGTCATCTTCATCCGCAGATCAACTTTTGCCTCACCGCTTTCGCCGCCACCACCATTTCCGGATTGCTTTTGCAACTTCCCACTTTCAGCAATACACCCACTATCGCGATGGCCGCCAGCGTTCTGCTGCTGGTGCCGGGATTTCCGTTGATTAATGCCGTCGCCGATATGTTTAAAGGCCACATCAATACCGGACTGGCACGCTGGGCGATCGCCAGTCTGCTGACACTGGCTACCTGCGTCGGCGTAGTGATGGCACTGACGATTTGGGGGCTACGCGGATGGGTGTGATCGAATTTCTGTTAGCGTTGGCGCAGGATATGATCCTCGCCGCCATTCCTGCGGTCGGCTTTGCGATGGTGTTCAACGTTCCCGTTCGGGCGTTACGCTGGTGTGCGCTGCTTGGCGCGATTGGTCATGGTTCACGAATGATCTTAATGACCAGCGGGCTGAATATTGAGTGGTCAACTTTTATGGCTTCTATGCTGGTCGGCACCATTGGTATTCAATGGTCGCGCTGGTATCTGGCGCATCCGAAAGTGTTTACCGTGGCGGCCGTTATCCCTATGTTCCCGGGCATATCGGCTTATACCGCAATGATTTCAGCGGTAAAAATCAGCCAGTTAGGTTACAGCGAGTCATTGATGATTACCCTGTTAACCAACTTTCTTACAGCTTCATCGATTGTTGGTGCGTTATCCATCGGTCTTTCCATTCCTGGATTATGGTTGTACCGCAAGCGCCCTCGCGTATAAAATTGCCTCGCTTAAAGCACACGGATGAGAGACAGCCTCCTCTCCTCCATGTGTTACTATAAAAGTTATCTCCCTTCTCGTTCATCGTTCCATATTTGAGAAACAGTATGTCTTCCAGAGTTTTGACCCCGGACGTCGTTGGTATTGACGCCCTGGTACACGATCACCAAACCGTTCTGGCAAAAGCTGAAGGCGGTGTGGTTGCCGTATTTGCTAACAATGCCCCGGCGTTTTATGCCGTCACGCCTGCACGCCTGGCTGAACTGCTGGCGCTGGAAGAAAAGCTGGCGCGTCCGGGAAGCGATGTCGCTCTGGACGATCAACTCTATCAGGAACCGCAAGCCGCTCCCGTTGCTGTACCCATGGGGAAATTCGCCATGTATCCGGACTGGCAACCCGATGCCGACTTTATCCGCCTAGCGGCGCTATGGGGCGTGGCGCTAAGAGAGCCGGTGACCACCGAAGAACTGGCCTCATTCATTGCCTACTGGCAGGCGGAAGGTAAAGTCTTTCACCATGTACAGTGGCAACAAAAACTGGCGCGCAGCCTGCAAATCGGCCGTGCCAGCAACGGCGGACTGCCGAAACGAGATGTGAATACGGTCAGCGAACCTGACAGCCAAATTCCACCAGGATTCAGAGGGTAACGATGAAAAACGTTGGCGACCTGATGCAACGCCTGCAAAAAATGATGCCTGCCCATATCAAACCTGCGTTTAAAACGGGTGAAGAACTACTGGCCTGGCAGAAAGAACAAGGGGCGATCCGCTCCGCCGCTCTCGAACGTGAAAATCGGGCGATGAAAATGCAGCGCACCTTTAACCGCTCCGGTATTCGTCCACTGCATCAGAACTGCTCCTTTGAGAACTATCGCGTTGAGTGTGAAGGGCAGATGAATGCGTTAAGCAAAGCGCGCCAGTATGTCGAAGAGTTTGACGGCAACATCGCCAGCTTCATCTTTTCTGGTAAGCCAGGAACCGGCAAAAACCATCTGGCGGCGGCAATCTGCAACGAGCTGCTGCTACGCGGTAAATCCGTATTGATCATCACCGTGGCCGATATTATGTCGGCGATGAAAGATACCTTCAGGAATAGCGGTACCAGCGAAGAACAACTGCTTAACGATCTGAGCAACGTTGATCTGCTGGTGATCGATGAGATCGGCGTGCAGACCGAATCGAAATACGAAAAAGTGATCATCAACCAGATCGTCGATCGCCGCTCTTCTTCCAAACGCCCAACCGGGATGCTGACCAACAGTAATATGGAAGAGATGACCAAGTTGCTGGGCGAACGCGTGATGGACCGTATGCGCCTGGGTAACAGTTTGTGGGTGATCTTCAACTGGGATAGCTACCGTAGCCGTGTAACAGGTAAAGAGTATTAATCCCCGTTTCTGGCGGTATACTGCGACACAATTCCACCTTGAGTAATGATGATGAAAACTGTTAAACATCTTCTGTGCTGTGCCATTGCCGCCAGCGCATTAATTTCCACCGGGGTGCATGCTGCGTCCTGGAAAGATGCGCTCTCCAGCGCCGCCAGCGAACTTGGCAACCAAAACAGCACGACACAGGAAGGCGGTTGGTCGCTCGCGTCATTAACTAACTTGCTTAGCAGCGGGAACCAGGCCTTAAGCGCAGATAACATGAACAACGCCGCAGGCATTCTGCAATACTGCGCGAAGCAAAAGCTGGCTTCGGTAACCGATGCCGAAAACATCAAGAATCAGGTGCTGGAAAAGCTGGGCCTGAACAGTGAAGAGCAAAAAGAAGACACCAACTATCTGGACGGTATTCAGGGTTTGCTGAAAACCAAAGATGGTCAGCAACTCAATCTGGATAACATCGGAACGACTCCGCTGGCAGAAAAGGTGAAAACCAAAGCCTGCGATCTGGTGTTAAAGCAGGGGCTGAACTTCATTTCCTGAACCGCGAAACGCCGCGTTTTAGCTGTTACCCGGCTGACGCGGCTCTCTCCTGCCCTTTTCCCTGCTCCTGGACGGTTTTCCCCCTGTTACACGGGAAGCGACCGCGATCAAAAAAGTCTGTTTATAAACTAATTCCTAACAACATCGCATTTTTTTGACACTAGAATTGCAGCAATATGGCGACGCCATTACATTGTGCTTCTCAAAAAGCTTAAACGTTGGCTAAACGGCCCGGTTTAGTGAGGATCGCCCGTTGTCAGAACTACTCTCTTTCGCCCTTTTTCTCGCCTCTGTGCTGATTTACGCATGGAAAGCGGGACGTAACACCTGGTGGTTTGCAGCCACATTAACGGTGCTGGGGCTATTTGTCGTTTTAAATATCACCCTGTTTGCCAGCGACTATTTTACTGGCGATGGTATTAACGACGCGGTTCTCTATACCTTAACCAACAGCCTGACCGGTGCTGGCGTCAGCAAATACATCCTGCCGGGTATCGGCATTGTGCTGGGGCTGACAGCGGTGTTCGGTGCGCTGGGCTGGATCCTGCGCCGTCGTCGTCATCATCCGCACCATTTTGGTTACAGCCTGCTGGCGCTCTTACTGGCGCTGGGTTCAGTGGATGCCAGCCCGGCATTTCGTCAGATAACGGAACTGGTGAAATCCCAGTCACGCGACGGCGACCCGGACTTTGCGGCTTATTATAAAGAGCCGTCGAAAACTATCCCTGACCCGAAACTCAACCTGGTTTATATCTACGGCGAAAGTCTCGAGCGAACCTATTTTGATAACGAAGCTTTCCCGGATCTCACGCCTGAACTGGGCGCGTTGAAAAATGAAGGCCTGGATTTCAGCCACACGCAGCAGCTGCCAGGAACGGATTACACGATTGCGGGCATGGTGGCTTCTCAGTGCGGCATACCGCTGTTTGCCCCCTTTGAAGGCAACGCCTCCGCCTCTGTCTCCAGCTTCTTCCCGCAGAACATCTGTCTGGGCGATATCCTGAAAAACTCGGGTTATCAGAACTATTTCGTGCAGGGCGCGAATCTGCGTTTTGCCGGTAAAGATGTGTTCCTGAAATCGCACGGCTTCGACCACTTATACGGCTCAGAAGAGCTGAAAAGCGTGGTGGCCGACCCGCACTATCGCAACGACTGGGGATTCTACGACGATACCGTTCTCGATGAAGCGTGGAAAAAGTTTGAAGAGCTTTCCCGCTCAGGTCAGCGATTCTCACTGTTTACCCTGACGGTCGATACCCATCACCCGGATGGTTTTATCTCGCGCACCTGTAACCGCAAAAAATATGATTTTGACGGTAAGCCTAATCAGTCATTCAGCGCGGTAAGTTGCAGCCAGGAGAATATCGCGGCGTTTATCAACAAAATCAAAGCGTCACCGTGGTTTAAAGATACCGTCATCGTCGTCTCTTCTGACCATTTAGCGATGAACAACACGGCGTGGAAATACCTTAATAAGCAGGATCGCAATAACCTGTTTTTTGTCATTCGTGGCGACAAGCCGCAGCAAGAGACGCTGGCAGTGAAGCGTAACACGATGGATAACGGCGCGACGGTGCTGGACATTCTCGGTGGCGATAACTATCTCGGACTTGGTCGTAGCAGTTTATCCGGGCAGTCAATGTCGGAAATCTTCCTCAATATCAAAGAGAAAACATTGGCGTGGAAGCCGGATATCATCCGCCTGTGGAAATTCCCTAAAGAGATGAAAGAGTTCACCATCGACCAGCAGAAAAACATGATTGCCTTCTCGGGTAGCCATTTCCGTTTGCCACTGCTGTTGCGGGTTTCAGACAAACGCGTGGAACCGCTGCCGGAAAGCGAATACTCAGCACCGCTGCGTTTCCAGCTGGCCGATTTCGCTCCACGCGACAATTTCGTCTGGGTTGACCGTTGCTATAAGATGGCACAACTCTGGGCTCCGGAACTGGCACTCTCCACCGACTGGTGTGTCTCGCAAGGGCAGCTTGGCGGTCAGCAAATTGTTCAGCATGTTGACAAAACAACATGGCAGGGCAAAACGGCATTTAAAGATACGGTCATCGACATGGCGCGTTATAAAGGCAATGTCGATACGCTGAAAATTGTTGATAACGATATTCGCTACAAAGCCGACAGTTTCATCTTCAACGTCGCCGGTGCGCCAGAAGAGGTGAAACAGTTTAGTGGGATTTCCCGTCCAGAGTCGTGGGGCCGCTGGTCCAACGCGCAGCTGGGCGATGAAGTAAAAATCGAGTACAAGAATCCGCTGCCGAAGAAATTTGACCTGGTGATTACCGCCAAAGCATACGGCAATAACGCCAGCCGTCCTATTCCGGTACGCGTAGGCAATGAAGAACAAACTCTTGTGCTGGGCAATGAAGTGACCACCACCACACTGCATTTCGATAACCCAACCGATGCCGACACACTGGTAATTGTGCCGCCGGAACCTGTCTCAACCAACGAAGGGAATATCCTCGGACACTCGCCGCGTAAGCTCGGGATCGGCATGGTGGAAATTAAAGTTGTGGAACGTGAAGGGTAATTTCTGACTGATGTGTAGGTCGCATAAGGTGCGACCTACACATCTTCTCCGGCCTACAAAACATCATTGAGAAACAGAAAAAAAACAGCGCCCAACACTTCCCCGGACGCTGCATGGCAACTTTAATAATCTCGCCTTATCAGAAAGTAATTACACCCTTAATCAACTCACGATTGTTAATCACATCGCGCTCGTAGGTTTCTGCCAGCGTGGCGAACGGATAGCGATGGGTTAACATCATGTCGGCAGTGATTTTTCCTTCCGCCATCAGTCGACCGACTTTAGCAAAATCTTCCGGCGTGGCGTTGCGGCTGCCCATCATCGTCGTTTCTTTTTTATGGAATTCCGGATCGGAGAACTGCAACTCACCTTTAAACAGGCCGACAAATACCACCGTGCCGCCGTGACGAATCAAATTCACGGTGTTATTCATCGCATGTTGATTACCTGTCGCGTCGATCACTTTCTGCGCCAGCGAACCACCAAACTGCGCCCGTAGCTGCGCGTCAAAATCTTCGGCTGACGGGTCCAGTAAAGGTAATTCCAGACGCGTTGCCACATGTTCACGGCGCGCCGGACTGGTATCCGCCACCACCACCTGTGCGCCATCGGCTTTAGCGATTGCCGCCGCGCCCAGACCGATTGGCCCCGCCCCGACCACCAGCACCTGCTCGCCGGGAGCAATGGCTGCGCGACGCACCGCATGAGCGCTAATAGCGAAAGGTTCAATCAATGCTGCCGCCTGCGGGTCAATACCGTCTGCGGGCAAAATGTTCGCCACCGGCACGCTCAAATACTCACTAAAACCGCCATCCTGATGCACGCCAATGACTGAAATTTTTTCACAGCAATTGGTACGCCCGCTTTTACACGCCGGGCATTGCTGACAGGCAACATAAGGGATCACAGCAACTTGCTGACCATTTTTAAGATCAGCAATATTTTTACCCAGCCCAACAATCTCCCCACATATTTCATGGCCTAAAACACGTGGATAACTAAAAAATGGTTGATTTCCACCCCAGGCATGAATATCGGTACCACAAATCCCGACAGACTTAATTTTTATTAATGCTTCATTGTCACCCGGAATAGGTATCTCGCGTTGTTTCCAGACTAATTCTTTCGGCTGCTGGCAAATTAAAACATTCATCGTAGACATGATTCGGCTCTCCATTTTTTGTTGCCTTAGATATCAATAAAAATGAAAAATGGCAGCGGAACGGAAAATCTGTTTTGTGAAAACACACGCATAAAAATGTTTTAAATCGGGTTTTAATGGACTCACAAGGAGGAAAATATGAGTCGTTCACAAAATTTACGCCACAATGTGATTAACCAGGTCATTGATGATATGGTGCGGGGTCATATCCCTTCCCCACTTCCATCGCAAAGTGCGCTGGCGGAAATGTACAACATCAGCCGCACTACAGTGCGTCATATTCTCAGCCACTTACGCGAATGCGGCGTCTTAACGCAGGTTGGAAACGACTATGTGATTGCGCGTAAACCTGACCATGATGACGGTTTCGCCTGTACTACCGCTTCAATGAGTGAACAAAACAAAGTGTTTGAGCAGGCTTTTTTCACGATGATAAACCAGCGCCAGTTACGCCCTGGGGAAACTTTTTCTGAACTGCAACTGGCTCGGGCCGCGGGTGTCAGCCCGGTTGTAGTAAGAGAATATCTTTTAAAATTCGGCCGTTATAATCTTATTCAAAGCGAAAAGCGCGGCCAGTGGAGCATGAAGCAATTCGATCAATCCTACGCCGAGCAGCTGTTTGAACTACGCGAAATGCTCGAAACACATTCACTTCAGCACTTTCTCAACCTGCCTGATCATGATCCCCGCTGGCTGCAGGCGAAAACCATGCTCGAACGTCATCGGCTACTGCGTGACAACATCGGCAATAGCTTTCGCATGTTCTCGCAACTTGACAGAGATTTTCACTCCTTACTGCTTTCAGCTGCCGACAATATCTTTTTTGATCAATCTCTTGAGATCATCTCAGTCATCTTTCATTTTCACTATCAATGGGACGAAAGCGATCTTAAACAGCGCAATATCATTGCCGTCGATGAGCATATGACCATTCTCAGCGCTCTGATTTGCCGCAGTGACCTTGATGCCACCCTTGCGCTCCGTAACCATTTGAATTCAGCTAAACAATCAATGATTCGATCCATTAATGAGAACACGCGTTATGCTCATTAAGTACGGATTAAAAACAGCAAACTATTAGCAGTGCACGGTTTTATCAAAAGATAAATACCGGGAAATTCCCGCTTACCTATGCTCACAATCAGTCGACTAAAAATGTTTTTGTGAGCGGTAGTAAAGTCCTAAAACTTTAACCTGCCGTTAATGTCAACCTTGCGTAATGCACAATTACGTAAACAATTAAATTATTAAATACAGGAGTCCGGCGTGGAAAAAGAAAATATCACCCTCGATCCGCGTTCTTCATTTACTCCATCTTCGTCGGCAGATATTCCCGTGCCACCAGATGGATTAGTTCAACGCAGTACCCGAATTAAACGCATTCAAACCACCGCCATGTTGTTATTATTTTTTGCGGCGGTAATCAATTATCTCGACCGCAGTTCGCTGTCGGTAGCAAATTTAACGATTCGTGAAGAATTGGGATTAAGTGCCACCGAAATCGGCGCTTTGCTCTCCGTGTTTTCACTCGCTTACGGGATTGCGCAACTTCCTTGCGGCCCACTATTGGATCGTAAAGGCCCACGCCTGATGCTGGGACTGGGGATGTTCTTCTGGTCACTGTTCCAGGCCATGTCTGGCATGGTGCACAGCTTTACGCAGTTCGTGTTGGTGCGTATCGGTATGGGGATTGGTGAAGCGCCGATGAACCCATGTGGCGTAAAAGTCATTAACGACTGGTTCAACATCAAAGAGCGCGGACGCCCGATGGGCTTCTTCAACGCAGCTTCTACCATTGGCGTTGCCGTAAGCCCACCGATTCTGGCGGCGATGATGCTGGTGATGGGCTGGCGTGGGATGTTTATTACCATTGGTGTGCTGGGGATTTTTCTCGCCATTGGCTGGTATATGCTCTATCGCAACCGCGAGCACGTAGAACTGACTGCCGTTGAACAAGCTTATCTCAATGCAGGTAGCGTCAATGCCCGCCGAGATCCGCTCAGTTTTGCCGAATGGCGCAGCCTGTTCCGTAACCGCACAATGTGGGGAATGATGCTCGGATTCAGTGGCATCAACTACACTGCGTGGCTGTATCTGGCCTGGCTTCCTGGTTACCTGCAAACAGCCTATAACCTGGATTTAAAAAGCACAGGGTTGATGGCGGCTATCCCTTTCCTGTTTGGGGCTGCCGGGATGCTGGTCAACGGTTACGTTACTGACTGGCTGGTCAAAGGGGGAATGGCTCCGATTAAAAGCCGTAAGATCTGCATTATTGCCGGGATGTTCTGTTCTGCCGCCTTTACGCTGGTCGTACCGCAAGCGACAACATCCATGACGGCGGTTCTGCTGATTGGCATGGCACTGTTCTGTATTCACTTTGCCGGAACATCCTGCTGGGGCTTGATCCACGTCGCAGTTGCTTCTCGCATGACGGCGTCGGTGGGCAGTATCCAGAACTTTGCCAGCTTCATCTGCGCCTCTTTTGCGCCGATCATTACTGGTTTTATTGTTGATACCACCCACTCATTCCGTCTGGCACTAATCATCTGCGGTTGCGTCACCGCAGCGGGAGCACTGGCGTACATCTTCCTGGTTCGTCAGCCGATCAACGACCCGCGTAAAGATTAAACTCCCTATACCCGATAACATTTTGCTTATCGGGCATTTTTATGGCGATTAAAACGTTTCCCAGTTCTCCCCGCTATCTGCCACTGCCATTTTACGCGGCGTAGCTGGCGTCACGTTTTTTACCACAGCCGATGTTTCACGCTGCTGTTGCTGCTGTTGCTGAATCCGGAACACTGCCACAGCTTCGGTCAGGCGACTGGCCTGCTCTTCCAGCGCGGCGGCGGCAGCGGCAGATTCTTCCACCAGCGCAGCGTTCTGTTGAGTTACCCGGTCCATCTCAGCAACCGCTAAGCCAACCTGATCGATACCACGGCTCTGCTCATCAGAAGCAGAAGCAATTTCGCCCATAATGTCCGTCACGCGGGTCACGGCACTGACAATCTCCGCCATTGTTTCCCCTGCGCTTTCGACCAGCGTAGAGCCAACATCTACTTTCCCCACCGAGTCTTCAATCAGGCTTTTAATTTCACGAGCCGCCTGAGCGCTGCGCTGGGCCAGATTACGCACTTCACCCGCGACCACCGCAAAACCGCGCCCTTGCTCACCCGCGCGCGCTGCTTCAACCGCCGCGTTCAAAGCCAGAATATTGGTCTGGAAGGCAATGCCGTCAATTACGCTGATAATATCGGCGATTTTCTGCGAACTGGTGGAGATATCGCGCATAGTCTGCACCACGTTATCTACCACTTTGCCGCCGCGTTGCGCCGTTTCAGAAGCACTTAACGCCAGGTGGCTGGCCTGGCGCGCATTTTCGGCGTTCTGTTTCACCGTTGCGGTCAGTTGCTCCATGCTGGCTGCCGTCTCTTCCAGCGAAGCGGCCTGTTGCTCGGTGCGCGAAGAGAGATCGTTATTGCCGGTAGCGATTTCGCTGGCACCGCTATAGATGGCATTGGCCCCGTTGCGCACATCACCGACGGTACGCATCAGCTCTCCCTGCATATGGCGCAAACTCTCTGCCAGTTGCCCCATCTCATTAGAGCCATCCACCTCAATCGGTTTCACCAGATCGCCGCCTGCAATATGACGAATGCTGTCAATCAGGCGATTCATTGGCGCTACCAACGAGGCTTTAATACCGAACCAGACGGCGAAGATGACTGCCAGTACGACGATCATCACGCCCACCAGAATCCACATCGCCTGGCTGTAGGAGGCATTATTATCGCTGACGGCGATATCATAGAGCCGATCGTTTTGCTCCATGTAAGCCACATACTGCTTCTCGAAACCGTCCTGATATCCCTGGGTCGGCTGATCAAAGAACTCGTTGATTTTGCCTGCACCTAACAGTTGGATCAGCTCCGCCAGCGCATTGTGATAAATATCGTAATTACGTTTGATCTCTGCCGCTGCGGCGGTGCTCTGACGCGGGTCACGCGGCAACGCTTCGTAATCCGCCCAGTTTTTTTCCGCCTGTTTCAGCGAAATACTGGCACTCTCCATCAGCTCAGCAACGGTTGAACCGCTACCAATATTATTCTGATCCATCATGTAGCGGATACCCGCGCGGTTGAGGGTGTTACGCGTCTGCAACAACGCGACCCAGCTGCCATTCAGCGTGGATTGCTGCTGGCGAATGGTTTGTAAAACAGTGAAATTTTCTTTGTCATTCTTTAAGGCATTAAAGAACAGACCGCCTGATGTCAGTTGTAAAAGGCCAAAAACGGCCAAAACCAGCAGTAAGCTGGTCACAATTTTGATACGTTTTAACATGGTTTCTCTTTCCTGTGGACCGATGCAAGATTTTCGGCCAGGAAAGGAAAAACTTTATGAATATCCCGCGGAGATTACGCCGAGTAATTTTATTCACACTCTGAATTTAAAAAGCCATTATTTACATAAATTACTCACAATATAAATATGTGATATGAATCACATATTTATCGTCACTTAAACGACGCCTTTGCCGCTCAACCGCAAAACTGACCGCTTACATCCCTAAAATAACCACTCAGTTATTTACCTTACTTTACGCGCGCGTAACTCTGGCAACATCACTACAGGATAGCGGTCAATTTACCTCCTCAAACGCAACGCAAACCTAGAACGGCTTCGGCCAACTATTAATCAATACATGCCAGGTTTTACTATGGATACTAAAAAGATATTCAAGCACATACCCTGGGTGATTCTCGGAATCATCGGTGCATTCTGCCTCGCGGTAGTTGCATTACGTCGGGGGGAGCACGTCAGCGCCCTGTGGATCGTGGTCGCCTCTGTGTCGGTGTATCTGGTGGCGTATCGCTACTACAGTCTGTACATCGCCCAGAAGGTGATGAAACTCGACCCCACGCGCGCGACGCCTGCGGTTATTAACAACGACGGTCTGAACTACGTTCCGACCAACCGTTACGTGTTGTTTGGTCACCACTTCGCCGCTATCGCCGGTGCTGGTCCGCTGGTGGGTCCGGTTCTCGCCGCGCAGATGGGCTACCTGCCTGGCACGCTGTGGCTGCTGGCGGGGGTCGTGCTGGCCGGTGCGGTTCAGGACTTTATGGTGCTGTTTATCTCCTCTCGCCGTAATGGCGCATCTCTTGGTGAGATGATCAAAGAAGAGATGGGACCAGTACCGGGGACTATCGCGCTGTTTGGCTGTTTCTTAATCATGATCATCATCCTCGCCGTCCTGGCGCTGATTGTGGTTAAAGCCCTGGCCGAAAGTCCGTGGGGTGTCTTCACCGTTTGCTCAACCGTACCGATTGCGCTGTTTATGGGTATCTACATGCGCTTTATCCGTCCGGGGCGTGTGGGTGAAGTCTCTGTCATTGGTATCGTGCTGCTGGTTGCCTCTATCTACTTCGGTGGCGTGATTGCTCACGATCCGTACTGGGGTCCGGCACTGACCTTTAAAGACACCACCATTACCTTCGCGCTGATTGGCTATGCGTTTGTTTCCGCACTGCTGCCGGTGTGGCTGATCCTCGCACCGCGCGACTATCTGGCAACCTTCCTGAAAATCGGCGTTATCGTCGGCCTGGCGCTGGGTATCGTGGTGCTGAACCCGGAACTGAAAATGCCTGCGATGACCCAGTACATTGACGGTACTGGCCCGCTGTGGAAAGGCGCTCTGTTCCCGTTCCTGTTCATCACCATCGCCTGTGGTGCGGTATCTGGCTTCCACGCGCTGATCTCTTCCGGTACGACGCCGAAACTGCTGGCTAACGAAACCGACGCGCGTTTCATTGGCTACGGCGCAATGCTGATGGAGTCCTTCGTGGCGATTATGGCGCTGGTTGCTGCGTCCATCATCGAACCGGGTCTTTACTTCGCGATGAATACCCCGCCTGCGGGCCTTGGCATCACCATGCCTAACCTGCATGAAATGGGTGGCGAGAACGCGCCGATCATCATGGCGCAGCTGAAAGACGTTACCGCACACGCGGCGGCGACCGTCAGCTCCTGGGGCTTCGTGATTTCGCCAGAGCAGATCCTGCAAACCGCGAAAGACATTGGTGAGCCTTCTGTCCTGAACCGTGCAGGTGGTGCGCCGACGCTGGCGGTAGGTATCGCTCACGTGTTCCACAAAGTGCTGCCGATGGCTGACATGGGCTTCTGGTATCACTTCGGTATTCTGTTCGAAGCACTGTTCATCCTGACCGCGCTGGATGCGGGTACCCGTTCTGGCCGCTTTATGCTGCAAGACCTGCTGGGTAACTTCATCCCGTTCCTGAAAAAAACCGACTCTCTGGTTGCCGGTATCATCGGTACTGCGGGCTGTGTGGGTCTGTGGGGCTACCTGCTGTATCAGGGCGTGGTCGATCCGCTGGGCGGCGTTAAGAGCCTGTGGCCGCTGTTCGGTATTTCCAACCAGATGCTGGCAGCCGTAGCGCTGGTACTGGGCACCGTTGTGCTGATTAAGATGAAGCGCACCCAATACATCTGGGTAACTGTTGTTCCGGCTGTATGGCTGCTTATCTGCACCACCTGGGCGCTGGGCCTGAAACTGTTCAGCACCAACCCGCAGATGGAAGGCTTCTTCTACATGGCAAGCCAGTACAAAGAGAAGATTGCTAACGGTACTGACCTGACGGCGCAGCAGATTGCCAACATGAACCACATCGTTGTGAACAACTACACCAACGCAGGTCTGAGTATTCTGTTCCTGATTGTGGTGTACAGCATCATCTTCTACGGTTTCAAAACCTGGCTTGCGGTGCGTAACAGCGACAAACGTACTGACAAAGAAACACCGTACGTTCCAATCCCGGAAGGCGGCGTGAAGATCTCTTCGCACCACTAACCGTGTTTAGCCCCGCTTCGGCGGGGCTTTGTTCTTATCAGAGTGAACTATGTTTGGTAACTTAGGACAGGCAAAAAAATATCTCGGCCAGGCGGCGAAGATGTTGATTGGCATTCCAGACTACGACAACTACGTCGAGCATATGAAGACCAACCATCCCGACAAGCCGTACATGAGCTATGAAGAATTCTTCCGCGAACGCCAGAACGCACGCTACGGCGGCGATGGTAAAGGCGGTATGCGCTGTTGTTAATGGAGAGAGCATGAACCCGATTGCAGTTACCCTACTCACCGGTTTTTTAGGCGCGGGCAAAACCACCCTGCTGCGCCATATTCTTAACGAACAACACGGCTACAAGATTGCCGTGATTGAAAACGAATTCGGCGAAGTCTCCGTTGATGATCAACTGATTGGCGACCGCGCCACGCAGATCAAAACGCTGACCAACGGCTGCATCTGCTGTTCGCGCTCCAACGAGCTGGAAGACGCACTACTCGACCTGCTGGATAATCTCGACAAGGGCAATATTCAGTTCGACCGTCTGGTCATTGAATGCACCGGCATGGCCGATCCCGGCCCGATTATTCAGACCTTTTTCTCCCATGAGATTTTATGCCAGCGCTACCTGCTGGACGGCGTGATTGCGCTGGTGGATGCGGTACATGCCGATGAGCAGATGAACCAGTTCACCATCGCCCAGTCCCAGGTTGGCTACGCCGACCGTATTCTGCTGACGAAAACCGACGTCGCAGGCGAAGCAGAGAAACTGCGTGAACGCCTGGCGCGCATCAACGCCCGCGCACCGGTCTACACCGTTACCCACGGCGATATCGACCTGGGCCTTCTGTTCAACACCAACGGTTTTATGCTGGAAGAAAACGTCGTCAGCACCAAACCGCGTTTCCACTTTATCGCGGACAAACAAAACGATATTTCGTCGATTGTGGTGGAACTGGATTACCCGGTAGATATCAGCGAAGTTTCCCGGGTGATGGAAAACCTGCTGCTGGAGTCGGCGGATAAACTACTGCGTTACAAAGGGATGCTATGGATTGACGGCGAACCTAACCGCCTGCTATTCCAGGGCGTCCAACGCCTCTACAGCGCCGACTGGGACCGCCCGTGGGGCGATGAAAAACCGCATAGCACGATGGTGTTTATCGGGATTCAGTTGCCGGAGGAAGAGATTCGGGCAGCGTTTGCGGGGTTGAGGAAGTAATTTTGGATGATGGCCGCCATGTGGCGGCCTGAATTATTTTTTGTTCTGATCGCGCAGCATCGCTTCACGTAAAATTGCGTTCAGGCGAGTTTGATAGCCTTTACCTGGTCGCTTCAACCATTCCATCACATCAGCATCAATACGCACCGAAGCCTGAGTTTTCAATGGCCGATAAAACTTACCGCGTTCGGCGTTAGACCATTGCTCATCGCTGGAAGGTGGGATATCACTGTAATCAATATCTTCGTCGGATTTATTCGCCAGCGCCTTCAGTTCGGCCTCATGCTGCACATCGAGTGTAGAGGAGGTCCCTCGTTTATGTTTAACCATGCTCATAGCGATTCCTCTCTTTACGATCTGCTTTTCGTGCACTGATGATTCGAATAATTTCATTTCCGCTTTCGAAACGGATGGTATGCGCAACCAGAATAACCACGATGCCGTAAACCAGGCCGATTGTCTGCCAGCGATACTCACCGTTTTCTATACGTTCTTGCTGTGACAAATGTTGTGGATCATCAAACAATAACACCGCATCTTCAAAGCGGATGCCATGTTTCACCCGATTACTTTTGGCCTTGTTTTCATCCCATTCAAACTCCATTGGCATAATTGCCATCCCTAATTGTATATACAAAAATGTATCTACAATTATTCTGCAATTATAGCGTTGATGTTGGAAATAGCATCACGTTTCGAATAATCAACCATGAAATTGACAATGAGTAAGTTGGACTTGATTCATCCAATAGAATTTCTCGCCTGACATGGCACACTAAACACCTCGCTGTCGGGTAATGACTCCAACTTACTGATAGTGTTTTATGTTCAGATAATGCCCGATGACCTTGTCATGCAGCTCCACCGATTTTGAGAACGACAGTGACTTCCGTCCCAGCCTTGCCAGATGTTGTCTCAGATTCAGATTATGTCGCTCAATGCGCTGAGTGTAACGCTTGCTGATAACGTGCAGCTTTCCCTTCAGGCGGGATTCATACAGCGGCCAGCCATCCGTCATCCATATCACCACGTCAAAGGGTGACAGCAGGCTCATAAGACGCCCCAGCGTCGCCATAGTGCGTTCACCGAATACGTGCGCAACAACCGTCTTCCGGAGACTGTCATACGCGTAAAACAGCCAGCGCTGGCGCGATTTAGCCCCGACATAGCCCCACTGTTCGTCCATTTCCGCGCAGACGATGACGTCACTGCCCGGCTGTATGCGCGAGGTTACCGACTGCGGCCTGAGTTTTTTAAGTGACGTAAAACCGTGTTGAGGCCAACGCCCATAATGCGTGCACTGGCGCGACATCCGACGCCATTCATGGCCATATCAATGATTTTCTGGTGCGTACCGGGCTGAGAGGCGGTGTAAGTGAACTGTAGTTGCCATGTTTTACGGCAATGAGAGCAGAGATAGCGCTGATGTCCGGCAGTGCTTTTGCCGTTACGCACCACGCCTTCAGTAGCGGAGCAGGAAGGACATCTGATGGAAATGGAAGCCACGCAAGCACCTTAAAATCACCATCATACACTAAATCAGTAAGTTGGCAGCATTACCCGGATTCCATAATGATTCCACGCCCCGTTATGACAAATCTGCCGCCGATCTTGCCTGGCAAAGGACACTGAAATGGTTTGATAAATATCTCTCCTGATAGGTTTATCTCTTACGGGATTACGTCTTAAACAAGCATGAAAAAATAGCGTGCGCAAAAGTCGTTCTTTGCCTAAAATATCGCTATATATAACAATATATAGCGAATGAGGTGAACGATGAATAACCATTTTGGTAAAGGCTTAATGGCGGGATTAAAAGCAACGCATGCCGCCACGCTGTTTTTCCCGATGGCGTTGATTTTGTATGATTTTGCCGCGTACCTGTCGACGGATCTGATTCAGCCGGGGATCATTAATGTGGTCCGTGATTTTAATGCCGATGTCAGTCTGGCCCCGGCAGCCGTCAGTCTCTATCTCGCGGGCGGTATGGCGTTACAGTGGCTGCTGGGGCCGCTTTCCGACAGGATTGGCCGCAAGCCGGTGCTGATTACCGGGGCGCTAATATTTACCCTTGCCTGCGCTGCGACAATGTTCACAACGTCTATGACACAGTTTCTTATCGCGCGTGCAATTCAGGGCACCAGTATCTGTTTTATTGCCACCGTTGGTTATGTCACGGTGCAGGAGGCGTTCGGCCAGACAAAAGGGATCAGGTTGATGGCGATTATCACCTCCATCGTACTGATTGCGCCGATTATTGGCCCGCTTTCCGGCGCAGCTCTGATGCACTTTGTGCACTGGAAAGTCCTTTTTGCCATCATTGCGGTTATGGGGTTTATCTCATTTGTTGGCTTACTGCTGGCGATGCCAGAGACGGTGAAGCGCGGCGCGGTTCCATTTAGCGCCAAAAGCGTCTTGCGCGATTTTCGTAATGTCTTTTGCAATCGGCTGTTCCTCTTTGGCGCAGCAACCATCTCTTTAAGCTATATCCCAATGATGAGTTGGGTGGCTGTCTCGCCGGTGATCCTGATCGACGCGGGCGGCTTAACAACTTCGCAGTTCGCCTGGACACAGGTTCCGGTGTTCGGCGCGGTGATTGTCGCGAATGCCATCGTGGCGCGTTTCGTTAAAGATCCAACCGAACCGCGCTTCATCTGGCGTGCCGTACCCATTCAACTGGTCGGCCTCGCGCTGTTGATTATCGGCAATCTGCTGTCACCGCACGTCTGGCTGTGGTCGGTGCTGGGCACCAGTTTGTATGCTTTCGGGATTGGTTTGATCTTCCCGACCTTATTCCGCTTTACGCTTTTTTCCAATAACTTACCGAAAGGGACCGTCTCCGCATCGCTGAATATGGTGATCCTGATGGTGATGTCTGTCTCGGTCGAAATCGGCCGCTGGCTGTGGTTTAACGGCGGTCGCTTGCCGTTTCATCTGTTAGCCGTCGTGGCGGGCGTTATCGTCGTTTTCACCCTGGCAGGATTGCTTAATCGCGTGCGCCAACATCAGGCTGCCGAGCTGGCGGAGGAGCGGTGATTTTTGCGCGATCCTGCCGTCAGGCTCTATTCTTAACGTTATGAATAAACTCATTGAACTCAGACGCGCCAAAATGTTGGCGCTCTCTTTACTGCTTATCGCCGCTGCTACCTTTGTCGTTACGCTGTTTTTGCCGCCCAATTTTTGGGTGAGCGGCGTGAAGGCGATTGCTGAAGCGGCGATGGTCGGCGCGCTGGCGGACTGGTTTGCGGTGGTGGCGCTGTTTCGCCGCGTGCCGATTCCGATCATTTCTCGTCATACGGCGATTATCCCGCGTAATAAAGACCGGATTGGCGAAAATCTCGGCCAGTTCGTGCAGGAAAAATTTCTCGATACCCAGTCGCTGGTGGCATTGATTCGACGTCACGAACCGGCGTTGTTGATTGGCAACTGGTTTAGTCAGCCGGAGAACGCCCGCCGCGTTGGTCAGCATCTGTTGCAGATCATGAGCGGTTTTCTTGAACTGACCGATGATGCGCGTATTCAGCGCCTGCTTAAGCGCGCGGTCCATCGGGCGATTGATAAGGTCGATCTTTCCGGCACCAGTGCGTTGATGCTGGAGAGTATGACCAAAAACAATCGTCATCAGGTGCTGCTGGATACGCTGATCGCACAGTTGATCGCCCTTCTCCAGCGCGATAAATCGCGCAAGTTTATTGCCCAGCAAATTGTTCGCTGGCTGGAGAGCGAGCATCCGCTGAAAGCCAAAATTTTGCCTACTGAATGGCTGGGCGAACATAGCGCGGAGTTGGTTTCTGACGCGGTGAATTCTTTGCTTGATGATATCAGCCGCGATCGTGCGCATCAGATCCGCCATGCATTTGATCGCGCCACCTTTGCCCTGATCGACAAGTTGAAAAACGATCCGGAAATGGCAGCGCGAGCCGATGCCGTAAAAAGTTATCTGAAAGAAGATGAAGCTTTTAACCGCTATCTCAGTGAATTGTGGGGGGATTTACGGGAATGGCTGAAAGCGGATATCAACAGTGAAGATTCTCGTGTGAAAGAACGTATCGCGCGGGCGGGTCAATGGTTTGGCGAAACGTTAATTGCCGATGATGCCTTGCGGGCATCGTTAAATGGTCACCTGGAACAAGCCGCGCACCGCGTCGCGCCTGAGTTTTCCGCATTCCTGACGCGCCACATCAGCGATACAGTAAAAAGCTGGGATGCTCGGGATATGTCGCGGCAAATCGAGTTAAATATCGGCAAAGATCTGCAGTTTATCCGTGTCAACGGTACGCTGGTTGGCGGTTGTATTGGGCTAATTTTATATTTGTTGTCGCAGCTCCCGGCCTTGTTCCCCCTCAGCAATTTTTAGAAATCCATGAAAAACTAAGTGGCTAACCGCGAGAGAGATCAAATAAACCACACTAAAAGAATGGTAATAATGTGGCCTCTTTTCATTATCTCCCGTGGTACGGGGAAGGAAAATCATGTCACTTGTCACCGATCTACCCGCCATTTTCGATTAGTTCTCTGAAGCTCGCCAGAAAGGCTTTCTCACCGTCATGGATCTCAAGGAGCGCGGCATTCCGCTGGTTGGCACTTACTGCACCTTTATGCCGCAAGAGATCCCGATGGCAGCCGGTGCGGTTGTGGTTTCGCTCTGTTCTACCTCTGATGAAACCATTGAAGAAGCGGAGAAAGATCTGCCGCGCAACCTCTGCCCGCTGATTAAAAGCAGCTACGGCTTCGGCAAAACCGATAAATGCCCCTACTTCTACTTTTCGGATCTGGTGGTCGGTGAAACCACCTGCGACGGCAAAAAGAAAATGTATGAATACATGGCGGAGTTTAAGCCCGTTCATGTGATGCAGTTGCCGAACAGCGTTAAGGACGATGCCTCGCGTGCGTTATGGAAAGCCGAGATGCTGCGCTTGCAAAAAACGGTAGAAGAACGTTTTGGGCACGAGATTAGCGAAGATGCTCTGCGCGATGCCATTGCGCTGAAAAACCGCGAACGTCGCGCACTGGCCAATTTTTATCATCTTGGGCAGTTAAATCCTCCGGCGCTTAGCGGCAGCGACATTCTGAAAGTGGTCTACGGCGCAACCTTCCGGTTCGATAAAGAGGCGTTGATCAATGAACTGGATGCAATGACCGCCCGCGTTCGTCAGCAGTGGGAAGAAGGCCAGCGATTGGACCCGCGTCCACGCATTTTAATCACCGGCTGCCCGATTGGCGGCGCAGCAGAAAAAGTGGTGCGGGCAATTGAAGAGAATGGCGGCTGGGTTGTCGGTTATGAAAACTGCACTGGGGTGAAAGCGACCGAGCAATGCGTGGCGGAAACGGGCGATGTCTACGACGCGCTGGCGGATAAATATCTGGCGATTGGCTGCTCCTGTGTTTCGCCGAACGATCAGCGCCTGCAAATGCTCAGCCAGATGGTGGAAGAATATCAGGTCGATGGCGTAGTTGATGTGATTTTGCAGGCGTGCCATACCTACGCGGTGGAATCGCTGGCGATTAAACGTCATGTGCGTCAGCAGCACAACATTCCTTATATCGCTATTGAAACAGACTATTCCACCTCAGATGTCGGGCAGCTCAGTACCCGTGTCGCGGCCTTTATTGAGATGCTGTAAGGAGTGGCAGTGACATATTCGATTGGCATTGATTCTGGTTCTACCGCCACCAAAGGGATCTTACTGGCAGACGGCGTGATTACGCGCCGTTTCCTCGTTCCAACACCCTTTCGTCCGGCAACAGCAATTACTGAAGCCTGGGAAACTCTGCGCGAAGGGTTAGAGACAACGCCGTTTCTGACGCTCACCGGCTATGGACGGCAACTGGTGGATTTTGCCGATAAACAAGTGACGGAAATCTCCTGTCATGGGCTGGGCGCACGGTTTCTTGCGCCAGCAACGCGCGCGGTAATCGACATCGGTGGTCAGTACAGCAAAGTGATTCAGCTTGATGATGACGGTAACCTGTGCGATTTCCTGATGAATGACAAATGCGCGGCGGGCACCGGGCGTTTCCTGGAGGTGATCTCGCGCACGCTTGGCACCAGCGTCGAGCAACTCGACAGCATTACCGAAAATGTCACGCCGCACGCCATCACGAGTATGTGCACAGTGTTTGCCGAATCAGAAGTGATCAGCCTGCGCTCAGCGGGCGTCGCGCCAGAAGCGATTCTCGCCGGAGTGATTAACGCGATGGCGCGGAGGAGTGCCAATTTCATTGCTCGTCTCTCCTGTGAAGCGCCGATTCTGTTTACTGGTGGCGTTAGTCATTGCCAGACGTTTGCCCGTATGCTGGAATCTCATCTGGGAATGCCGGTAAATACCCATCCTGATGCGCAATTTGCTGGCGCAATTGGCGCGGCGGTAATTGGTCAACGAGTGAGGACACGCCGATGAAAGAGTTTTTATTTTTATTTCACTCCACAGTCGGCGTCATACAAACCCGCAAAGCGTTGCAGGCAGCGGGCATGACTTTTCGCGTCAGCGATATTCCCCGTGATTTACGCGGCGGCTGCGGGTTATGCATTTGGCTGACCTGTCCCCCCGGCGAGGAAATACAATGGGTGATCCCTGGGCTGACTGAGTCAATTTATTGTCAGCAGGATGGTGTCTGGCGCTGCATTGCACATTACCGGGTTTCTCCGCGTTAAGGATTCATTAAGGTCGCTACGTATACTTCTCGATATCTTATTGATTTGCCTTAAAGGGATTACCGTGACAAAAAGTATTTCGTTAAGTAAACGCATCTCCGTTATTGTGATTCTTTTTGCCATTGTGGCAGTGTGTACTTTCTTCGTGCAATCTTGCGCCCGTAAAAGCAATCATGCAGCATCATTTCAGAATTACCACGCCACCATTGACGGCAAAGAAATTGCAGGCATAACGAATAATATCTCTTCGCTGACCTGGTCGGCACAAAGCAATACTCTTTTTAGCACTATCAACAAACCTGCCGCCATTGTTGAAATGACCACCAATGGTGATTTTATCCGCACAATTCCTCTGGATTTTGTTAAGGATCTCGAGACGATCGAATACATTGGCGATAATCAGTTTGTCATTAGCGATGAGCGCGATTACGCCATTTATGTGATTTCACTGACCCCAAACTCGGAAGTAAAAATCCTCAAAAAAATAAAAATCCCGCTGCAAGACTCCCCAACCAATTGCGGTTTTGAAGGGTTGGCTTATTCTCGCCAGGATCACACTTTCTGGTTTTTTAAAGAGAAAAATCCGATTGAGGTCTACAAAGTTAACGGGCTGTTAAGTAGCAATGAATTACACATCAGCAAAGACGAGGCACTACAACGGCAATTTACTTTAGATGATGTGTCCGGCGCAGAATTTAACCAGCAAAAAAATACGCTTCTGGTGCTGTCTCATGAATCTCGCGCACTCCAGGAAGTAACCCTGGTTGGCGAGGTTATCGGTGAAATATCACTAACCAAAGGCAGTCGAGGTTTGTCGCATAACATCAAACAGGCCGAAGGGATTGCGATGGATGCCTCTGGTAATATTTATATCGTTAGCGAACCAAATCGTTTTTATCGCTTTACCCCTAAATCATCGCATTAACAGGCTGGCATATTTCACCTTTTTGTTATTAACTTGTTAACAACAAAAATGACATACAAGGTTAAACATGCCTTCGTCCTCGCATCCCGTAGAACGCTTTTCTTTCAGCACCGCGCTTTTCGGGATGCTGGTTCTGACCTTAGGTATGGGATTAGGTCGCTTCCTTTATACGCCTATGTTGCCCGTCATGATGGCGGAAGGGGCGTTTTCATTTAGCCAGCTCTCGTGGATTGCCAGCGGCAACTATGCGGGGTATCTGGCTGGCAGTCTGCTATTTTCGTTTGGCGCATTTCACCAGCCGTCGCGCCTGCGCCCATTTCTGTTGGTTTCTGCCCTGGCGAGCGGGTTGTTGATCCTCGCAATGGCATGGTTGCCGCCATTTATTCTGGTGTTATTGATTCGCTTCCTGGCGGGTGTCGCCAGCGCCGGTATGCTGATTTTTGGTTCGACGCTGATTATGCAGCACACGCGCCATCCTTTTGTGCTGGCAGCTTTGTTTTCTGGCGTTGGCATTGGCATTGCACTGGGCAACGAATATGTTCTGGCAGGCCTGCATTTTGCCTTCTCCTCGCAAACGTTATGGCAAGGCGCCGGGGCGCTTTCTGGCATGATGCTGATTGCACTTACGCTTTTAATGCCCTCGAAAAAACACGCCATCGCACCAATGCCATTGGCAAAAACGGAGCAACAGATAATGAGCTGGTGGTTACTGGCTATTCTGTACGGCCTGGCGGGATTTGGTTATATCATCGTCGCGACTTACCTGCCGCTCATGGCGAAAGATGCAGGCTCACCATTGTTAACCGCCCATCTCTGGACGTTAGTCGGCTTATCAATTGTGCCAGGCTGCTTTGGCTGGCTATGGGCAGCAAAACGTTGGGGGGCTTTGCCTTGCCTGACGGCGAATTTGCTGGTGCAGGCTATCAGTGTGCTGCTTACTCTCGCCAGCGACTCTCCTCTCTTGCTTATCATTAGTAGTATCGGTTTTGGCGGTACCTTTATGGGCACGACATCTCTGGTGATGACTATCGCCCGCCAACTGAGCGTTCCGGGAAATCTCAATCTTTTAGGCTTTGTGACGCTCATTTACGGCATTGGACAAATCCTCGGCCCGGCGCTGACCAGTATGCTCGGCAATGGAACATCGGCGCTTGCCAGCGCCACTCTCTGCGGCGCGGCGGCGTTGTTTATTGCTGCGCTTATCAGCACAGTGCAATTATTTAAGCTACAAGTGGTCACTTCATGAGGGAAGTTTCCCTTACCACTCAAGAAACTCAACCGCAACCGTTGATGTCAGCCAGACCCCGTTTTCCGCTTGCCAGAAAGGGAGGCCTCGTTTCGCCATTTCCTGTGCTTTGACGGTTAAAATAACCGGCGATCCGTGTCTTGCTCCCACTTTGCGTGCCGTTGCTTCATCAGCAGAGAGATGTACGTAGTGACGCTCACCTGCAATCAGCCCCTGTTTTTTTATCTCGTCAAGGAAACGGCTTGCCGTACCGTGGTAGAGAAACTGTGGCGGTGTTTTTTCGGCAAAGGAAATAGCGACCTGCGAAGTCGAATGCCCCTGAACCGCGCGGATGCACCTACCATCACTGGAATAACTAAAACGCTTTTTATCGCTGGTGGCAACCACAGTATCCAGCAATGCACGGGTTAACCGCTTGCCCGCTTTTTGGGCACAAAGTATGAGCTTATCGATATCCGCCCATCCTTCACGGTCCAGTACGATACCAATCGCCTCCGGTTTGTGTCGGAGGACAAAACTTAAAAACTTGCTCGTATCCGCCAGCTCTTTTTCGTTGTACTTTGCCATCGCGTTTTCGTCCCTGGATTATCTGTTTTTTATTTACTATGTCATTGTCACTGGGTTTATGAATTTTCTGCAACTCAATCCTGCGTAGAACCTTTTCCACACAGCGTAATTTTACCGCTATGCAAAAAACGCATAGTCAGAAACATACTTGCATTTTCCCCATACCCACATGGCTGATAAGGTTTTTCAGCTCCAGGAATTTTCCTGGCTCAAGCAACACACAAACACAAAAAAACAATGGGGATTGTTATGACACAACAAGGGGATGCTGTAGCCGGGGAGCTGGCGACAGAAAAAGTGGGCATTAAAGGGTATCTGGCTTTTTTTCTCACCATAATCTTTTTTTCCGGTGTTTTTTCCGGGACAGACAGTTGGTGGCGCGTTTTTGATTTTTCCGTTCTGAACGGATCGTTTGGGCAACTGCCTGGTGCGAACGGAGCCACCACCTCGTTTCGCGGCGCGGGTGGCGCGGGGGCTAAAGATGGCTTTCTCTTTGCGCTGGAGCTGGCACCGTCAGTCATTCTCTCTCTGGGGATTATTTCAATTACCGATGGTCTTGGCGGATTACGCGCCGCGCAGCAGTTAATGACGCCAGTGCTAAAACCGTTGTTGGGCATTCCAGGGATCTGCTCGCTGGCGCTGATCGCTAACCTGCAAAACACCGATGCCGCCGCAGGTATGACCAAAGAGCTGGCGCAGGAAGGTAAAATTACCGAACGCGATAAAGTGATTTTCGCCGCATATCAAACCAGCGGTAGCGCCATTATCACCAACTACTTCTCTTCCGGCGTCGCGGTGTTTGCCTTTCTGGGCACGTCCGTAATCGTACCTTTAGCAGTCATCCTGGTGTTTAAATTTGTCGGAGCCAACATTTTGCGCGTCTGGCTTAACTTCGAAGAACGTCGCAACCCAACGCAAGGAGCGCAAGCATGACAACTCAGGTCCGCAAAAACGTCATGGATATGTTTATCGATGGTGCGCGCCGTGGCTTTACTATCGCCACGACCAACCTGCTGCCAAACGTGGTGATGGCGTTTGTCATCATTCAGGCGCTGAAAATTACCGGCCTGCTCGACTGGGTGGGGCATATCTGTGAACCCGTAATGGCGCTGTGGGGATTACCCGGTGAAGCGGCAACCGTCCTTTTAGCCGCATTAATGAGTATGGGTGGCGCAGTCGGTGTTGCCGCCAGTCTGGCAACCGCTGGCGCATTAACCGGTCACGATGTCACCGTTTTACTGCCCGCGATGTATTTAATGGGCAACCCGGTGCAAAATGTCGGTCGCTGCCTGGGGACAGCCGAAGTGAATGCCAAATATTACCCGCATATCATTACGGTCTGCGTGATTAACGCATTGCTGTCGATCTGGGTTATGCAGCTTATTGTTTAACAAGGAGTTACCATGATTGATTATACCGCAGCCGGTTTTACCCTGCTGCAGGGAGCGCATTTGTATGCGCCGGAAGATCGGGGAATTTGCGATGTCCTCGTCGCTAACGGCAAAATTATCGCCGTTGCCAGTAATATCCCTTCTGACATTGTACCGGACTGCACGGTTGTCGATCTCAGCGGGCAGATCCTCTGCCCAGGTTTTATTGATCAACACGTCCATTTGATTGGCGGTGGCGGCGAAGCAGGTCCCACGACGCGCACGCCGGAAGTGGCGTTAAGTCGTCTGACGGAAGCAGGCGTCACGTCAGTGGTTGGTCTGCTGGGCACCGACTCTATCTCTCGCCACCCGGAATCCCTGCTCGCCAAGACCCGTGCGCTCAATGAAGAAGGCATCAGCGCCTGGATGCTGACCGGCGCTTATCATGTCCCTTCCCGCACTATTACGGGTTCCGTGGAAAAAGACGTGGCGATTATCGATCGCGTGATTGGCGTGAAATGCGCCATCTCTGATCACCGTTCTGCCGCACCGGACGTTTATCACCTGGCTAATATGGCGGCGGAATCCCGCGTTGGCGGTTTGCTCGGCGGTAAACCTGGCGTCACCGTGTTCCACATGGGCGACAGCAAAAAGGCGTTACAGCCTGTCTATGACCTGCTGGAAAACTGCGATGTGCCGATTAGCAAGTTGCTGCCGACCCACGTTAACCGCAACGTTCCGTTGTTTGAGCAGGCGCTGGAGTTCGCGCGCAAAGGCGGCACCATCGATATCACCAGCAGCATTGACGAACCAGTCGCCCCTGCCGAAGGTATTGCCCGCGCCGTTCAGGCGGGTATTCCGCTGGCACGCGTCACCCTCAGCTCCGACGGCAACGGTAGCCAGCCGTTCTTCGATGACGAAGGGAATTTAACCCATATCGGTGTTGCCGGTTTTGAAACGTTGCTGGAAACCGTGCAGGTGCTGGTCAAAGATTATGATTTCAGTATCAGCGATGCCCTGCGCCCGCTCACCAGTAGCGTAGCCGGTTTCCTTAACCTGAGCGGGAAAGGCGAAATTCTGCCAGGCAATGACGCAGACTTACTGGTCATGACGCCAGAATTACGCATTGAGCAGGTATACGCTCGCGGCAAGCTGATGGTCAAAGACGGCAAAGCCTGCGTGAAAGGAACGTTTGAAACGGCATAAACGGTTGTCAGCCGCCCGAATGGACGTAGAATGCCCGCAAGGGCGGCTGACAGAGTAAAACGTAATGGATGACTGTGGTGCGGTTTTGCATAATATTGAAACTAAATGGCTTTATGATTTTCTGACCCTGGAAAAATGCCGCAATTTTTCCCAGGCAGCAGTCAGTCGCAACGTCTCGCAACCGGCATTCAGCCGCCGCATCCGTGCGCTGGAACAGGCGATTGGCGTTGAATTGTTTAACCGCCAGGTGACGCCGCTGCAACTCTCGGAACAAGGTAAAATATTCCATTCGCAGATCCGCCATCTGTTGCAACAGTTAGAGAGCAACCTTGCAGAACTCCGTGGTGGCAGCGATTACGCGCAACGCAAAATTAAAATAGCCGCTGCACACTCTCTTTCCCTCGGGCTGTTACCGTCCATTATCAGCCAGATGCCGCCGCTCTTTACCAGGGCAATTGAAGCTATTGATGTCGATGAAGCGGTCGATAAACTGCGTGAAGGGCAAAGTGACTGTATTTTTTCCTTTCACGACGAAGATTTGCTGGAAGCGCCGTTTGACCACATTCGCTTATTTGAATCTCAATTGTTCCCTGTCTGCGCCAGTGACGAACACGGAGAAGCACTTTTTAACCTCGCGCAGCCACACTTTCCGTTACTGAATTACAGCCGCAACTCCTACATGGGGCGATTGATTAATCGCACCCTGACGCGCCACAGTGAGTTAAGTTTCAGCACCTTTTTTGTCTCTTCGATGAGCGAGCTTTTAAAGCAGGTTGCCCTCGACGGCTGTGGGATTGCCTGGCTGCCGGAGTACGCCATCCAACAAGAAATTCGCAGCGGGCAGCTCGTTGTACTGAATCGGGACGAACTGGTGATCCCGATTCAGGCCTATGCATACCGAATGAATACCCGCATGAATCCAGTTGCCGAACGCTTCTGGCGTGAACTGCGCGAGCTGGAGATTGTACTTAGCTGACATTCTCGAGCGTCGCACTACGCCAACCGCCATTATCCCAGACCAGATCAAACGTTAGCGGTTCATCGTCGTGGTACAGCATTATCTCAAGGCTGATCGCCAGCGTGTGGCTGTACGCTTCTTTCAGATTGACCTGCAACGCCGCAATCCGTGGCTCATGAAATAACAGTGCAGAACGCAGCTGACGGCAATACCAGCTCTGGAGATGTTTGTCGCTCTGGTTATGCACTTGCCACTCGGGCATGCCTGAAACAAGTAATGACGGTAATGCCGAATGAGGAGAATTAAAAAGAGTGAGGAGATCGCTACATATTGATTTACGCAGCGATGACGTTTTATTGCCTGAAATTTCAGGTAAAACAGCCTGACGTGATTGGCGCATCATTTTGCGCACTCCTGACGTTTAGCAACATATGCGGCTTGCCCTGAACACCGGGCACCACTGTATTGATGCTCATTTTCCATAGCCATTCCCTTTTGTTCATTACATCCATGTCAGTCTGAGACAGGCCTGAATCCTGTCAGCAAAGTATAAAACCTTACTTGCCTATGAATATCTACTGACTTTTCAGGAAAAAAGTCATGATTTGATAAAAATCATCAAACTCAAAAAAAAACCGCTAGTATATTCTGAATATTCCGAATAGTTACGTAGATGAAAATACTTGTCACCACCGCTACTTAATTCCGGTGTGAAATTATTTATTTCCGCATAATCAGCCATGTATTATTTGAAACAATTAGTTTGTAAATAATATAAATTGATAACATATCAAATACATCAAAAATACCATTCACAGGCATTATTAATATAGACATCAATATAGCAACATCAAATTCCAATTAGTAATAAGATATGCTTTTAAATTGCATGAAAATAATTTCAAATGAGCGTTTTTTGATACTTTAGAGTGTTTCCTACCCTTTAATATCACCGTGTAGAGTTGATATCACTACAACAGAAACATGCATGTCATTTGTTTACTTCTCATTTTACTACAGAAAAATTTATCTATTTTTCTAAACATCAGTGAAATACTCATAAAAGGTAACTATTATGTCTATGCCATTAAGCAATACCCTTCAGAGCCAAATTATTACAGATAATCACTTCCTTCATCATCCAAAAGTCGACAGTGAGTTAACACGTAAATATGAACGTGCACGCCTGGATACGGAAAATATCTATCTTCTGCCTCTTGCTCGTGGCAATAACCATAATTACGATGGAAAAAGCGTTGTCGAAATTAGAAAACTTGATATTAGTAAAGAGTCCTGGCCATTTAATTATGTGACAGAAGCATGCAGAGAATCCGATGGTATTACAACAACAGGACGTATGCTCTATCGAAACTTGAAAATCACCTCAGCTTTAGACGAAATATATGGTGGCATATGTAAAAAGGCGCATGCTGCTACAGAATTAGCAGAAGGTTTACGGCTAAATTTATTTATGAAGAGCCCTTTCGATCCTGTTGAGGACTATACAGTTCATGAAATAACATTAGGCCCTGGTTGCAATGTTCCAGGTTACGCCGGAACCACGATAGGATATATTTCAACCCTTCCAGTTTCTCAGGCAAAAAGATGGACCAATGAGCAGCCAAGAATTGATATCTATATTGATCAGATAATAACTGTCTCAGGGGTAGCAAATTCTTCCGGATTCGCCCTTGCCGCATTACTTAATGCTAATATTGAGATGGGAAATGACCCAATCATTGGTATAGAAGCCTATCCTGGTACCGCGGAGATCCATGCAAAAATGGGATATAAAGTTATCCCCGGTGATGAAGATGCGCCACTCAAACGCATGACTCTGCAACCGTCATCTCTTCCAGAACTGTTTGAATTAAAAAATGGTGAATGGAATTATATTGGTAAATAGCAACTGAGAAGAATGAGTACTAATATTCAGGTTATACAGATATTTAAACAATACCCTGCAATTTACAAAGCAATACTCATTGCGACTTCTTAATTTAAGAAAGCGCAAGGAACGTTTACCCTTGCGCTTATTATAATAAGTCAGACGTCGACTTTATCCAGCGGCCATGAATCAAACAGATAGCCGTCAAAATAAATATCGTCAACGTTCGAGAATTCCAGCAGACGTTGCTTAACGTTTTCCAGATGCTGCCACATTGCCAGCTTCGCCGCTCGGGCATCTTTTTTGATTAACGCGGCGAGGATCTGTTTGTGATCGCCCAACCACTCTTTGCGATACAGGCTGTCATCCAGATGGCTGTGCAACTGGATCCACATTGGATTGTTTTCCCGCCACTGCCAGGACTGACGGAATAACTCCACCAGCATGCTGTTATGCGTTGCTTCGGCAATGGCGAGATGGAACTGCATATCACCGCTTTCGCTGCTACCCGGCGCGCTGGAAGCCAGTTCACGCTCTTCCAGTTGCAATGCCTGACGCATTTTGACGATATCTTCGCGGGTAGCCTGCAAAGCGGCAAATTCCGCGATGTTACTTTCCAGTAACTGACGCGCCTGTAACAGCTCAAAAGGACCCGCATCATTACAGACGTTGGCATCCGAACTGTCTGTGTTGTGGCTGCCTGAGCTATCAAGAACATAGATACCGGCACCCCGGCGCACTTCCACCAGCCCTTTGATCTCCAGCATGATCAGCGCTTCACGTACCACCGTCCGCGTGACATCAAGCATTTCTGCAATTTCACGCTCCGGCGGCAGCCGTTCGCCAGGATTGTACGGCGTCTTTATGATCAGATCGCGGATCATCGCCCCGACTTCCTGGTAAGGTCTTTGCGCAGAGGTGGCAGATTTCATGGTGTTGTGTCCGTTAGGTGCGGTTAATCAAATTTTTGCCGGATGCGGCGTGAACGCCTTATCCGGCCTACAACGGGCAATTTTACGGCCCCTGTTAATCTCAAACTATACCATTAGCACTGGAAGTTGGCACGTACAGGTGGGCAAAAAAACGAAAACTGGTCAACCAAATATCAGTTTGATTGACCAGTAAGTCTGTAGGGTAATCAGTTAGTTACAGCGCAGCCACACACTCGCGCGCACCGCGTTCGCACAGCTGCTGATATGCCGCCGTCACCGCGCCAACAAAGTCGGCATTCTGCGGCAGATCATCGGCAAAAATACCGCTCAGGCCTAGCAGCGCTTTCACGCGGTCTGCGCCCTGATACTGCGCGTTAATCTTCTGGAACTCGGCCAGCATCGGGTCGACCACGTCAATGGCATTACCCTGCTCATCCACGCCCTGGGTGTAACGCATCCAGCCAGCCACGCCCAGCGCCAGGTGACGCCAGCTGCCGCCGTTTTGCAGGTGCAGACGCACCGGGTCCAGCAGACGCTGCGGTAACTTCTGGCTGCCGTCCATCGCAATCTGCCAGGTACGGTGACGCAGAGACGGGTTGCTGAAACGCTCGATCAGCAGCGTCGCATAGGCGTTCAGGTCCGTACCTTCCGGCATCGACAGCGTTGGCGCTTGTTCCTGCATCATCAGGGCAAAGGCCGCTTTGCGATAATCCGGGTTAGTCATGGTGTCGGCAATAGTTTCATAGCCGCCGAGGTAACCGAGGTACGCCAGGAAAGAGTGGCTACCGTTCAGCATACGCAGCTTCATCATTTCGAACGGCACAACGTCTGCAACGAACTGTGCGCCCACTTTATCCCAGTCCGGGCGACCATTAACGAAATTATCTTCAATCACCCACTGACGGAACGGTTCGCAGGCAATGGCGCACGGGTCGTAAACGCCCAGCTGGTCAGCAATTTCCTGTAAGGTTTCTGGCGTCGCCGCCGGAACGATGCGGTCAACCATGGTGCACGGGAAGGTGACGTTCTCTTCAATCCATGCCGCTAGCTGCGGGTCACGCGCCTGAGCCAGCCCCAGTACCGCGACCTTCGCCACATGACCGTTTTCACGCACGTTATCGCAGGACATCACCGTAAATGCTTTCAGCCCTTTTTCACGACGCAGACGCAAGGCTTCGACGATGTAACCAATCGCGGACTTCGGCGCAGTCGGGTTTTCCAGATCGTGCTTGATCAGCGGGTTATTGAGATCCAGTTGACCGCTTGCCGCATCAGCGCAGTAGCCTTTTTCCGTGACCGTCAGAGAGACAATCGCCGTTTGCGGACGCGCCATCGCGTTGAGAATACCTTCGCAGCCGTCGATTTCCGGGTGCAGCGCTTCTTTCATCGAACCGATAATTTTCAGCTCGGTGCTTTCCGCGCCTTTTTCCGCCACGGTGTACAGCAGTTGCTGTTTTTTCAGGTTTTCGATCAGCACGCGGTCGTTGCCTGGCATCAGGTTAACTTCGCAGATACCCCAGTCGCTGTCGGTGCTTTCCAGCAGATGATGGGTGTACAGCGCCTGGTGCGCACGGTGAAACGCCCCGCAACCGAGATGCACAATGCGTGATTCCAGACGAGAATGATCCCATGACGGGCGGGCAACCGGCAGATTGCTGTCAACAATAGTAGTCATCGTAAACTCCAGAATCCGTCTTCAGAGAGTGACGGCAAGGAAGAAGGAACCGGCACGGCGCGCAGCCATGCCGGTGGATATTAACGGCTAAAGAAAGCGCGCTGGATCGCCAGTTCGACACCGCGAACTTCGGCCAGGCCTTTCAGACGACCAATTGCGGAGTAACCTGGGTTGGTTTTCTTCTTCAGGTCGTCCAGCATCTGATGACCGTGGTCCGGACGCATCGGGATCAGGTCTTCTTTGCCTTCCGCTTTACGACGGTGTTCTTCTTCAACAATCGCTTTCACCACTTCGTACATATCAACGTCACCGTTCAGGTGCGCCGCTTCGTGGAAGGTTTTCGGGTTATCTTCACGCATGGTGGAGCGCAGATGGGTGAAGTAAATACGCGGGCCGAACTGCTTGATCATATCAACCAGATCGTTGTCAGCACGCACGCCGTAGGAACCGGTGCACATGGTGAAACCGTTCGCCATGCTATTTACGGTATCAACCATCCACTGCATATCTTCAATGGTAGAAACAATGCGCGGCAGGCCGAGGATTGGGCGCGGCGGATCGTCCGGGTGAACAGCCATACGCACGCCAACTTCTTCGGCAACCGGAATAATCGCCTTCAGGAAGACGGCAAAGTTTTCGCGCAGTTTGGCTTTGTCGATATCTTTGTACAGCTCCAGGTGCTTACGGAACTGGTCGAGGGTGTACCCTTCTTCCGCGCCCGGCAGACCGGCAATGATGTTACGGGTCAGACGCGCTTTGTCTTCGTCGCTCATAGTGGCGAAGCGTTCAGCTGCCTGAGCAATTTCTTCTTCGGTGTAATCCGCTTCCGCACCTGGGCGTTTCAGGATATGCATTTCGAATGCAGCGAATTCGATCTGGTCGAAGCGCAGAGCTTTGGAGCCGTCTGGCAGCACGTATTCGAGGTCAGTACGGGTCCAGTCGAGCACCGGCATGAAGTTGTAGCACACGGTGCGAATACCGCACTGCGCCAGGTTGCGCAGAGTCTGCTGATAGTTAGCGATCCACTGCTCATAGTTGCCAGTGTGGGTTTTGATATCTTCGTGAATTGGCACGCTTTCTACGACAGACCACACCAGGCCTGCATCTTCAACGATAGCCTTGCGTTTGAGGATCTCTTCTACGGACCATACTTCACCGTTCGGGATATGGTGCAAAGCGGTAACCACGCCAGTCGCGCCCGCCTGACGGACATCAGCTAAAGAAACCGGATCGTTTGGGCCGTACCAGCGCCAGGTCTGTTCCATGATTTTTCCTCTTTCACATAGTGGGTTCCACAGCAAAGAGACGCGGAACCCTGGAGTTGTTTAGGTATCCGGATGAACAACCAGACCGCAGCCGTGGCGTTGCATCGGATGAGATGGCGTATAAGTTCTACCTTTTGGTAAGACATGTCAACCCGAATTCTGAAATTGGTTAACCACATCACAAGAATTTCACTCTCCTGGTTGTTGCTGCAAATTGCAGCAAAAGGTAATCGATGGTTATTGATCAGAGGATGTGACATTCATCGCAACAATGGTTGACCAATTTACATAACATGTCGCCCAAAATAACAACGGTTCAACCAGGTAAGGTAAAACGTTATGCATGTGCTTAACATTCTCTGGGTGGTATTCGGCATTGGTCTGATGCTGGTACTGAATTTGAAGTTCAAAATCAATTCAATGGTGGCCTTGTTGGTGGCGGCGCTGTCCGTCGGGATGCTGGCGGGCATGGATTTGATGTCGCTGCTGCACACCATGAAAGCGGGCTTCGGCAACACGCTGGGGGAACTGGCTATCATCGTGGTGTTCGGTGCGGTCATCGGTAAATTGATGGTCGACTCCGGCGCGGCTCACCAGATAGCGCATACGCTGCTGGCACGTCTCGGTCTGCGTTATGTACAGCTGTCGGTGATTATCATCGGCCTGATTTTCGGTCTGGCGATGTTCTATGAAGTGGCCTTTATCATGTTAGCACCGCTGGTTATTGTTATTGCCGCCGAAGCTAAAATTCCGTTCCTGAAACTGGCGATCCCGGCAGTAGCAGCTGCCACTACCGCACATTCACTGTTCCCACCGCAGCCGGGTCCGGTGGCGCTGGTGAATGCTTATGGCGCGGATATGGGGATGGTTTATATCTATGGCGTACTGGTGACGATCCCAAGTGTCATCTGCGCAGGTCTGATCCTGCCGAAGTTCCTCGGCAATCTTGAGCGCCCAACGCCATCATTCCTGAAAGCAGATCAACCGGTAGATATGAATAATCTGCCCTCTTTCGGCGTTTCGATTCTGGTGCCGTTGATCCCGGCGATCATTATGATCTCTACCACCATCGCCAATATCTGGCTGGTAAAAGATACCCCTGCGTGGGAAGTGGTTAACTTTATCGGTTCCTCGCCGATTGCAATGTTTATTGCGATGGTGGTTGCATTCGTACTCTTTGGCACCGCGCGCGGGCACGATATGCAGTGGGTAATGAACGCTTTTGAAAGCGCGGTGAAAAGCATTGCAATGGTGATTCTGATCATCGGTGCAGGTGGCGTGCTGAAGCAGACCATCATCGACACCGGCATCGGCGACACCATCGGCATGCTGATGTCCCACGGCAATATCTCGCCCTACATCATGGCATGGCTGATCACCGTACTGATTCGTCTGGCGACGGGTCAGGGGGTGGTTTCAGCGATGACCGCCGCCGGGATTATCAGTGCAGCAATCCTTGATCCAGCAACTGGTCAGCTGGTTGGCGTGAATCCGGCGCTGCTGGTACTGGCGACGGCTGCGGGTTCCAACACCCTCACCCACATTAACGATGCCTCATTCTGGTTGTTCAAAGGTTACTTTGACCTGTCAGTAAAAGACACGTTGAAAACCTGGGGTCTGCTGGAGCTGGTCAACTCCGTGGTTGGGCTGATTATTGTGCTGATTATTAGCATGGTAGCGTAAAAGAGCACCTGAGCCTGCCATTGGCAGGCTCTGTTCGGATTGTCGGTAAAGTGCGCTTTGTTTATGCCAGATGCGACGCTGACGCGTCTTATCTGGCCTACAAAGGGCTAACGTGCAGGTTTTAGCTTCAGGTAATATTGCGTACCTGCATTAGCAATGCCCTGTGATTTCTTTATTGATAAACAAAAGTCACGGCAATAATCGATTGCACATTCCCTGCAGTCACCTGCCCTCCGGTACGTGCGTAATTTGCCGTTAATCCCAGACTTACCGCCGAAGTCCCTACTGCTCCTAACGATACCGTGTTATTCGCTGGAATAATCGTACCGTTGCGCGTCAACTGTACGCCGACGCCCTGTGCAGGTGAAAACGACGCGGTATTGGTGAAAATCGAGTTGCCCGCATCTGCGGTTGTGCCGGAGAGGTAATACCCCAGGTTTTGGCTTTTCGCACAATAAACGGTAAGAGGAATCGGCACTGAACCAGGGTAGTCCGGCAGAGTAACGGTGACATCACGAGCAGAAACATCGCAGCCGCCAGTGGGCACCACCACATCATTATTGGCGTAAATATTCCACACAAACTGGAAATCATCGCTGTTATAGTTGTTGGTCTGTCGCAAAATAAGCACGGCAATTAATGAGCCAGCTTTAATCACCACCCCGCCCGCACTGCTCACAGGCGTCAAATAAAGCGCCACCGGCCACGGCTTATCCGTTCTCGAATTATAAACAACCCGCGGCGTTTCACTGGTGGTCGGAAATGGATAGCTACTGCCACTATATTTTACGGTCCCGGAAAAATTAGATAACACGCCGCCATAAGCCGAGCCTCGTTGCAGTGTGACATAATCTGTAATGGTTTCCGGGTAATCGTTATGGCAAAAGATTTGCGTCGAAAGATCCACGACCAGGTTTTGCCCCACATTCACGGCGGGCGCAAGGTTTACATAAACATTGGCGCTGCCACCGCCAATAGGGATAGCGGTGCCATTGGCGGTTTTACAGGCGAATGACCAGGCATTTACCGACCAGCCCATCAGCAGTACAGCAAACAGGTTAATAACTCGTTTCATTACAATCATCTCTTCGGCTTCAGCTGTAGGTATAGGTGATGCTAATCACTGCCTGAATGGTTCCCTGAGTGGCTCCGCCATTTACCGTCAATGCTCTGACCTGTAACGGGAAGTGCGCTGATTGTGAGGAATCATCCACCTGAACTGTTTTGGTTGCGCCACTATTCAATGTGTTGCCACTGTCATCCTGTAGCTCTAACTGGATGTTTTGCGCGGTCCCCTGGTTTTTATAATATCCGGTACTGTCGGCTGCCCCGCTGAAGCTGGCAGTGACCCTCGACGTTCCCACCGGACAATTAGTCAACTCAAGCGCAACATCATGCCAGGCCGATGCCGCCCCGGCAGACATCAGACTGAAAGAATAAAGATCGCCGAGATCTACCGTGGCATTGGTGGTGGAAACCGTGCACGGTTTGGCGACGACCTTACCGTTCACCGTGATGGTGACATCGGCTGCCTGTATCGTCGCACTTGCGAGCGCCAATATTGCCGCCAATACATACCCACGTTTGCACCATTTCATGAGCCTCTCCAGTTACTGATATTCAAGAGTGAAGGTAGCCGTGGCATTGATATGCCCCGCAGTGACAGGCACCTGTGTCGCCATTAGCCGGGCGTAAAAATTCAGCGTATTTGGTTTACCCGGCGTCAGGGTCGTCCACGAAATCGCGGACGATGGGGCATTAATGGGTATCTGATTTTGTTGCTCATTCAGAAGCTGTATTCCCAGTCCCGCAACCGCTGACACCGTATTTTCAAGTGCAAGCAGGTTGGCATTGTGGCTATCTGCAACACCGGTAAACCCAACTTTTACGGCAGAAACGGCATTACCACAGGGTGACAGCAAAATACGAAATGGAACGACAGGAGTCGTCGCGCCAATGTTGTTAAATTGCTTCGCCGCGTTTTCCATCAGATCAACAGTAAAATTGGTTGATTCAGCGGCCACACTACAGCCGTTATCTCTGACATAGCCGCGGATAGTAATCGTGCTATCCGCAGCCAAAGCGTGACTTACCGCCAGCCACAAAAAAGCGCACAGAAGATAAAAAGGTTTGTTTCTCATCACGCCCCCTTAACGACATTCAGCTGATAGCTGAGTTAATAACTGCTGCTGACTCTCTGGTGGCAGTTGATAATTGGCGACACAGTGAGCATTTTCCTCTTCTCCCCATTTCACCTGAACTTTTCCCGCTAAAGGCATTCCGCTGAGGTAAACCTGACCATTATCCGCAACAATGCCGCTACTCTGGCTACTCTCTGATGTCACCATCGCCCCAAACGGCAGCGGCTTATTATTGTGGGTTAGCGTCATGAGCAGTTTTATCCCAACGCGCGCTTTAAACTCTGCTCGCACGATCGCCCCACGGGTGGGAACAACGTTAGCGACCGCGTTATCTAAATCGACGTTATCAGCCAGGGTATTGGTATCCAGCGCTACTCTGTTCTCCCGATATTCAGTGGCATAAGGCAGCACGGCATAACCGCGCCAGTCGGTACGCACCCCCGTCTGGTTTTCGACTTTTGCATCTTTTGCGCCAGGCGCTTTAACAAGCACCACCGTATCGTTTAACGGCTGCCCCAGCGTTACGCCATTGGCATGAGCCAGTACCCCACCGCTGACTCCGTAATAGAGCTGCTTAATATCATCGCTATGGCTGTAACCGATGTTGGCATTGCCGTAACCACCGCGATAATTCAGCGTGGCGTAGCCTGTACTTCCGCTATTACCATCACCTCCCCCGGCGTAACCGGTTTGCACGCTATAGCTGAGGTTGTTGTCTTCCAGCAACGTACCGTATACACCGACCAGATTGGTCATCCGACCGTTGAGATCGTGTGACATGCTGTAACTGGCACTGGCATGTCGCCACTGAGATTTACTGTCAGAACGCAGCCAGTGGCTGAAAGGAATATTGACGTTAAGCGCTAACATCTGATCCCGTCCTTTTTGCCAGGCGTTTTTCGTCAGGCTATAGCTGAGCGTCCAGTTGATATCTTCGAATGCAGTATTTAAACCAGCCTGGAATTGCTCATCGACATTACTCGTTCCCCAATAAGTTTGATGGCTACCACTCAAATACAGTGTTGATGTGCGCCCGAGTTGCTGAGTAACGGTGAGTTGTAATTTCCCGCGTTTGTTATAAGCGAGATTGTAATAGTCGGTGAATTTCGGCTTAACCTGAATAACACCATCCTGTGTTTCGATGTTGTAGCCATTCATTCGACTGTATGTTGTATCAGCGAAATTAAAATATCCGCTGGTCGAATAACGGTAACCCACTAACTGAATATTCGTGCCTGATTCATTGAGCGATTTGTTATAGAGAAAACGCACCGATTGTCCGTCATGCTGACTGTCATCGGGAAGTGTGGAATTAGCCTGCGTCATATCCACAGACAGAGCGCCCAGTGCCCCCATGTTTTTCCCGATACCGAAATTAAACGCACGATAACGATCCGCCAGTTGCGTTCCACCATATATTGTCCAGCCAGCCGGAAGGCCGTGGAGTAATGTACTCTGGAAAAAGCGGGGTTTTTCCTGCTGCGCATTTCCACTACGGTATTCTCCTGCCGTAATGGAATAACGAGTATGCCCTTCACGTTGCAAAAGCGGGACTGACGAATAGGGTACGGTAAAGATCTGCGTGCTGCCGTCAGCCTCTTTAATCGTTACCTGCAAGTCACCACTATTACCTGCGGCATAGATATCGTTGATGGTAAAAGGCCCCGGCGGCACCGTACTATTATAAATGTCATACCCATTTTGTTTAATAGTGACCTGTGCAGTACCACGAGCAATACCGTGGATCACCGGAGCAAATCCTCTTTGGCTATCGGGTAACATATTGTCATCTGAGGCCAATTGTGCGCCGCGAAAGTTAATACCATCGAAAATATCGCCCTGGGTATAACCATCACCCAGCGTCAGCCGGGAACGTAACGGAATTATGTCTCGCTCAAGCCAGGTATTGATATGCTGCCATTTATTTTTGCTACCTGATGAACTGTCGCTACTGTTATAACTCCAGGTGGTATTGTCGCGTAAACGCCACGCACCAATATTTAACCCACTCTGTAGGTTTAAATATGCATAATGGCTGTTACCCCCAATCCGATTCTGTACACTATTTCCGCTGAAATTATAATTGAGCAATCCGGCATTAATACCAGGATCCCATAACTCAGGAGGAATATAACCACGCGCGCGATTACTCATAAATGCCTGAGGGATCGTCAGGTTGAGTCGCTGCTGACCAACATCCAGATGCGCAGTAGCGTCATGGATCATTGAGGTTAATGGCACGCAGGCATCATCCGCCAGCAGATTCATACCGGAGACAGAAGCCGTATTCAGCTCCATACTTGCAAGTTGCGCGCGTGTCAGGCAGGGAACAATCCCTTGTTCACTGTCGCCCGTATTAAATGTGACATCACGCGTTGCCATATAACCATTATTCAAATAGATATCGACACGATACGTCCCTGGCGGTAATTCTTGCCCATTTTCAAAACGCGATAAATCGGCCACAGCCTGGGGATCATCCGCTAAAAAGCGCGGATTAAAATAGAGTTCGGCAGATGACAAAGGTGCCTGTGCGGCAAAAGCACAGGCGACAAAGAGCCGGACAAAAAAACCAGCCAAACGATGCTTACGAATATGCAAGCATTGTGTGTTTCGCTGGTAAAGTCTTAAATTCAGATATGACATTATTCCTCCGGTTTAAAATCACCCGGCAGTCAATTCTTTTTATTCAGGCGAAAAATTCCCCCTGCGTTATTCCATTACGCCCGTCATTTTGGGGGTAAGTGCGCCATAATCATTTATTGTTCGGTAAGTAATATTGCTTCCTGCATCAGAAGGCAATTTAACCGTGCTTTCGCCCATTGGAGGCACCAATGCATTTTCAAGAACCCGGGTTCCGGCATTCAACTCTGTTACCGTCAGGTAATAGGGTGTCGGGTTAATCAGAGTCAGAGAATTCGCGCTACGACGAAATCTTAATTTTTCTGCGGCCTGATCGGGTGGCAACGCTAATTTAGCCGGGCGATAGTACAGTTTAATGCGGCTGATAATTGCGAGCTGTAGCGTATTCTCAGTCAATTTTGATTTATCCATTGACGGAATCGCTTTAACGTTCATCCAGAATAAACTTTCCCGATCCTGTGGCAATTGGTTATTTGTTGCATCAAGAATACGTAAGGTATTCTCTTTTTTTCCCTTCATCGCAAACAGAGGTGGCGTCACGATAAAACGACCATCCTTTACACCATCGGCATTTTCCACCCATGATTGAATTAAATAGGTGCTATTTTCATCATTATTTGTCACGGCAAGTTGCACTTGTTTTTGCCCTGCCGGATAAATTACGCGAGTCGCACCTAAGGCCACTCCCGCTTCGGCGCGTCCGGCAACCATCATTGCCATGAACATCAGGATACCTGCCAGCAAGCAGAATGTTATTTCCTGCGATTTCCTTACATTGACGTTTTTATTACTCACTGTCCTGTTCCTGTTATCACATTATCTGCTGAACAATTACTGATAGGTTAAAGAGAACCAGGCCTGGGCATTGGCGATGCCGCCAGTAACCCGACGCCCGGTAGCACGATATTTGGCGATGAAATGTAGCGAAGTAGAGCCTGAGTAAAGCCGTTTCCAGTTTGCTGGAGGACGATTAATCGGTACGAGGTTTCCTTCATCATCAAACAACGCTACGCCAATATTGGTGGCTATCCCTGGCCCCTCTCCCACGGAAAGCACATCTGGATTTTTACCATCCGCGACACCGTGAAACGCCACACCCACACGTTCACTCACCACCGTGCTACATTCCCGTAAATGAATAACAAAAGGCACCGGTGCGCTATCTTCCCCTACCGCATGAAACCGGTTACTGCTGATTTGCCCCATATTGACCGTCATTTGTTTATCACCGGCTTCAATCCGGCAAGTTTCCGCAATAATGACGCCCTGAAATTGCATATTTCCGCCGGGCAGCGTGGTGTTCCATTTATTTCCGGCCAGAGCAAACATTGGCAGCAACGACGCTAATAGAAATAATCTCTTCCTTTTCATCGTTATTTTTATCGCACAAGGGTGGGCATCCCTGCCCGTAATGACGTCCCTGAACCTGGGTAGGTTATTGATACTGAACCTTGAAGGTCGCATCCGCATTAGCAGCACCCGGGGTTGCCTCGCCGATTGCATAATAACGCGCCTGGAACGGAATGGTGTTGGTACCGTTATTCAGGGTTGTTTGTGCACTAAATGTCGCACCGTCCAGCGTCAGCTCATTTCCTGTTCTGTCCAGTATCTGCACACCAACATTTGTTGCGCTACCCGCAGCTGAACTCTGCAGAGCCAGTACTTTAGGATGAGCACTGTCAATCGCAGTCCCCAAGAAGGCAACAGCGGCTTTTGTGGCAACACTGGTATCGCAATCATTCAGCTGAATGTTAAAACCGACAGCAGAGCTGGTTGCTCCAGTCTGCTTCAGACTAGCGGTACGAACCTGGCCCAACTGAACGGTTTGATCAACAGAGCCTGCATCAACTGCGCAAGCGGCGTTAACAACTTCCCCTTTAAAGTGAACGGTCCCACCATTTACCGTCGTGGGTGTAGTTTCAGCCAGAGCCGCTGTAGAACTCAGGGACAGAGCCGACAGAACAACAATTGCCAGAGTTTTAATTTTCATACTGCTTTCCTTTCAAAAAACTATTTCTAAATCGACATGGGCAGTCGTTCCGTACACTTTGTTTTGTCAACGAGTTTGACTGCCAACACTGCACAGTTTCCCCCCAAAAGATGAAACATTTGGGGCCATTTTGACTCATAGAGGAAAGCATCGCGCACAAACTTTTTCAGTTTATTTGTTGGCTTTATATTCTATTGTTATCTTTATTTATAGATTTTTATATTGCATGAGGTGGTTTTTGGAGAGAAGAATGAGGAAGTTGCTTCGAGACACAGAAACGTTAGCTTTACATTTAGCGGAGGTGATGTGAAATTAATTTACAAGAGAAATGATTTACATATCAAACAGTTAGATGCTTTTTGTCGTTTTATAATATTTTTATGCTTGAGAAAAAATACGTAACTTATTTATGATATGGACAGTTTTGGCCCCAATTGTCTTGTATTTATTTGTTTTTTACCTTTACTATCAATAAGTTAAATTAAACCTCTTCTCTTTTTAATTTTTCGTTTATAAGATTATTTCTTTCCCATAATCCGGCAAAACGAGCAGCATTACTGGCGGTATAACGCACAGTATGGCGAATATTTCGATGCCCGAGATAATCCTGAATTAAACGGGTATCTGCACCACGCTCCGCCAGTTCATAACCGCAAGCATGCCTTAACATATGAGGATGAGTCTGCGTTACGGTTCCAGCTTCAATACCGGCATCGCGAATAATGCGATAGGCCTGCTGGCGAGAAAGCCGACTCCCGCGGCGAGAAATAAATATAGCGTCGGTCCGGTCAGCGCCTTTCCAGTTAGCACGTTCCTGGGTCCAGCGTTCCACGGCTTCACGCTCATCAAAACGTAACGGGTGAACGGTAGAAAATCCGTTCTTCAGTCGGCGAATATTTATTCGACCTTCATTAAGGTCAAGGTCCTGATAATGCAGATCAAGCAGTTCACTAATACGCATCCCATGCCGATATGCCAACAGAATAAGACAATAATCTCTGGCTCCCGTTGCCCCGTAACAAACCGCCTGCATCATGGCCTGAACTTCTTTACCGGTAAGATAACGACGTTTACTCACAATAGTAGTACTCCTGACTGAGATATATTTGAATGAATACCTATAGGAAACCTCAATCGGTCAAAATTAGCCCAATAGATAAAAAGATAACCACACACGAAGTGATGTGGCTATCAGTCAATTACATTAAATATCATACAAAAATAAAATATCACTGATGTGATAACATCTATTTTCATTGATTTGATTCAATATAACAATAGATTGCAGTGGATTAACTTCCAGTTGCTTAAAAAATAAAGAAAAAATGTGAAAACAGATGAATTTAAGTGATGTGTAAATTTATGAATGATTTTGTTTATTTATTTTGAAGAACATAAACCATTGTATTTTGTATGGATATGGTTAACTTAATGTTTATTATTATAATTAAGAATCACACTTACAATAACATCAATTAATAAATGGTTAATCATTTTTGATATATCGTAAGAATAATGTAGTTTTTAACACCATCCCTGGTATCTCAACTATCTCTATAAAACAGCGTGACGCTGTCGTCCTCTGGCCCTATCCCAGATGCCGTAAAAACGCCCTGCATTGCTGGCGGTATACCAGACAGTATGACGAATATTGCGATGCCCAAGATAATCCTGGATAAGTCGCGTATCTATTCCCATATTCGCCAAAGCAAAACCACACGAATGGCGTAACATGTGCGGATGAATCTCCAGTGACAACCCGGCATTACCACCGGAAGTCGAGATAATATGGTAAAACTGTTGCCGAGAAAGCGGATTCCCCTTACGCGATAAAAATACCCATTCGCTCTCAGCATGCGGGTACGAAGTACGGATACTCAACCAGTTTTTTAAAGCCTGAACTTCTTTGTTCAATAGCGGGTGCGTTGTTGAAAAGCCTTTTTTTAATCGATGGATATAGATACACTTTGCCTTAAGATCAATATCCGAAATCCTCAATCGACAAATTTCACTCGCCCGGAAACCATGAATAAAACAAAGCAAAGTCAGACAATAATTACGTGCTGCATGAGGCCCGGTATTTGCTGCTTTAAGGAGTGATTCGATTTCACTATGGGTCAGGAAGTTCCTTTTTTTGTTATCAGCCTTATTCTTCATCGTTTTCCCTTATAATTACAGACGCGCACTAGCTGTGCTGGGTTAGCAATAATCCAACATTTTAATCCTGATTATGTTTATAAAAGCGAACGTTTGCTTAATAACTAACGTAAGTGGACCAGTTCTTCTGAGTGAACTTAAATGGGGTAGCGATAGTTACTTATAATAACTTTGCCATACAAACGCCATGCTCTTGCATGCTATGTACCTTTATATATTTATAAATCTGATACGAATCGAATAATAACCCTCATCATTAATGCAACTAATCTTATCTATATATCATGTGATATGTTCTGTAACAAGTAAAATCAACATAAAAAATTCAGCAAAATTTAATATTCGTTCAACTAGCCGTCTCACATATGACATTATTAGTCAACTGCATTTGCCACAAAATGGCTATTTCATGGAACGCAGTAATTTCTTAGTGGCTATTATCATGCTAATTCTTAGATCCCTAGCGATTATTCCTGCCTGGTTCGTCAGCTTAGGCCATGAGATTGTTACATTCCCTTTTATCCTGGAGATATGGGGGAACGCAGGCGACGCTTTTTCATCTACATCCGTTGGTAACTATGGCTTTGGTCACTACGACTTAAACCTTCCTCAATCACAGCTATTCGCCGGGCGATACGGCAAACAAACTAAGTGAAACATCATCCTGAAAACACCAACATCAACAAGCCTCTCCAGATCGACATCAGGAGTGACCAGTTACAAGCCACAAACCAAGAAACATATTTCATGATGAGAATTATACTCAGCCTGATGGCGGGTAAACACTTATTTTCACCAAGCTCACTGAGTTAGCTTGCAAAGCTTTCTTTGTTTAGATTCTAAATAAATTATTTACAAAACAGATTGTTAAAAGAAAACCTTTAGTTTTTGAAGACCAATGCAAGTGTTCGTCTGGCTTCACATGGCATCTGCTTCTTAGGAAAAGATCGACATATTTTGTGACACGAATTGCAAATCTGGTTTTGTTGTATGGATTGCGTGATTTTTGATCTGGTATAACAGGTATAAAGGTGCACCGCGATAGTCAATGAGACTGGGCATCTCGTAATCTATGGCAAACATCACTTCAGTTCTTTCTCATCGGGTGATGAAAACGCACTTCAGTCTGAAAGGAATATGAAAATGAGATCAACAGACACTCTATTTTATGACTCTGGGTAAAATGGATTGAGTAAGCGATATAGCTTACGAAAATTCAAATCAATTAAACATCAGCAGAGATTTTATACTCAGGTATTTAATCTGGCCCTCTGTTTATTTAAATAATGTGGAAAGAGATTTTTCACAGGAGATATTATACAAAAAATATAAAATACAGCTACCGGTTGCCAAAGACACTATAAGCCTGGCAAAAAAATATTACACAACATAAATGCTAATTGTTTATGCGGGCTTTGTATTGCTTTCTGTATCCTACAAATGAGTGAAATTTATGAAAAAGGCTAAAATACTTTCTAGCGTATTATTACTGTGCTTTTCGTCCCCATTAATTTCTCAGGCTGCGACACTGGACGTACGTGGTGGATATCGTAGTGGAAGCCACGCCTATGAGACTCGACTCAAAGTCAGTGAGGGATGGCAAAATGGATGGTGGGCAAGCATGGAAAGTAATACCTGGAATACCATTCATGATAATAAAAAGGAAAATGCCGCACTCAATGATGTTCAGGTTGAAGTTAATTACGCGATTAAACTTGATGATCAATGGACGGTGCGCCCGGGAATGTTAACGCATTTTAGCAGCAATGGCACACGCTACGGACCCTACGTAAAACTGTCCTGGGACGCGACAAAAGATCTTAATTTTGGCATTCGCTATCGTTACGACTGGAAAGCTTACCGACAACAAGACTTATCTGGTGATATGTCTCGTGATAACGTTCATCGTTGGGATGGATATGTCACTTACCATATTAATAGTGATTTCACCTTCGCATGGCAAACGACGCTATACAGTAAACAGAACGATTATCGCTATGCAAACCATAAGAAATGGGCGACGGAAAATGCATTTGTTCTACAATACCATATGACGCCCGATATTACGCCATACATAGAATATGACTACCTTGACCGTCAGGGTGTTTACAACGGCAGAGATAATTTATCGGAAAACAGTTATCGCATTGGTGTGTCATTTAAACTGTAGTAGACAGGAGACAGTCACAATGAATAAAACAATAACGGCGCTTACTATCATAATGGCTTCATTTGCCGCAAACGCGTCTGTATTACCGGAAACTCCTGTGCCATTTAAAAGTGGTACCGGAGCAATTGATAACGACACTGTCTACATTGGTTTAGGTAGCGCAGGTACGGCATGGTACAAGCTGGATACACAGGCCAAAGATAAAAGATGGACAGCGTTAGCTGCATTCCCTGGCGGACCGAGAGATCAAGCAACCTCTGCATTTATTGATGGCAATCTGTATGTGTTTGGCGGCATTGGCAAAAACAGCGAGGGCTTGACTCAGGTATTTAATGACGTACACAAATACAACCCCAAAACCAATAGCTGGGTTAAATTGATGTCGCACGCGCCGATGGGCATGGCGGGCCATGTGACTTTTGTACACAACGGCAAGGCTTATGTTACTGGCGGTGTTAACCAGAATATCTTCAATGGCTATTTTGAAGATCTCAACGAAGCTGGAAAAGATTCAACCGCTATAGATAAAATCAACGCCTACTATTTTGACAAAAAAGCAGAAGATTATTTCTTCAATAAGTTTCTGTTGTCTTTTGATCCCTCAACACAGCAATGGAGTTACGCTGGCGAATCTCCCTGGTACGGAACGGCTGGTGCGGCGGTTGTGAATAAAGGTGATAAAACCTGGCTTATTAATGGCGAAGCCAAACCAGGATTGCGAACGGATGCCGTATTTGAACTTGACTTCACCGGTGATAATTTAAAATGGAATAAGCTTGATCCCGTCTCATCACCAGATGGCGTCGCTGGCGGTTTTGCGGGGATAAGCAATGATTCTCTTATATTTGCTGGAGGGGCCGGATTCAAAGGTTCACGAGAAAATTACCAGAACGGTAAGAACTATGCGCATGAAGGCCTGAAAAAATCATATAGCGTTGATATTCATCTTTGGTATAACGGGAAATGGGATAAATCGGGTGAATTATCGCAAGGTCGGGCCTACGGAGTATCATTGCCCTGGAATAATAGTTTATTAATTATTGGCGGTGAAACTGCAGGCGGCAAAGCAGTGATGGATTCAGTTTTAATTTCTGTGAAGGATAATAAAGTCACAGTACAAAACTAACGCTTCAGGGCCCCGGTAAAGGGGCCCTGCTATCAATTTGTCATTTCAATTACGCGAAATTTATATGAACGCAATAATATCGCCTGATTATTACTATATTCTTACCGTTGCTGGTCAGTCTAATGCCATGGCGTATGGCGAAGGACTGCCATTACCGGACAGGGAAGATGCGCCTCATCCCAGAATTAAACAATTAGCGAGATTTGCGCATACGCATCCCGGAGGCCCGTCATGTCACTTTAACGACATTATTCCACTGACTCACTGCCCACACGATGTTCAGGATATGCAGGGTTATCACCATCCTCTGGCAACGAATCATCAAACACAGTACGGCACCGTTGGCCAGGCACTGCATATAGCACGGAAATTACTGCCCTTTATTCCTGATAATGCAGGGGTTCTCATCGTTCCGTGTTGCCGTGGCGGATCGGCTTTTACCGCGGGCAGCGAAGGAACATATTCAGAACGGCACGGAGCCAGCCATGATGCTTGTCGTTGGGGAACGGATACTCCGCTATACCAGGATTTAGTCAGCAGAACGCGAGCCGCACTGGCAAAAAATCCGCATAACAAATTCCTCGGCGTATGCTGGATGCAAGGCGAATTTGACTTAATGACCAGTGACTACGCGTCACACCCTCAACACTTTAATCATATGGTTGAAGCCTTTCGTAGGGATCTAAAACAATACCATTCTCAGCTTAATAATATTACTGACGCACCGTGGTTTTGCGGCGATACCACCTGGTACTGGAAAGAAAATTTCCCTCATGCGTATGAAGTTATTTATGGCAATTATCAAAATAATGTTTTAGCCAATATTATTTTCGTCGACTTCCAGCAACAAGGTGAAAGAGGACTGACGAACGCGCCTGATGAAGACCCGGACGATTTAAGCACGGGATATTACGGTTCAGCGTACCGGTCACCGGAGAACTGGACGACGGCACTGCGAAGCAGTCATTTCAGCACGGCAGCCCGTCGGGGGATTATTTCTGACAAGTTTGTAGAAGCAATTTTGCAGTTTTGGCGCGAAAGGTGAGCGTTCATTAATTTGATTTATTCGCATCCATCAGCGCTTTTAACTGCTCCGGCGTAAACGGTGGTTTGCGTCGGTGCAACATCGCATGGCAATTAGGGTACACAGGCAGCAAATCATTAACTGGATCCAGCTGGTAATCCTCTTTAATGGCTGACAGCGGCACCAGGTGATGCACATGGATAAAGCCTTCAGCGATATCACCATAGATCTTCACCAGATCAACACCGCATACGTTGCACTGGCATCCATGATGTTCGACCGCTTTATCTCGGGCCTTTTTATCGCGTTCATAGCGGTTTACTGTCACCTTTATCGCCGCACCTTCAAGGTATGTCTCCTGCGACGGCAACTCATCCGGGAACAGAACGTCGGCTATGGGAGCCGCAGCGGCTTTATCCAGATGAATATGAAATCCCTGCTCTATGAGTAGCTTGACACATTTAGATTTTATTCCGCCGGTGAAATCCGCAGGGGTAAATTGCGTCCCCGTCATCAATGTCGCTGCGATGCCAGCAATCGCCTTCGAGGGGTAACGTCGGCCATGATATTCAATCTCATACAACCGCGCAGGCTGGAACTGATGAGTTTCTCCCGCATCCCATAAATGGATAGCTTCGATGATATACCGCCGCGGAAGATGATCAGGGAGTTTATTCATGGAGAATGTCCTTATACGTTCTCAGAACAGGCAGCAAAAAAACAAATGAGATTAAGGTAATATATCTTCACTTGCAGGCTTGAACAGCAGAAAATTTGCGAGCATGATCGCAATTATTTCACTGCCAGGGATATCAATAGCTTCCAGTAAATCGCTACAGCAGGCAATTGCCAATATAAAAATCTGGCACAAGGGTGAACAGCGCGCGCCGCATAAGCCATTGTTATTGCTATACGTATTAGCGGGATACCTGAATGGACATCCGCGCCTTTTCGATTATTGTAGTGGAACAGTCTACGAGGATGCAGTTCGAAGTGAGTAAGTAAAGGTTGCTGGAAACGATCAATGCCGCCATACAATGATTTTTTAGGATCAACAATGAGTAATAAAAACTACGAAAGTCACCGCAAAGCGATTGTTAGTAAAGGTATACCACCCGCTCTATTAAATAGGCTCACCAATTCGGATGTTCAGGTGATCAATACCTTCTTAACACGAGTGAGCAAACTGGAACTATCTCAACAAGAGAAAGACTGGATCATAAAAATCATCTCTATGGTTTAGACAATTTCAGCCTTGTAGCCTTTCAAGGGTTTTGTGTGGGTACAAACATTATCGAATCGGGGTATAGCCGCAGCTGTAGCTGTATCCACATCAGTAAGTTGATGTAGGTTGACTTAGGTTGAGCGAAAAATAGCGAAAAGCCTTGTGTGGCGCGGATTTCAGTCATAAAAAAACGTCCGTTGATGTCTATTGATGTTCCGATGGTGCGAAGGTGCGAAGGTGCGAAGGCCGGACTCAAACATGTGACTTAACCTCATGATTTAAAATTGTTAATAATAAACAATATCATCTTATACCAACACAGATACCAACACGAAAAATCACTGGTTTTCGGCATCGAACCAGGACAATCAGCTCCTGATTGAGATACCGAGCTCTGTTACTCGTCATCTTCCTCGACAGGCTTCATTGCATCAAGTAGTACTCGCACCATCGCGATAGAACCAATCCGGATAAAAGCATCTTCTCCATCTATATCTGTTAACTGATATCGCTCACTTGATGCCGGATAATTGTGTCGATTTGCAGCAGTGAACTCTTTCGTACAGCCAGAATGTGGCGGATGCTGGTTGAGCAGATAACGTCCGTATTCCCGTTGACCACTTCCGGACGGTAGGCTGTGATATCAGACATAATCGATATTCCTTTTTGCAGATAAATGAAAATGCCAGCCCTGTTCAGGCTGGCGTCAGTGGAATGAAGTCTGGTGAGTAAGACTCACCGGTTCTGGTGCAGAAGCTGCAACTGGCGCAGTGTACGGATATCTTCCCTGGCCTGTTCAATACAGGGCAGCAGTGCTGCCGAATCCGTTTTATCCTCATCGTTGTCAAAGATAATTCCCGATTCGCAGTCGATATTGTCCTGCAGCCACGCAATCAGAATATCCAGTGCTGTTTCTGTGGTTAATGATTCCATACTGTGTCTTTTGTCCTGGTTACCAGTTGAAAGTGGGCAATCCCGGCAGGCATTCAGCGCTGGCATCCAGATGAATGAGACTGACGCCATAACGCCGGATTAGTGTGACAACCAGACGACGGAACGTTCTGGACAGGCCCAGGCGTTTAAGCCGCAGAACCGGATACGACCACGCATCGGTACGTAACAGATAGCCGCTGCCGGTAAAATGAATCCATTCTGATTCGCCGTCGTCATTAGTCTGGTGTGACAGCGAGTACAGCCTGGCGTTGTCTGTTTCCGTGATATGTGCGGTGCTGCAGCGTATGCCGGTAAGGGTTGTTAACGGTGGTGGTGTACTGGTTGACTGCTGGTCGGATTTATCGACCACGCGGAGTGAATAACCGTTTTCAGAGACCTTGTTAATCAGTTCAGCGAGATTAACACCATCGACGTCAACGACAATGCGCCCCATGTTCAGCGCCTGTACGTTAACGCTGTCGGCTTCCAGCGTCAGGGCCAGTTTCATCGTTTCGCCTCCGGATGCTTCCCTAGGGTAATGTTATTTACCGTTCTGTAATTGTCGCGAGTCATCAGGCCTGTTGCCCGGCGAGCCCGGAGGATATCGATGCTGTTTATTAACTGAGAGTGGGTACAGGCGCTGAATCCCGACTGGTCGGTACGTACCAGCGCGTATTTTTCAACGAGAAAGTTCACCGCGTCACACAGTGAAATGCCTGCCTCAATATGCTGCTCAATCACACGTTCATCGGCAAACGGTGTGTCATTCAGTGTAAGGCCGTAATGCTGGTCCAGCAGTCGGGAGAGCAGAGTCTGCCAGATGGTGACGGGAGACGGGCAGCGCGATGCCTCCCGTACGTGTGTATCGGGTAATGTTTTCATACTGAAGATTTTCCTGATATGCAGAGATAAAAAACGGGAAAGTGGCGTGGTGAAAAACACCAGGCCGGAGCAGAGGGTTATTCCGGTGGTTTACTTTTTCGTTTCGGGCGTCGGATAAACAGCCAGATAAACGTAACCACCGCTACCGAGGGTGTCAGCTTTGCAGGTCAGACCTTTCGCATACAGCGTGACGGTATGCTGATGGCGGGGATTCAGTTCACCGCTGGTGAGCATGAGTTCCAGTTGTTTCATCAGCAGCGGAAAGGCCTGGTCCAGATGGTATGCATCTGCGTCGCTGAAGCGGCCTCTGATACCGGCGCGGTCGGCAAGGTAATGCAACCGGTTACCCTCCTGCACCAGACGGGCACCAAAACAGGGCCTCACTGTGCAGGGAAGCCCCCACCAGGGGCGGTCGTGATTGTCGTCGGGATGAGTTATCCCGGAGAGTTTGTCTGACACGATAAAATCCTCTCTGAAAAGTGGTTAAGAATGGTTTAACGATGACAGGTCAGCCGGCGCGCTGACCTGTTTCGGTGAAGATGTATGCATTGATGAGAATGGCCTCATCCACAGTGGCGTCTGAGTCCATCTGGTCGTACTCGCGGGTGACGGACATCAGTTCAGGGTGACGCTCATCAGCCGGACATACGGGCCAAAACTGTCCTTACGGCGTTCAGCAAACACGGCCAGCACACCGGGAATATCCTGCACTTCACGACCGGTATACGCCTCAGCACTGCCGTGCCAGCGGTATTTGCCGGTACAGAACGGAAAAAGACGGGATGCCGGATGCTGTTGGTGAATACGCATGGCTTCACCACGGGTGATGATTTTCATAGTGTGATACCTCTGAAGACAGAAGATAAAAGTGAAAACAGGTGTGATGTGGTTGTGACGGTGACGGGTTAAAGCAGTCCGTGTTCCGCAAAGGAGAAAACCTGGCTGCCACCGACTATCAGATGGTCCGGCACCCGGATATCCACCAGGCCCAGTGCCTGTACCAGACGTTCCGTGATAAGGCGGTCTGCCTTGCTGGGTGTGACTTCACCGGACGGGTGATTGTGTGCCAGCACCACAGCAGCGGCATTATGATACAGGGCGCGTTTAATCACTTCACGGGGATGGACTTCCGTGCGGTTGATGGTGCCGGTGAAGAGGGTTTCACCGGCAATCAGCTGATTCTGGTTGTTCAGATACAGCACCCGGAACTCTTCACGCTCCAGTCCCGCCATGTTCAGAATCAGCCATTCTCGTGCCGCACGGGTGGAGGTGAAGGCCACGCCGGGTTCATGAAGATGGCGGTCCAGGGTTTTCAGGGCCCGTTGAATGAGGCTGCGCTCGCCGGGCGTCATCTCTCCGGGCAGAAAGGAAAGCTGCTGCATTGTACTTCTCTCCATTCAGTCGATGATGCGCATAATGGCGCTGCATTCCGGATGCTGCAGGGCGTAATCCCGCAGACGGTAATAGTGGACCGTCATGGCATAACACTCCGTACGGCAGGCGTGATGACTGTACGTCATCAGACAGGCGGCAATGCCGGCGGCTTCCGGGCTCATTTCAGCGCGGTTACCGTTCATGGCATTGAACAGTACCCATGTTCCGTCATCATCGTCATCCGGTTCGGGGGCCATAAATGCGCCACCGTTGTTCAGGGTGTACAGATTCCAGATACCACCGCAGTAGTCTTCGCAAAGACGGTCCATCCAGCCGAAGATACGGGGCTCCAGGGTCACCCACTGTGGAATGAGGCCAAAATGCTGCGGCCAGAAGCTGATGCGCTGTTCATCAGGGACTATGGTGGCAACCAGTTGTTGCAGGCCAGTCTCCGGTGCACAGGCTGAAGAGGTGGTGTTCTGAGACAATGTTTTCATGTGTGAAATCCTTGTAATGTGAATAAATGAGAGGGAGTAAAGGCCGGGGGCTGACAACATCACGTTCATCACTGACCGTGAGACCCGGTAATGTCAGGGATGAATGATATTCGGCTGAAATGCCGGACAGCCGTACGCGTAACCGTTCCGGTCACAGACGGATGGCCAGATGCCATTGCCTGTACTCAGTCTGCACAGACTGAGTTCTCCGGGACGGTAAAGCAGACGGGTACACCAGGCGCACAGGTCATCATCAGAAATGGAACGACACCCCGGCAGCGCCTCCGGGGCGTCGGGTGATTCTGGTACCTTAATCACGCCTTCAGGGATATGTTTCATCAGCGCAGGCTCTCCAGCAGGGTTTCCGCCATCACCCACAATGCGCGGTTGAGCTTAATGTCAGTGTCAATGCTGTGAATGGCACGGGTATGGATACGTTTTCCTTTAGCGCTGCGACCTGAAATTCCGCCTTTCAGCATATTCTCCTGAATGGTCTGATAAGCACTCCACAGGTCCTTACCGTAATCCTCCCGGCGTCGCGGTGTCAGAATGTCGGCGGTGGTGACGGGCTGATGTTCGTCACCATAACGGTAAGTCAGTGCCGCCTGTGCCAGCGCCTGGCGTGCCGGTGGCGGCAGGACCAGCGACTGCATGGCATCACGCTTCTCCTCTATCCGGTCAAAAACCCCCACCACCTCGTAAGCCCCTTCGATAACTTTCTCCACCACATTTCCCCGGTGCGGAACACGCACTTCCCCCAGAGACTGACCACAGACGCATCCGTTCTGGCAGACGAACCTGAAGTAACCCGGCAGCATCTGGTAGCTGGAGGTACCGTCATGGGAGTTCAGCAGGATGATTTCAGGGACATGTTGTCCGTTTATCTCTCCGGCCCGCCGCAGACGCAGCATGTGTTTGGTGTATCTCCGACGGCCCGGGTCGCGCACATGGGTCTGGCAGGCGAAGAATGGCTGGAAGCCTTCCCGCTGCAGACTTTCCAGCACGGTGATGGTGGGGATGTACGTATAGTTCTGGCTTCGGGACGTGTGTTTATCTTCTCCGAAAATCCCCGGCACATGGTGCATCAGCTCTTCATGTGTCAGTGGACGGTCACGGCGTATCTGGTTTGCAGCATAACCAAAACGACTGGCTAATCGCATACTTTGCTCCTTATCGGTGGTTAAGATTTACTGGTGTAATAAATGAAAAAAGCCGCGTCTCCCGGAGAAGACGCGGCCTGATGGACGAAATCAATGACGTTTATTGTCTGAGAAGCCCTTCACTGGCGAGCTGCATATTTTTATGGAAGGAGATCACCCAATAATCCCATCGGGATCGGGTAATAACCGGCCAGACTGTGATCGATTCAGATGCCATTTGGCAGCAAAAGGTCCCTCAGGGAATAAACGCGAAGTACAACCTGACATATCTGTTGCTCCCTGAAATTAAAAAGCCCTGCCATCATGGCTGGGGCCGTATTTACTTTTGATATTAATAACGCGCAGATGAATCACATAACTTACGCCTTTAATTTGTTTTGTTTACGTAGTCCCTGACCAGGTACGCGAATTCGTGAACGCCAGTTTCACCAAACCAAATCAGGTAACCAGGGTCGATGTTGTAATAGTAACCAACGACTTTATGCGTTTTTGGGTTATAGAGTGTTACGATATAGTCCCAGCCGCAGGCGTGGGCTTTACAACCGCCACCTTCTACCCAGGTCGTTCCGTTAATGTTTACAGGATACGCACCACCATCAGGACCATCCATATAGCCGTCTTCCCCAAACATTCCGTTTAACCCAACAGGGTTTAATGCTTTGTCGATAGCAGCTCTGTAGGTAGCGTCACCTTCGTATAACTCGTACGTTGTTGGACATGCACCAGGCTGGCCAGCCCGGGCTTTTGAGTCGCATTTAAGTGTCTGATTTACAGTGGCGGCGTTTGTGTCAGGACTTACACCAATAAACAGGAAAACCAGAAAGAGCATCAGAGTATGTAAACGTTTCATTATAAATTCCTTCTTAAGTTATTCAGCACTGCGATTTAAGGTAATACGACCGATTAATTCAGCGCTGTGAAAGAAGTCCACAGCGGTATAATTACCGACCGCTAATGGATGGATACTGCCGGATATTACCTTCGGTTGCCCGCAGACAATATCATTGAGTTGTTGATAAACATGCGCATTAGTACAGGGACTTCATCAGGATTGATTATGGATGAATACAGAGCCGGGTTGTAATAGTGAATATCCGGCTCGCCGAAAGTGTAAATATGCTGATACCAACAGCACAGAAAATAACGATGGTATAAAATGCTTTTAAAATAATCTGGAAACCAGAACCCTCTTTTTTACTTACCGGTGTTATTAGCAGTTACCGTAGCGACGGCAATGTTCTGCAAGAATCTGCTGCTGGAGCCATTGGTTCGCTTTTTGTTCGCGTTCCTTTTTCTCTGCAACCATTTTCCTGTACATTTTCATGTCAACGCAGTTTTCTTCAATTTTTAAAATTGGTTTTGCATCTGAACCATGGCCATCGAGGATGTAAAAGTAACAACCGTCGCCTTTGTTTACATGTTGATAATGGGTCGTCAATCTCCCGAAGTTTAATCTCTGATAATCCACCGGAAGAACATGCCAGGTTTTATTGACTTTGTTGGCCAGGAAAAGTACCCCGTTCCCACGCACGATGAACTGATTTGTCCAGGGGAAGTTATTCCGTATTTGCCCTTTGTAAATGGCACTGGAAAATTGTTCTACGGTATAGCCTGCAGGCAGTGTCCAGCCGTTCCTGGGAAGGTATTTGTAATAGGTAATTTCTCCTTGTGGATATTCTTTATATTCAGCAGCGTTGGCTGTGAATGATAACATGACAGCAAGATAAATAAGTGCTTTTACGATGAATTTCATGATAACTCCTTATGACAGTAATAAATGCGTCAATATTAAATCTCACCCGGGTAACATATATCTGAAAATATTTTCAATAACACCAGCCAGGAAAAACACCACCACAGGCGGTGGCGTTTCTTTGGGGCGTCTTTATTTAATCCGGGCCATCGCGTTTTTCAGTGCCGAATCTGCCTCTTCCGTTATATCCTGGCTTTTCTGCAATACCGCCTCTGACCGGGTCAGTGCCTGACGCGCCGCCAGGGGGTTCCGGATATGCTCCATCGTCAGCATCGTGTCTTCATAGCCCTGCTGACGCCAGATGTCGGTATGTGCCGATGTAAAACTGAGCAGACCGCCACTTTTGCCTTCTTCCCCTGTGTGTTTCAGCCTTTTCCGGGGACGGATTTCAAGGATTGTGGTGTCCGGAAAAGCCCGGCGATCCCATAAAGAACCGTCACTCAGATGCGTCACAATCACCATATTGCATCCGGCATCGACCAGAGGTGTTACAGGGGTATTTCCCTGCATATTTCGCCATCCTCCCATACCACCATCACAGAACATTGTCCCCTGAACCTCACGGGGACGGAACAACAGGGGCAGTGCGGCTGACGCAAGCAGAGCCTCTTTCTGCTGTCCGCGGGGCAGACTCTGGATATGCTGAAAAACGGCGTTTTTCGTGGTTCCGGCACCCAGTTCAGCACGAATGCAGTCAATAATATCCTGCATGCCCCCTTCTGTGGGGTACAGCGACACATACAGCGGTAGCCCGTCTGCCAGAGCATCAGTATCGAGATAATGATCCATCAGCGCTGTCAGAGGCTCATCTGACAACAGCGGCTGAGCCATCGGATTGTCGAAGCCGTTGATTATCGATATATGGCGAAGAAGTGTCGTAAGCAGTGCGCCTGCACGTCCGGGGATCTGGCAGAGGTTCATTGCCTGGAACAATTTTTTCAGCAATGAAAAGTAAACCGATCGGTTTACCGACAGCACCTGATTATTCCCCAGATGCTTCCAGAGCGCCTCCAGGCGTGCGGCTGCTTCTGACAGATCGGGAGAGGCCGCGATAATGGCACCATTGAATGCGCCAATGCTGGCCCCTGAAACCATGCTGATCTGTGTGCCACACTCTGCCAGTGCCTTAACCACACCTGCCTGATAAGCGCCCACCGCCCCGCCGCCGGACAGCACCAGCCCCGTTTTCATTTCTGTACTCATGCTGCCCCCTTCTGAAATATTTCATCGACCATACTTTCAGAGAGGCGTTCTGCAGAGCAGAGGCGAGGCATGCGAACCGGTAAGTGTTCTGCAGCCTGCGTGGTTGACCAGATCACCGGATGCTGCTCTTCACTGCACCAGTCCCCCAGCCAGTTAATCGCGTCATGCCACTCGTTATCTGCCTGCTCCCGGCCCTGACCACCAAGTCAGTCCAGAGTGTTCAGACGCACGGTTGCACTACCGCCACTCTCCTGTGCCATCTGCGTTAATGCTTTATGTCTGAGAATATCCAGTAGCTGGTTAACCTGGCCTGTTTCGCCCTGACGTATCACATCACCAAACGCGCCCCAGCGAAGCTCTTCAAGTGCCACATAACAACGTCCGGCAGGGGAAAATGACGCATATCGTCCGGCGCTCCACCATGAGAATATCTGCTCAAGATGTAACTGCGCCCGCTGAACCTGGTCAACACGGTGGAGTTTTTCTTCAAGATGATTCAGTTTCTGGTGAACCTGATCGGCCAGGGTGAGTAACTGCTCCCGCGTGTCAGCCGAATAATGCGCCAGCCTGGCAGTATCACTGACCAGTGAACTGACCCTGTCGTTTACCCGGGTAATCGCGTAGTTTGTGGTGGCAAGTGACGTTGTCAGCTCCGTCAGCCAGCGCAGGGACGCCTCAACGCCCTGTGCAAGCGAAGCATTGATGGCATTCTGCCGTGCAGCGCCTTCGCCGGTCATCCCCTCTTTTAAACGCCGGAAGAACGTGCGCTCTCCGGCCGTGCGGATATGCTCCTGTGCAACATCGATTCCGTTTGCGAAATCAACCACAAATTTTTCAGGAAGACAGGTGAGTACCTGACATACCCGGTTATCAGCAATTTGTTGAATAAATGGTGAAGTCACAGCATTGTCTCCAGCTCTTCCCTCAGCGCCTTACTGTCAGTAATGAGCTCAGGAACCCTTTCATTTAATGCCTGAAGTCGCCCGGTAAGCCGTTCCTGCGCCTGCTGATCGCGTTTACGATCTTCAGAGCTCTGAATCAGCGTGTTACGCAGTTGTTCAACTTTCTCCCTGAATGCGCAGAAAAAGGCATCGATTTCCTGGCGGACGGGCTGGTTAATATCCTGCTCAATGGATGCCTGCAGTTCCCCGAAATATGCCCGGGTCAGTGACATCACTTCCTCTCTGACCTTGTTGATATTGATCACGCTGCGGCTCACATCCACACTGTACTCTTTCCAGCCCCAGTCACGGGTGTTTGCCCATCGACAAAGCGTACCCCAGACACCATCCTGTCGACAGCGACGGGTGACGGTCTCCGTTCTTTCCTCCATAAGCGCGCTCAGATTTGTTTTTACGGCGAGCCGGGTCTGTAACTGGCTGACTGCCGGAAAACTGATTTTTACAGTGAAACCTTCATCCTCCAGACGGGCATTGATGCGTCCGGCAATATTTTCTGTGGCGTACAGGGCCGTACCACGAAAACCTGTTTCAATACCCCTGACGATTTTCTCCAGTTCAGGACGGAACTGTGCTTCAGCCTCACGGTGCAGGCTGGTCACGGTCGATTCGATTTGCGTCATCAGTTCAAGGGCTTCCCTGCGATCACTGAATTTTATTTCGGGGCTGTCCGGATCAAAGTCCCGCATCCTGTCATGCTGATTTCCGGTTCCGAAAATATCGTGAAAGAAAGCGAATGCGTTTCTCTCCCGGGGCTGGGCTGAATTTTCTTCCTCCAGCATTTGCTGTTCTTTGCGTTTACCGCTTCTGAAATAGTCATTCAGCTCCTCTTCCAGTGAGGTGCAGACCCCCGTCAGTAATTCCCGGGTTCTGGCATCGATCTCCTCCATAGCCATTCTGACATCAGTGGTCACCTGCTCCTGACAGTCCGCGATTTCCCGGATATCCGCCAGCAGGCTGGTGATATGCGCCTGCAGTGACTGAATGCTTTGCTGTAGCCCCTGATGGCGTAATGACAGATATTCGCTGACATTTTCCGCATTCTGCATCAGTTTTGCGGCGGCAGAATCAACCGCCAGTGCCGCCGCTCTGGAATGTGAACTCAGTATGACTTCCGTTATCAGCTGATCGATAAGTGAGCCTTCCCACAGGTCTGTTGCCCCTTCGGTTGCCAGTTCGCTGTCTTTACAGACGTAATCTTTTTTCATGCGACCGAAAGCTTCCCTGACAAAATCATCGACCCAGGCTTCATCAACAGGAAGGGTTCCGTTTTTCCGTAACTCATGAAGCGCACGGTTAGCCAGGTACGCCTGACGTGATGAGCCAGGATAAACGCGGGAGGCGGGCAGCACATCGCTGTTCAGCATTGCCGGTACCTTCTGGCGTACAGTATCTGCACCATCACCATTGCGGTCTTTCTCATCAAATTTATTGACCAGCACAAACAGGCGGCCGGCTGATACGTCAGCAATGGCATTAAGCTCTTTACGGACGTCTTCATCCGCTTTTGAGTTCATCTGGGTGTAATCCATCACAGCCAGAACCGCAGAGGCTTTCTGCAGTTGATCCCGCATCATCACTTCCATCTGCGGTTGTCCGGCCTCATTAGGGCCAGGGGTATCCAGCAGTGTGAGTGTTCCCTGGCATGCATCCATCCCCACCAGATGGCTGAATTCCACGTCGATCACCGGCAGTTTCTGCACTTCTGCGTATTCATCAAAAGGAAACTCACTCCCCATTGCCGCAGCAAGACGAACCAGATCGTTTAACGATGCCAGTCCGGTAAAGATTTCCTCCTCCCCGTGGTATTCATTTTTGAGCCAGCCATCATTTGCCAGAATATCCAGCAGTTCGCAGGTATCCCCGGTTTGCTGCAGGGTCTGTGCGATTTGCTGTCCTGCCGGGGTGGCGAGTTTTTCCTGCAGTGTGCTTAATAAATTGCGGACGGGCTGAATATGTTCCAGATGGAGGATCGGCTCAGTTTTTCCGGGAACGTGGCGGATGAGCGTCGGTACAGAGGTCATGGGGCGGTTACGGTTAGGCAGAATTTCCTGCCCCACAATGGCGTTGATGGTGGTTGATTTACCTGCTTTCATCGTGCCGACAACAGCCAGCACCATCTCCCTGCGGGCGGTTTTGATTTGTTCGCCCTCCAGCTCCTCAATTCTTTTCAGTGCTTTCTGTTTATCGAAAAGCAGTCTGTTTTCGTTCTTACTGTCAGATAACACATCCGGTTCATCAACCATTTGCCGGAGCAGATTAATGTTCAGTTGCAAAAGTCGGTCGGCTTCATCACAAAGCAGGGCGATGTTCTTTTCGTGCATTATTTAACCTTCCTGAGACGCATTTTCATGACAACCACGGAGGAGGTCATTTACCACAAACGATCGTTTATAACGATCGATATGATAGTAACGATCGTTTAATTCTATTAATTTAAAAAACACAACGCAAGGGGACAACCCGGGTATGGCTGCATTTGCATTGTGTTTTCATGGAGTTAAAAATCTGTAACAACAGCCTGGTACATCACCACCGGGTTCAGAAGAAAATCCAGTTCCATACCGCGCGGGCAACAGAGACCACGGTGGCACGGACGGCATGCAGAACCGTGCGTGCAACAGAGGCAATACAGACGCTCTCCGCCGTGTCAAATATCCGGTCCACCGCACCGGTAAACTGTTCACGGGCCTGAGCGCGGACAGATTCCGTGCGCAGCTCGTCCTGCAGTCGGGTCATCAGGGGACTGGCGGCATGTCCGGGAAGCGCTGTCATGAGCGCACTGACCAGCGTTGTCCGGCTCCCGGCCGGTGCGGGCCGATACGGCCACAACCGGATGTACGGGCCGGAACAGACGGAATACCGCCTCCGTTTTTTCGCGAATATTCTGTGCCTGTGCGGGAGAAGGCTGAATACCGGCCATATCCCATTCATGGCAGGGCTCCGTTTTATCGGCCTGCATCACCACAAACAGTACCCACTGATGTCCCCGGTGCAGGATGTGTCGCCAGAAATACTCATCCACAGACAGGGCACGGTCATCGGCTTTAATCAGCCACAGTACCAGGTCCAGTTCGGGCAGAATGTCACGGTACAGGGCTTCATACTCTGCATCCCTGTCCTGGCTCTCGCCCACCCCGGGCAGGTCAGTGATAACCATGCTGTGACCGTGGCCACTCAGACGGAAGCGCCGCACTTCCCGGGTGCCGGCGTGAACATCACTGACCGGTGTGACCTCCCCCTGAAACAGGGCATTACAGAGTGAGGATTTACCGGCCCCGCTTTTACCCATAATGCCAGGCACGGGGTCGTGACTGGTGAGTTTGCGCAGATGTTCCGGGATGTGACGGGAAAGTGAATAAGGCAGGGAAGAAAGGGGTTTTTCAATTGCCTCAATGGCATCAGACGGATTCATACATGTATTCCCGGTGAAAAAAGACAAAACCCCGCGCACCGGAAAGGTGGCGGGGGATTCACGGAGATAATATATGTCTGAAATTATCTGGAATGTCGGTACCTTTTATACTCTTCAACAATCAGGTCATGCAGCATTTCGCCGGTACTGAGTCTTCTGGCCCTCGATAATTCTTTGAGCTGCGCCCTGGTTTCTGCGTCAAGAAAAAACTGTACATTGACTTTATCTTCCTGCATTTTTTTGTACTTGCGCTGTGCCTTGGCCTTATTGAAACTGTTCCTGAAATTTTTTATATCGTCAGGTAAGGCTGATGGATGGGTAACCCATATGTCAAATGAAAGGTGAATTGCGTGGTAAATATCAGCAGAACCAGGAAAACTGGCCAGGTTTTCCAGTGCAATATTTTTATCCTTTAAATAATTCCATGTCCATATGCATTCATGTTCATTCTCAGGGAGGAGGTAACTGAAAGGGCTCTTTGATTTAAATGCCCGCATCCATCTGTCTTTGGTCTGGATTATCCACTCATTCCGCAAATTCTTATCAGAAAGAATATCGAGAACTCTGAGTATTTGTCTGAACTGTGTCGATGAGTCCGACGGGAAGGCATTCCCTTCTAAATACTCTTCTTTAAGATACAGTTTATTCTTTTGAAGCAAGTCTGCGCTTATTTTTGCCCTGTTATTCTGGATAAACTGCATCAACAGATACCAGGAAAATAAGCATGCGCGTTCACTGCCCGCGATCCAGGATATTTTTTCCAGGGGGACCAGGAAGGCCAGAGCCTTCAGACGCATACCAGAAATTATTTGTTCAAGTTCAAAATCTGAAAGTGTGATGTTCAGATTTTCTCTGTTTTTTTTATGTAAGCGATAAAACGTTCCGGGGGCTCATAAACATTAAGGGGCAGTACGGAGATATTACGCTCTCCAAGATAATAAGAGTAATACGCATTTGTTCTTTCATTCATAACCTTATCCGACAAAATTTTCTGAACCATCCTCTTTCTCCTGTTGCTTAAAAATTAAACATAATAAGGTGATAATAACATGATAAAAAGAAGTTTATAATGGTATATTAAGGTGGTCAATAAAAAGGGAATCTGCGCGCTGTATAGTCATTATGACAGGAAATGCAGGAGGAAGGGAAGGTAACCGGCTTCGTTATGCTGACAGGAATACCTGTTATCATGGAAGTGCATTCATGTGGCCGACGTAGCTTAAGAGGATGGAAGAGTGGAGACTGCAGACAGGGGGTATTGAAAGGTAAACATGTTTCGCCCGCCAGCTGCACCGGAGGCCAGCATCACTTTTTTTACGTTGTAACCCGGTATGTATTCCGGCTTTGATGATTACAGTCAGAGGTCAGCAGACTGACGTTATTTAACCGGACAGCAAAATTATGGACACTGAAATATCGTCTGTTAATACCTCGTTTGTCGGTGTGGTATTCCCTGTATTACCGGCGTCACCGATAAAGAGAGTTATAAACGCCAGAAAGGTACCTCCTTTATGCCGGGGAACACTTACGGAAAATGAAGTCTGAAAAGGAGTGCAATGAAAAGAGACGTGTCCCGTAAATATAACGAATCATCGCAGGATATGCATTATCAGGTGATACCAGAGGGCATTAAACTGTCGTCACGGATAAGAATATACAACATTTCTGATAACAAAACATCATAACGTGTTTCAGATATGTTCCGGCATCAGTCTGACGGATATTATTTCCCGGGAAAACAAACCTGCTACTGTGACGGTTAACTGTATCTGCATAAATTATTTATGATGAAAGAACAGTATTACGGATTCAAATATCATCCTGTTTGCATTCAGGCAGACATTCCTGGATGCCGAAAAGAATATCCTGCAGGCTGAGTGAGTCTCTTCCACAGTGCCGGGATCGCTGTCGCCACGTACATATTGTCACCAGGATGGGTATGTACCGCAGCATGCCATTTCTGGTGAATAACCGCACCTGCACATTCAGTCTGCTGAGAACCTGGCGTGTATCGGGCTGTAAAGAACATCCCTGTCCGTGGCTCCTCTGGTGGTGTTGCCTGCTCAGCAATGACAGGATGCCCTTAAGATGCCCGTCATGGCTCAGTATGATGACGATGTCACGCTCTGCAGGTGAGCATGCGGGGCCGGGAGCAGCATTCCCGTATTTTGCCGCACCTTCCGGAAGCAACCGGCATCAGTTGCGGTTATCGTCAACCGTTGTGCGGTATGCCAGGAGCACGTACTGATCCATCAGATCCGTCAGCGCTGCGTTCTGCTTCTGACGGTCGATGATCCATTCCTCCAGCTCTTTTTCTGATTTCCGTTTCAGGTTCTCCGTCCAGTTGTCAAGGCTGTTTCCGGTCATTAAATCAAGCCAGCAAAGCCAGACCAGTTTGAGGCGCAATTCCGTGCCACCAAACTGACGGAAGAGGCTGATCAGTTTATTTGCCAGAGAACGCTGCCTCAGACGTTCACATTCAGACAGGAGAATGCCTTCCAGCATCGGATGATGAACCAGCAGATGTTCACTGGTGCATAAATTCACTATCAGATCATCATCCAGGGGCGGCGTGGCCCGTTTGTCAGGGCCATAAATCAGCCGGTGCAGGCTCTGGGGTACGATGGCAATCTCCGGTTTTTCACCATTGAATGACACCCACCCGGGCGTCAGATTATGGAAGTAGTAGATATTCGGATGACACACGCCCCAGGATACGGCGTGCCGGGTGAAGCCGGTCAGCCATTTCTGGTAGCTTTCGTGGAGCAGTTCGTAACGGGTCTGATACTGTGGTTTCATTTTCATATTCCTCACGGGGGATAACAGGCAGCAGAATGCCGCCGGCAGGCCGGGGATTACGTCTGCTGCGGGTGAACGGATAACGGTCAGAAATTACGGACGGGACTGTGCAATACGCGCCTGCAGCCAGGCTTCCACTTCACTTTTCAGCCATCGGGAACTGCGGCCCAGCTTGATGGGGGCCGGAAAGGCCCCATCCCTGATGAGTTTGTAAAACCACTTATCGGTCAGGCCAGTCAGTTGAGTGATAAACGCCATGTCGACCATCTGGTCATCCATCAGTGAAACTGGGGTGGTCATGAGAATGTTCCTCCGGATGTTGTTAATCTCAACCGGCGTTGGTGATGAAAACAACGCACCACCTTCCCCGGCATAACAACCGGGGAGAAACGTAAAAAATAATCGGGAATGTGACCGTCAGGAGATAAACGGGGGGATTGCGGTGGCTGAGCCGTACCGGTATGTCGGGTGATTGTTGCGAAACGATGCTTCCGCACGCGCACGCGATAAAGGAGGGAGGATTTTCGTGAGACAAGGGGAAAACTGGCGTTCTGATAATTGCAGAGTTGTTTTTGAAGGCGGTTGTGGTGCATCAGCCTGTGACCTGTGGGCAGGCGACAGGTACCACTGGTGGGATAAGACTGTCTGATTGGTATTATAAATATATAAGAGAGATCAAACACATGAGATCAAATACATGAGTTCATATATGTGAAATAAACACTGTGAGTGCGATCAGTGGGCATGAGAACGCAGTAGCAGCAGATTGCGTTGTACCCACAGGGCTATCTCTGATAGCTGGCGTATAACCTGCGTATATAAAACGTACCTGCAACACACGTGAACAGAGTGCATTAAGCATCCGTCTGAGCGGTAAACGTATCCGATCTGGTGAGTGACAGTCTGAGAGCATTCTCAGTAATCGCCCCCTTGTATCCTGGAAATTGGTTAAGAGCGATTAGATTTGGCAAGGTGTATGCAAGGTGTATGCATCCAGCAGCTTAACACCTCAGCTAACTGGCTGGTTACCTTCAGGTTGTCGCAATGGCATCGGACATCCGGTGTGGGATAACTAAACGTAGCGTTAAGGCGATATTGCTGAGAGACCGGTTAAGTGGTGGCACGGGAGTAATGAGTTTGGGGAGGGCACCAGAATGCCAGTCTGGTGCGGTATGCTGGCAGTATCACGTTGATTACAGCATAAAGTAACGAGAGACGAATGGAAGTTAAAACCAGAGCAGTTCCGTCGTTGTTCATCCCGGGATACGCCGGAAAAAGTGATTACCCGCACACGTTATAACCTCATACCTCTGCGGAGCCGGAAGCCTTCTGCGGTCGATCGGCTGGCAGAACTGACGACAAACTTTACGCGTGTGGATTCAGTCTGGTTACCTGAGTATCCGGTAATGACAACGGTCTGGTGTTATCTGCTCTGTGTGATTCTTTTGAGGTCTTCTCAGGTTGTTGGTAACCTGGATAATACCGCGAACGTTAAGCGGTATTGTGGCAACGAATAATTTGAAATTAAAAGGGGCAGGGTGGTCTGTTTCGGATATTACCGGCCTGTAGCGCGTTGTTGTGGCGCATCACGCGGTTGCCCGCGGAGGTTAAAAGTGTTCCCGCCAGGGGCTGCGCCCACAGGAATCCCGCGACATCCGGAGTACGGGAGCTCTACAGCGTGAGGGTTGACGGCGCGTTGCAGTCTCACGGAGTCAGGCCACCCTCACGGATATCTGATGAGACCCGTTACCGCTACCACAGCACATACATGCTGACAGCAGATGTCACCAGCAAAACCACTACCAGCAGCGCCAGCAGGGCCGTGAAGATCCTGTCCGTATTCCGGTAATAACCGAAGGGATCGACAGCGCCACAATACGGACAACACATCGTATTATGAGTAATCGCGTTATCACAGTCCCTGCACTTTTTTTTGCGTATCACGATCGTTCCCTCTCCACGCCTTATCCGTAACCTGTTTTTTACATTAAAAAAACAACGCCGGGAATTCAATCGTCAGTCCGGCGATGACCGTTCGGGTTATCACAGAGTGCCTGAGACAGTGTCCTGCCGGAGGTCACTTCAGGGACTCTGCGCATTTTTTACGACGTGGCTATTCCGTATGAACCATACGGAGATTTAACCATGACCTACAAATACAACCCCTTCTGGCAGCAACGTATTCGTGAGATGGTGCTGTGCGCACTGAATGTTCATCCCCGCCTAACGGCACTTCGGGTTGATCTGCGTCTCCCGGATGTACCGGCAGCTACGGATGCGGCTGTGATATCCCGCTTCATCAATGCCCTGAAAGCCCGAATCGATGCTTACCAGAAGCGTAAGCGGCGTGAAGGTAAACGCGTACATCCCACGACCCTGCATTACGTCTGGGCCCGGGAGTTTGGGGAGTGCAAAGGTAAAAAACACTATCACCTGATGCTGCTGGTCAACCGGGATACCTGGTGTCGTGCCGGTGATTACCGCGCTCCGGGGTCACTGGCCGGGATGATTAAACAGGCGTGGTGCAGTGCCCTGGGGGTGGATACCGGAGATCATACCACGCTGGCGCATTTTCCTGACACGCCGGCGGTGTGGCTGGAACGCGATGATGACACCAGCTTTCAGCAGGTGCTGGAGCGTGCTGACTATCTGGCGAAGGAGTGTACCAAAGCTTACGGCACCGGTGAGCGCAACTTTGGCTGCAGTCGTGGCTGAGCCCGACAGACGACTTATCTGACCTTAGTGTGATGACGTGTTCACAGCGACCACACTGATTTTCCCTTCTGAGACTGAACTGAAAACCGCCATTCACACCTGACCACGCTGCCCGTACCGGGACGACTGTTGCCTGCGTGTCGTCTGGCGGCTGAGGAATATATACTATGTACGCAAAATCCTTTCTCGCACTTGATGGTAACGGACGTCTGACGGGGGCCCGTACCGCACAGACTGCTCCTTATGCCCACTACACCTGCCACTTGTGTGGCAGTGCACTCAGATACCACCCGCAATACGACACCGAACGGCCCTGGTTTGAACACACTGACGACGGGCTGACAGAGCACGGTCAACAGTGTCCTTATGTCAGACTGGAGCGCAGGGAGATACAACTGATTAAACGTCTGCAGCAATTCGTCCCGGATGCCTTACCCGTGGTGCGTAAAGCCAGCTGGCGCTGCAGACAATGTCGCCACGATTATTATGGGGAGCGGTACTGCACACACTGCCAGACCGGGCGCTTCAGTGAGGAGGGGGTAGCAGAATGAACGGTATAAAAACGGGGCTGGGGATCACGCCAGGTGAGCACATTATCAGTGCCGACTCTGCGCTCAGCAGAAATATCCGGCATTGTTTCTGCCTTTCCTGTCATGGCCGGTTGATTTTGCAGACAGATGCTCAGGGGGCGTGGTTTGAGCATGATTTATATGCCCTGAGTGAGCAACAGAAGGCGGACTGTGTGGTGCTGAATCCGGAGAAGTCCCACCCTTACATTGAGGATATGGCGATGTTTTTATCGCCATTACCGGTCGTGCTGGAGTGGCATTGTGTGATGTGTGAGCAGTTTTTTCATGGGAAGAAGTTCTGTGAGGCCTGTGGTACGGGGATTTATTGCAGAGCGGTATGTACGAAGTCTGTTTACAGCTACCAGCCAGACTTGTTTGAGGACTGCGGAGGTGCGAGTACTTAATCCGAAATCTCCGCTCTGCGCAGGGCGTTCAATCCAACTCGACGAACATCTTCCAGTGTTGAATTAGCTGATAGCTCCTCCATTTTTTGTAAAGAACAGTTATACAGGCTTATTTGAACAGCTCTCTTTTTATTCAAACACAGCCAACAATACTCAGATGTAAGTATTTTTATATTCATGAATGGAGAGGCAAGGTCTGATGAATTTAATTACAGAACGTTCTTGAGCCATTGTCCTCTCCAGTTCATTAAAATAGTTACTACGTTAATTCACACCCAGCGCCTTATAAACAGCATCAACCGGGTCTGAGTAAAAACTCACCTGAAACTTGGTAAATAACTCTGCCGGAACCGTTGGAATATCCATAGCCGAGGACATCGGCAACAGAACCCGTTTTGCACCGCTGTCGAAGGCGAGCTGTAAACTGGCGGCAAGATCCTGCACCGGGTTAATTACCCCACCAAGCGTCATACTGCCCAACACCACCATCTGTTCCTGCACCGGTTTTGCCAGCAATATCGAACATAAAGCGATAAGCGCAGCAAGACTGGTTGCGGTGCTTGGGCCAGTATTATGCAGTTCAACGACATGAAGGTGATATTCATGATCGGAGAATTTCGCGGCCGCGCTTACCCGATTCAAATTGCCTTTGAAGTAATCGAAACCGACGCGGATAGCTTCTTTCGCGGAGGTATTTGAACCCAGACCCGATACACTATGCTTACCATTACCGGCAGTCATCTGTGTTTCAAAACGATACAGCCCGGTCATGCCGCTTTCTGCCTGAGTGACCAGATGCACAACACCCGGCTTTGGCATTCCGGCAGGAATAAGTTCGCTGCCGCCCTGTTCCGGTACGCTTACAAAAAACTCTTCCAGCGTTTCGTTATCGATGTAGCTAAAGTTCACATCGAAGAACTCCAGACCGCCCAGTTTTTTAAGTTGCTCTTTCACCCGGCGGCGAACTTCCATCGCATAGGTCAGGCAGACTCGCACATCTTCTTTGCTGTACGCGCCATCGGGATGCATGAGTTTTAACAACCCCGACACGGTACGTCGAACGGCAATAACGTCACGCTGGTTGAGGTTGTTACCCAGCTTAAAGAATTTATCAATCGCATCAGAGAAACTGCGTTTGCGCATTTCGCGCATATATTCAGCGAGATAATCCGTAATCAGCCCGTAACGGTTGGTAAAAAATTCCGGGCGCATTTTGGGGATTTCCCAACCAGGAATATAGGCATGAAAGCGGTCGAAAAAGGCGGTATCAATCATCGCAGCCGGAAATGGCGCCAGCAAATGGCTGGTTTTAACGAGAGTCTCTACGCTTTGATTGATGTTGCCGACGAAAACCATCGACGCTTTACCTTCAATCGAATCTCTGCCGCGAGAGAAAGATCCTGACGCCATGTAATCTTTCATGATTTGCACGCCGTCTTTATCTTTGAAAGTGATCCCCGCGACTTCGTCGAACGCTACCACATCCCACATGCCAACCAGACCGATTTGGCGACTGGCCATGTTGTAGAACAGGTTGGCAACGGTTGTTTGCCCGCCGGAAACTAACAGGGAATTAGGAGAACACTCTTTATATACATGGCTTTTACCGGTGCCGCGCGGCCCCAGCTCGCAAACGTTATAGTTGTTCTCCACGAACGGGATCATACGGGTGATAAGGTGCCATTTGGTGCGTTGCTCAATATTGGCGGGCTCCATACCCACCGAGCGCAGCAGCACATCGATCCACTGGTCACGGTTAAAGTGTTTACGCGCATCGAACACTTCTTCCATATCCATATTCGGCATCTGGATAGGCTTGAGCGTCATCAATGAGAAGGGGGAGGTCTTCTGCCCTTCTTCAAAGAAATAGTTAACGGTAATCATGCACCAGATACCGCCCGTCAGTAGCTTCTCGTTGTCTTTAACCATCTGCGATGGCACCAGCGCGTCTTTGATGCCGAGGTTAGAAAGCTGGGCTTCGTAAACGTCTTTTTTCTGGTTTAGCTTCACCGACACTTTATCGATGATTTTGTACGAACCACGCTCGCGGATCAGCGACTTCACTTTCTCTGCTTCATCCGGGCGCACATAGTTATCAGCCAGAATACGCTTAACGTTTTGCAACCCTTGCTCGACCACATCGTCATCGTCAGAGGCGCAGTACATGCCGAGCAGATACTCCAGCACATACACCGGGACGTTTGCCCCTTCTTTGAGCTGTTTGGTGAGATCTTTACGCACCACGCGACCTGCAAAATGCTGGTTCAGCAGGGCGTCCAGATCGTAACCCTCGGAGGCAATTTCCCCTGCGGATACGCCTGAAACAGGTAAATTATGATGGGTTTGCATATCGCCTCACTTAGAAGAAATCATCCTGGAATGCCAGGTCGATAATGACCGGGTACTTCTGATACCCCGTTTCCGTTTGTGCGTCTTCCAGTATCAACCAATACTCATTGCGACGGTTGAAGTTAGCGCCAATCAGCTTCAGCGTAACTTCGCGCACGCGTTTTTCCATGGTGCTGTTATCGCTGTCAAAGCTGATGCGCTCTTTGCCCGACACAACATTATTAGCATTATCGACAATGTAAATGTTCAGGATACGCGGTTCATAAAGTTCGCCCACCGGATGCGTCTGCAACAGGCTCACTTTATCGATATTGTTCACCAGCTTAATCATGGGATGGTAAGCGACAATATCCACTGGGCGGCGCTGCGGCTGTTTTTCTGCGGCGGTTTTTTGCAGGGCTTTTATCTGCAATACCGGAACGCAAACCTCCTGCAACATGGTGCCGCCATGAACGAAGCGCGCGCCGCCAGAGAAATGGAAGCGCTGGATCCCTTTCGGAATAAGGAACTCGCTGTTGTCGCTCACGCCTGCGGTATCCGCCACTTTTCCTTTCCAGCAAAAATCATCGGCGGGAAGCTGATGGCCGATAATAAAGCGTTTGTGGTTCTTGATGGTGTTTTCCGGCTTAATTTGCAGAGTGGTTTTATCCTGAACCGAAAGCGCCTGTTGCTGGAACAGGAAACCGTGATCCGCCGTAACAAAAATGCGTGTGCCGTGGAGACGGTTGATTACCTTGGTGACTAAATCTTTCAGTTCAGTCACCGCCGTGCGGCACGCTTCGAAGGTTTTATCTTCCGTGGATGCCGTGTCGCCGGTGGCATCAATCGTGTTATGCCAGATATATACCACTTCGTAATCGCGAATAAGGTCACGCCCTTCCTGGTTTTTTAACTCCAGAAGGTCCTTCGATTTTATCGCCATTCCCTTATAGTTCTTCAGAATGGTATCGCGGTTAGGAATACCCGAGGTCGACAGCCCATCAGCATAAACGATGTCGCCGTTACCGGGTTGATAGCAAAGTTGTTCATGGGGCAGCAACGCCGCCATTCCCAGTTGGGTGTAGCTAGGGAGCACGCCGAGCTGCGATCGCAGTTCTGCGGTAAAGCGTTTCTCGGTATTGATTTGATTCCCCAGCTCCTCCGCCACTTCATAACGCAGGGCATCGGAAATTATCACGAACACGCGTTTGATTTGCGGATTTTGGAACTGCGGCTTCACCATCTCATTGAAGAAGTTCTGCTGACGCGGCACGCCAGGAATTTGCCACGCCTGCATACGATTTTCCGCTTCCAGCACTTCATTCCAGTTACGGCTTAATTCTGCCAGATACCAGTTGCTGTAGAGTGCCTCGATATAATCATCCAGGCTCTTGAGGATCATCGCCCCTTTGCTGTGAACCAGCAGGGCATATTCATTAAACAGGCGATAAGCCTGGTCGAAGCGGAACAGTTCTTCGCAGTAGGCTTTCCAGAAGGTGGCGCTGTCCTGATAGTGGAAACCGTCGATGTGGCGATTGCGCAGATTCAGCAAACGCTCAGCCTGGCGCAGCGCGTCATAGATGGCGTAATACTCTGGTTGTGTCTGGCACCAGTATTTGCTCTGGCGTTCAGAGAGCAGTTTTTTAAAGGCTTCCCGATCGAGCGTGGTGCTCTCTTCCAGCAGTTGCGTTACCAGCGCATGAATAATGGTTTGTTCGATGCTGAGGGTGGTTTCGCATTCGTGCAAATCATACGGCGAACTGAGTCGGTAATGATCTTCCGGGCGCAGGGCCGCCTGCATTTGCTGAGCGCAGTAGTCATAAGCCTCTTTATAGCGACGATCGGCACGCCAGGTCACCATAAATGCCAGGGCGGATGCTCTGCCGGATGGCGTCAGCAGGACATTTTTTTCCAGCCAGGCGCGCTGCTGTGTGTCGGCCTGGGCAGAGAGATCGGTACAAAACAGTTTCAGGAGCAGGTTTTCCAGCGATGGCTCCTCTGCCTGGTAGCCCATTTCGTGGTTGAGCATTTCCCACAATACCGGGTCCAGACCGTGGCGTTTCAACATCGCCTGCGTGTTTTCCAGTTCGCTGTCGTCTTCTGTTTGTTGGTTAACGTACTGGGTAATCAGGTTAAACAAAATGTCTTCGGTTTTCGCGGTCTTTGCGCCAGCGATCACCGCAATCATTTTCTTATCCAGCGAGGTTTCATCTTCCTGTTCCGTCACCAGGTTTTTCAGCGCCTGCGTACGTTTAGTGCTGAAGAAGGCCTTGCGTCGCTGAATATGCTCGCGCAGGCCAAGCTGGGGAATGCCCAGCGTGTTCAGGGTGATGGCGGCAAAATCGGCATGGAATTCGCTGCTGTAAAGGCGGATATCCAGCAGCCAGTCTTGTTCATGAGGCGGCGCATCATGGGGGAACCACAGCAGGAACTGCTGTTCTGGCTCATCCATCTCGATGCGTTTTTTCACCGCCAGCTGTGACGCGTGGGTCATGTTGATTAGCGTGACGTTTTCAAGCTTGAGCTGTTCCAGTTCCTCAATAAAACGTTTATCGGGATCGTGCCAGAAAACGATGCGATGTTCGGCAAATTTAGCTTTAAGGCCAGCAATAAAGTCCTGATTTTGCAAGTTCACAATCCCATGTTGTTACGATGAATAAGAAAGCGCCAAAACGCGAAAAGGAGATTTTGACACGGTGGCGCATTTTATCATGAAGTGAGGTGGAGAAATGCCAGCAGCGGCGCGTTTCCCGGTGGTATTTGCCACCGGGCAGAACCCGGCAGTAGGGGAACGCGCCGTCTGGTTTAGATCGCCTCTGGGGCATTGCCGGTGATGGCTTTGACATCTGCCAGCAGATCGCCAAACTTGCCGTAGTTAACCTTAACGCCATCGTCGAGATCAATACTGATTCTCATATCAGCATAGTGACGCAGGCGGTCGTCATAGCTACGCAGTTCGCTAAATTTTTTGATCAGGCTGTCGCGTTCGCGTTTCAGGCGTGTGGCTTCACCGCCAGAAGCTTCATCAAGTTGATCGTTCAGGCGATCGATATTGGCCTGATAACGTGCCAGCAGCGGCACCACATATTCGGTACGCATTCTCGACAGCGTGGCGTCGTTATAGCGATGCAGATACACCAGGCACTCGAAGGCTTTCTCTTTACCGGAGCTGAATAGCCAGTAGATTGGGCGCTTTTTATACATCTTCATATGATCTTTCCAGAACTGTGTGGAAAGATAGCGACGAATGGTCTCCAGCGCAGATTCGCCTTTTTTCGGCTTGATCGCGTATAAACAGAGACTTTCGGCGATAAATTCGAGGTTTTCCTGCAGGTGCTCTTCGCCCCAGACGGTGCGGACAAACTCTTTGACGCGAGAGGTGACGTCGTCCTCAAACCACTCGTCATCCATCAGCGGCAGGATGCCGTCATTGTCTGCCGGGAAGGTTTTGTACGCACCTTCAGCGGCAAGTTCGGCAAAGCCTTTGTTGCCTTCATGGGCGTAGACGAGGCCTTCGCGATCGAGGGAGTAGCGACCCATCATGCAGCCGATGGAATAACTTAATACATCTGCTATTGAATCCGATAACAAACGAGTTTCATTATTAGTCGTTGAATCACCGTACTTGTAGTATGGGTTGCTGACTAAAGTTATTTCTGAATCAATTAATTCTTCATTTATCCCATTAAAGTTGCTACTTGTAATGACTAAATGGTTATTTTCTTCTTCCAACTCTTTCGTTTTATTAAAAGCATCTTGCCACTTTTTTCTTGCTATAGCATAGCTTGATGCTACTTCAGATGATGCTCTCGATTCGCTGACTAAAGAATTAACCATAAAATCAAAAGAAATTTCTTGCGAATTCCAATCGTGCATCGCTATATTTATCAGCAGCTGTTCATTAGTTTCGATTTTTTCTTGAACAGCTGCTTCCATTTTGATGAATGGTAATGACATGACATCATTAACTTGGGTATTAATAGTAGGGTTCAATGCTTTAAGTAGAACATTAAAAACTTTTGTATTCAAGAGAGCAAGCGTATAAAGATCACTGTTAAATTTATCGTTAAATATTACAGGTGATGCAGAATCGTATTCTACATCTTCACTTTTGACTCTAAAGCTAGCTTGGCCCGATGTGATTTTAGACCAACAAATACCAGCTTTATCTCTAAATTTTGATGGATAAATGCCACCGTTTTTTTCATAAAATTTTATAGCATTTACGGACCAATCTACCAGAAAGATTTCATTGCCAAAATGTTTTTTGTAATCTCCACCTTTGATTAGTTTTTTCCATTTACTCGAAAGACGACTAGTTTCCCATATATATCTTATATATTTATCACCATTGTGAGTTTTAATTCTACCACCAGAGAACCATGAATTAGCTATTTTGTCATTATCGAAAATATTTATATTCTGGCCTAGCCAATAGGCTATTGGTGTTCCTGGTATTTTTTTAAAATTGTCTGGCTGCGCTTCATAAAACCATCCACAATTATGGTGTTGTATCGCTTCAAGAGTTTTGGGACCTTGGTTTGATGCACCACGAAAATCAGAGAGGCGGATATAGCTACCAGTAAAATGGTTAATATGACCTTTCTGTAATGTGAATGTGCAAATTGGCACAGTTGCACCGTCAAAGCCTGAATATTCAAGCTGCACAAGCGATGTAATAATTTCTTGCTCTATCAGTTTTTTTCTTAATTCTTCGTACGTAGTGATAAACATCCAGACAAATGGCGTCATGAATCCAAGTTGAGCCCCTTGTTTTGAAAGTTCTAAGTTTCTGACTATAAAGGCTGAAAATAAATCCTTATCATAACCAGTAAAATTATCTTTAAGATGTTTTTTTACACTTAATGATTGGTATTTGCTTCCCATATACGGCGGATTCGCCACCACCGCATCATATCGCTGTGCCAGAATCCACGCCTGCTGAATAAACGGAATAAACGCTTTCGCCGCCGACTTCTGCTGGAAATCGCCTTCCTGTTCCAGGCGATACAGCGCGTCCAGAAATACTTTCAGTTCCGCTTCTTCTTCCTGCGGCACCTGAATCAGCGATCCCAGCGTTTTTGCATTCACAAAGCGTTTCAACGTGCGCATCAGCAGCTGATATTCTGCGCTGTCAGTTTGGGTTAACGCGGTATTTTCAGCAAACATATCCCCCATACTGCCGGTTTGTACCTGCTGGTGGAAATTCAGTTGCTGCCAGAGTTTGGCGATATCCAGATGCAGGCTTTCCTGCAAAGAGACAATATTCAGACGTACATCGCGGGTAAATATTCTGCGGTCATCCTGACGCGCCATCATTAATAATGCAAAACCGGAAAGTTGGGCTGCGCGGTCGTCGATATCAAGACCAAAAATATTATTTTCCAGAATCAGTTGTGGAATATCACGCCCGCGATAACCACGCTCTTCGTAGATATTTTTCAGCACATTATAGGCTTCAATCAAAATATGACCGGAACCGCAGGCCGGGTCGAGCACTTTAATACTTTCGGGTTCAATGCTGGCTGGGGTAATCGCCGCCAGCTGTGCCTGCACTTCCGGCGTTTGCTCCGCAGGCTCAATGTAGTACTCCATTTTGTCTTTCAGCGGCGAGTCCGGGTAGGTCTGCAACCACTGGCGGCCAACGGAGTTCTGTACCAGATACTGCACAATCCAGTTTGGCGTAAACAGCTGGGTGGCGGCAGGAATATCTTCGCTCTTCACCACTTTGCCAATCACAGCATCTTTCTTTTCTGAAATATAGAACTGATACAGCCAGCCGATAACCTCTACCTGCTCCCAGTCTTCTTCCGGAATATCATCAACCAGCCCACGCAGAATGGAGTCGGTACGGGTCAGGTTATCCGGCAGCAGCAGTTCCGCTTCGTCATCTACCGCTTCAAACAGGAACGGCATCGCGTGGTGCAGGGCGTGGCACTGCCCCAGCAGCAGTTCACGGTACAGAGCTTCATCCTGATTACCGGAAAGCTTCATCTCAACCAGCTGCGCCTTATTTTCCGGCAGCAGAGCTTCTGCCACTTCCGGCACATGATCCAGCACCTCAAACGCGGCCGGAGTCTCCGGGTGAGACAACATACGGAAGCCGTGATCAAGATAACCGTGCAGCTCCATATAGCGAATTGCACATAAGCGGTTAAACCAGGTGTAGGCGCAGTGCTCAACCAGCACCTCAAAACCCTGCTCACGGGCGCGTTTTACCAGCCGTTCGCGGCGGGGAAGGGTCGATAACGGGTAATCAAACTGACCGTAACGCACGGTCTCGCCAATGGTTTCGGCCTCGGCAATCTGCAAATTGCCTTTTTTATCTGCAGCGATCCCAAGTGTCGTTAGCTTCTGGATCACCGCATCACGGAAGTCGTTACGGGCCTGTGGGGCATATTTTTTAATGTTATTGGTATTCATAGAAAATCCTGCAAAGGGCAGCAGAGTGCTGCCCTGAAATGGGAGTTACTGAAGGCGAATGCGATCGCCTGCTTTAATGGCGGCCAGCAGCGTTGTGCGTAACGTGTCGAGCGCCTTTTCCACCTGTTCGGTGGTTTCCAGAACCTCACCACCGGCGGCGTTACGCATCTCACTGGCGACATTCACCAGATGCGTTTTTTTCGGTACCGGTTGGATAACGGGTTTTTCTACCACAACATAAGTCTGTTCTGACTCGGCAGCGCGTTTGGCTTCATTTGCTGCCCGGAGTTGTGCTTCTTGCTTTTTACGCAGCTCGTCGATCCACAGGTTAATCTTTTTATCTGCATCCATTTGCAGCGCTTTCGTCTCTTGCTGTTCCGCCAAAATTTCCGGAATCGACTGGCTGACCTCAGCGCGTTTTCTGGCTTTTTGCATCGGCAGCAGAACGCTGTTTTGCAGCTCTGACGTGGCGTGCGCTTCCAGCAAGCGTTGACGGCTTTCCTCAATGCGGGCGTCAATGCGTTCGAGGGCGTGCTGGCGGTGCTGTTCGACTAACTGATGGTTGACGTTCTGGACCTGTTCAATCAACGGCGTGATGCGATTGAGATGCTTATAAGGTTCCGGCATTTGCCAGATGCTTTCCAGCTCGCCCAGCGCTTTAACCGCTGCGGCGTCTTTTTCCAGCGCGCTGCGGTTAGATTTAAAGCTGCCATTCAGCGCAGCACCCAGTTTTTGCCAGGTGGCGAATTGCTTACGGTAGAAGTCGACCAAATCTTCACGATCTTCGCTGAAATCCAGAAGTTCATCTTTCAGCGATGACACTTTTTCGATCAGGGCAAAATCTTCTTTCTCATTAAGAATGGCATTAAGCAGGCGCAGACCGGATTCAATCTCGTTTTTCCCCGGATTGTTTCCGCCCTCTGACTTGGCGCGGAATACGTTCAGCTCTTGCTTCCACTCTTCAAATACCTGACGAATATGTTCAACCAGCGCCGGCTCTTCCCGTTCGTTAAACGGCTGCTGAGCGATGTCAGCCATGGTTTGCGCGGCTTTACGCACCTGCGCTTCATCATGACGGCGAACTTTATGCAGACGCAATTCGCTATGGCGGCGGCTGTTATTAAATAACTCCCACGCCTGTTTTCGCTCGACGTTATTGTTTTGCTGGCTGAAGCTGAATTTACCTTTGCAGGCCAGACGGGCTACCAGCAGTTTCACTTCGTCTTCGGGCCAGCCATAAGGGCGACGCGCGAAATGGTTCAGAATATCGCGTAAATACACCGGTTTATTGTATTCGATATTCATGCTGATCCAGGTTTCTACCTCGCGCATGGCGTCGGGGTTGGACTCTTCGAGGTTACCGAGATCCAGTTCGGTGTCGTTCTCAACCGTCAGTAATGCATGAATTTCACGGGAGATGTCACCGTTAAAAGGCCGCAGCATCTTCAGCTTGCCGAAGGTGTTTTCAATCACGTAACGGCAGGCTTCATCGACAATGTTCGATGGCGTGGAGGATTTTTTCGGTAACCGTTCGCCAATCGCCCAGACGTCTGCTTCTGCAAGTAGTGATTCCAACTGAACACGGAGTAATTTTTCCCGGTTGCTGTTTTCACGCGCTTTTTCTGAGAGCAGGGTTGCCTGTTCCGGACGTTGCCCGGCGTTATCTTTGAGGAACTTTTCAGTCTGGACGACTAAATCAATATCGCTCCAGGTACGGCCCTCTTCGGGCAGACGAATCAAAATACAACCGTCGCCTTCTGACGTATAAGGGCGACAGGTCGCATCGCTGTTATAGAACGAATAGGTCGGATCTTTAGGGGTCAGGATCTTCACCACCAGATCGTTAAGCACTGCGCCGTCTAATGGGTGCCCGTTCAGGAAGCGGCTGATATCAAAGTCTTGCTTGTTAGCCGGATAACGATATTTACGGCTTTTCAGAATGTCATCAAAGATGATCGATGCCAGTTTTTTGTTGATCGCAGAGAAATCGACATCAACGTTACGGATCTCGTTTTCGATCTCTTTCTCTTCGTTGGTCAGGAACACATATTTATCTTCAACGCGCGCAATGAGCATCAGGCGTTCAAGCGTGTTGAGACTTTTTTCGACCCGGCGGCGCAACTCAACTTTATCGGCATCGATCCTATCGATAGACAATGTGACCAGGTTATCCAGGGTGCTTTTCAGCGTTTCCACATAGCGGATCAGGAACAGCGTTTTAAGCAGGTTGCCATCGAACTCATCAAGAATGCCATTCTGGCAAGCCTGAGTGATGGTGCGGCTAACGGCAGGTTCCAGGAAGCTCTCAATGGCGGCATAGAAGCGCCAGAAAGGTACCAGAGAATCCAGCCCTTGCGCTGAGATTTGCTGCGCCGCAGTCTGGAATGCCTCCAGCTGAGAACGCTCACCCATAGCCAATTGTTTACCCGCTGCACCTTTCGTCCGAATAGATTCAAACACTTTTTGCAGAATCTGATAGTGCCACGGGACAAACGGGTAGTTGTCAACGAACTCTTCTTCGCTGGTAAAAGGACGTAGTGCAGTAGTTGTTGTAGGGTCAAAAGCCAGCTGGTTACGCAGGATATCGCCTTTCTCTTGCCACACCTTTGCCAGCGCCGCTTTTGCTTCGTCAGTCTTTACCAACAAACGTTTCTGGATAACTTCTGATGTGTTAGAGCTGGAAAGTTGCAGGCGTGTAGAGAAGCGCCCCTGGATCTTGGAGAAGTCCTGTCCGTCGCGACTGCTCATACCACCGATTGCCGCATTGATATCGGCCTGCGAAGTCACGATAACCCATGCGCGGCCACCGCAGATTACCCCAAGGTTTTCAGTAATAGTCTGCAGCTTCAGCATCATTTGCGTATTTTTGCCAATGAACTGACCGACTTCATCCACCATAAAGAGGATGTTCTTACCATTGTCATCCAGCCATTCTTTTACCCACTGGCAAAAATTATTGATATCCAGCGGGAAGTTTTTGTCGAGTTGTTCCACCCATTGGCGGGAGGCTTCAAGACTCTGCTGCGTGGCCTGGCTTAATGCTTGTGCCATGTCATCGCTGATGAAGTAGTAAGCGTCGCGCTCGTCTTCCCAGCGTGAACCATTGATATCGGCAAACGCGGCTTTAAAGGTTTCATACTGACCACGTTTATCCAGCTCGCGCTCAAGATGGGCAATATGCGGAAAATCAGCGCAGTATCCAATGCGTTCGTTAAAGACTTTCAGGAAGACTTTAAGAATGGCATCTTCTTTGTCATCTACGTTGGCACGAGAATCAATATTGAACAGAATGACTTCAGTCGGGTAATGCACCGCTTTGTTAATATCGGCAAGGAATAATGCATCTTTGATTTTATCTTCAAAGAAGGAGTAAGCATTACGTTCCGTTCCGTTATGTGTAACTTTGCGGTTAGATAAAAGATAAGAAAGAATCTTAATAAAGTGCGATTTACCTGAACCGAAGAAGCCTGAAACCCATACGCCAATCTTGTTTTCCATACGGATCCGTTCCGGGCCAGTGGCAGGAACATAGGATTCGAAGAAATGGCGAAGATGGTTTTCCAGTTCGCGGGTGATGACATATTCATCTAACTCGATGTACGCGCTGGCATCATCGGTTTGCTCTGCTTTGACTACCCCGTTTATATTTCGTTTTAGAGGTTTTTCAAAAATCTGTTCAATATTCATTGTTATGCTCTTCATTGAGGATTCAATGTTGCTGCGGGTCCCGTATCTGGTACCAGTCTGAAAGCGCGATAATAATTTTGTGAGCCGGTGTCTGTGAGCGGGGAAAGGTTGTACCCGCTGTAGGTGCCAGGATAAAACATCAGCAGTGGGGTGAACCCCATGACATCCTGCAAGGCACTCATCAGTTCATGACCTCGAACTAATGGCCAGGCGTTGCCCATACCGGTAAGAATGACAAAATCCTGGGCTGCCAGATCGACTTTTTTCGCAATAAAATCAGCGATCTTTTTCTGATTTAACGGACCAGCAAGCTGCTTTTTCAGCGTCTCAGTACCCACTTTGACTTCCTGCTGGCAGACGCGTTCGAAAAGGCCGCGTTCATTGAGCATATCGATGATGATTTGGAAGACATTCAGGCAGGCAAATTTATGGTCCTTTTCCAGATGCCGGAGCAGATACTTCAAATGCTCCCGTACCTGCAGTTCGCACTGCGCGGGATAATCAAAGATCCAAAAACCAATTTCATTTCCGGAGCCGTTATTTTTGAGGAAGCGATCTTCGTTAATGCGACTCTGGATTTGAGACAGGCGATATTCAAGAACGGGATCTATCACCGTTTTCCCTCCAGAATAGATATCAAGTCCTGTTGCCCCAGGCGCTGTAACACTGCCTGAGTTTCCGGTAAAAGGTAAACTGCCTGCAGGTTACGTCTGCGGGGCGTATCCACATAACCCGCTTCAGCAAGCGCCTTCACCAGATTGTTTCCCATTTTTGCAATAGATGAATCTGAGTAGCTGGCGAGTACCGGATGTTGGCGAACCTGGCTATTAACAAATTCGTTCCAACTATTGCCAGGCAACTTTTCCTTGAACTGCCTGCGCAGATCGTTCACCACTTCAGCCAGAAAATCCTTAACTACCGGCGAATGTAGCGTCAGAGCCACAAACAGAAGTTGTTGGCGTTCCCGCTCACTACCTTCGGCAATCAATGTCCACGCGCTTTTATCAAGCGTGTTCAGGCGAAGCCTGATTGTTGCCGCGTAACGTTTTGCGGTGTTAGGAGAAGAGGCTTGTAAAATGTTGTGGCCAACAATTTGCTCTTGCCATGTCTGTTCATCGGGATCGGTTAGCAACAGTTCGGCAATGACGCGGCTTTCCCTGCTCATGAGCGGCCCGCCCAGCAAGTCTCCTACCCATGCCTTGTCATTTTTAATCATCGAAAAACCCTCTGAAGACTGGAATGCAGCTCGCAAAAAACAAAAAGTGATTGTAATGGGGGACCGGGCGAGATGCCATGAGAAAAGGCAATTTGTGAGAGGGATGATCGCGTTATGTACAACACATACACGGTTTTGGCGAGAGTCATGCTTTAGCCATTTCTATAAGTGAGACTGGAAATGACCCTATATGATTCCCATTTAGTGCATCAGCTTAATCGATTACAGCTCAGGAAATAAAATTTTTACTGTGTTAAAGTCCCTGTAAAATCAGTTAAAAAAGGAAGATAAACGTGGCGCTGTACAATATCGCAAATAAAGAACTACATGCTTTAGAAAAAACGACCTTTACTCTGGAAGGATTACAGGAACGTTATGATTTACAGGAAGCAATCAAAAAAAACATAGATATTATTGCTCCTGATTGTCTGGTGATTTCCGAAGAGTTTTCTGACTGGGAAGATAGCCGTCGGCGAATTGATTTATTGGCAATCGATAAACAGGCAAATTTAGTGGTTATCGAATTAAAACGTGATGAAACTGGTGCGCATATGGAGTTACAGGCACTACGATATGCAGCGATGATTTCCACAATGAGTTTTGCGAAAGCATGTGAATATTTCCAGACGTATTTGAAAAAACAAAACTGCGATGCCGATGCGAAAGAAAAAATACTTGAATTTGTTGAGCTGGATGAAACTGAGCTTGTTGATTTCGGAAAAGATATCAGAATTGTTTTGGCTTCATCGGATTTTAGCAAGGAACTGACTACCACTGCGATTTGGTTAAGAGATAAAGGGGTAGACATTCGATGTGTTCGTCTGACGCCTTATAGATTTAATGATGATGTTCTGATCAATGCAGAGCAAATCATACCGGTTCCTGAATTGGAAGAATATCAAGTTAAATTTCGTGAAAAACGTGATGAGCAGCTAATTAGCAGTCAGAAAAAAGAGAAGGACTATACGTGGTATATATATAAAGATAAAGAACTTAATAAGCGTAAGTTAGCGCTTGAATTATTACGCGATTGGATAAATCAATTTAATCCTGCAAGTTATAATGATTTAATAAATGGGTTAAGTGAAGACTTTAAAAAACGTACGGTTATGCTTGTCGATCAGATACCAGAGAAGCAAAAGAGTCGCTATCATATTAATGAAGATGCGTTGATTACACTTCCTTCTGGTGAAATTGTTGCTATTTCTAATCAATGGGGCATTGTTAATATTGAACTCTTGATTGAGTTTGTACGGCAAAATGGTTTTGTTGTTGAAAAAGCTGAACAGTAGTTTTGATATTGCTATAAATGTCTACATTTAAAAATGGGGAGAACATTTGTAGCTTTTAATATCTCAATGCAAGAGATGGCAATATTATGGGGGCACGGTATTATCAACCTCACCCCCTAAAAACCTCTTTCCGATGCCACTCCACAACCCCCTCAAAAGGGTAATTTTTACGCACCTGTGGCAACGCAATAGTTTTCCCGTCAAAATCCCAGAATAATCTCTCAACGATCCCTCCGCCGTTTACCACATCCGAGACCAGTACCCGCATATTTTCATCCAGACCAATCGATCCTTTATCAAAGACTTTATGGTGAATTGCGCAAAACGCCAGGCCATTGGGGATTTCACAAGGGCCGCCGTGCTGTTTCCATTTTATATGTGCTCGCAGATTTTCTTCCAAGAAGGGAAGTGATTTTTCCGTTTGGGAAACTATGTCAATCATCTACAATTCCCAAATGGTGAGTCAATTGACATTATGCCTAAAACCACACTTTAAGCTCCTGCTGAGATAGTCCTTCTCTGTCAAATTTTACGCCGAATGCTAAGTGGCTATTTAAAGGGAACGGGTGATTGCGGTGCTATCAGCCGGAATAAAAAAGAAATTTATTGGAGCAGGTTGCTCTTCCCCATGGGGAAGAGCATGTGTGTGAATAGCCTTCTGTCACCTTCTCAGCGGATTGTTAACATTTGCGTATTCAAACGGACTGATACCCTTCTCCCGGTTCGCATCAAGAAAATCGGCCCACCATTGCAACATCAATCGCCGTTCTTCCAGATGTTCTGCTTTATGGATATACGCGGCCCTCACTGAATTTCGCTCCATGTGGCTCATCTGACGTTCAACAGCATCACGAGACCACAAACCTGATTCGATCAATGAACTACAGGCCATTGTGCGGAAGCCATGACCACAAACCTCAACTTTTGTATCATACCCCATGACCCGTAACGCACTATTTACCGTATTTTCACTCATAGGCTTGTGCGAATCGTGATCACCAATAAATATCAAGTCATGAGACCCACAAAACTGTTTTATCTGCTTTAAAATTGCAAGGGCTTGCGTTGAAAGAGGCACTAGATGCGTTGTACGCATTTTTGAGCCTCTATGGGAATGCTTCACTCCAGGAATAGGCTCCCGCTCCGGTGGGATAGTCCATATAGACGCTTCGAAATCGATCTCTGACCAGCGAGCAAAACGCAGCTCACTGGACCGAATAAAGATCAGCAAAGTGAGTTCTGTCGCCCATCGGGTTAGCGGCCTACCAGTATAGCTATCTATTTTTGTAAGCAACTCAGGGATGCGCTTTAATTCAAGCGCCGGACGATGTTGTCGATTACAGGAAGCAACCGCCCCAGCCATCTCTTGTGCCGGGTTATAATCAATTAACCCACTTTGTACTGCATAGCGCATGATGGCTGTAGTGCGCTGTTGAAGACGAGCTGCCACTTCAAGACGTCCAGAGATCTCCACGGCCTTAATGGGTGCTAATAAATCTCGAGTTTTTAACTCAGCGATATTACGTTCACCAAGCGCTGCAAAAAGATTATCTTCCAGACTTTTTAGCACACGATGGGCGTGATCTTCAGACCACTTTTTATTGGTGCTATGCCACTCGATCGCGACTTCTTTAAAGGTTCGTGCTTTACTCTATTCAACCTTATCATTTTTCTTTTTGTCTCCCGGATCGACTCCATTCGCAAGCAGCTTACGCGCCTCGTCACGGCGTACTCTGGCATCCGCTAGTGTGATTTCAGGATAAACCCCAAGTGCCAACATCTTTTGCTTTCCCTCATAACGGTACTGCAAACGCCAGTACTTAGAACCATTTGGATGGACAAGCAGATGCATACCGCCACCATCAGTCAGCTTATATTGCTTATCTGTTGGCTTGGCTGTTCTGACTTTGATATCTGTTAATGCCATGCGTATTCCCTCCCTGTTGGTACAAGCATTATCGAACCGGAAATACCATCATCTGTACCAACATGTGTTGGTAGATGTACGTTGATATGGGTTGACCTTGAGAGAGTTAATATAGCGGGAAAGGTAGATAAATACTGGATTTCAGACATAAAAAAAGACCTCAGTTGAGGTCTATTTACATACTTTTGGTGCCGAAGGCCGGACTCGAACCGGCACGTATTTCTACGGTTGATTTTGAATCAACTGCGTCTACCGATTTCGCCACTTCGGCACTGAAGAGGTATGCGGAAAACGTTGTGAATTATACCTGTCACGCACCACCATGCAAGCGCCAGCTTGCTCGCACCTCGCTAAGTGCTGAAATTTTCAGCATTGCATACCGCGATGTGTAACCTTTGTCACACTCCAGGCACCCCGCCCTGCCATGCTCTACACTTCCCAGACAACACCAGAGAAGGACCAAAAAATGTCGATGATAAAAAGCTATGCCGCAAAAGAAGCGGGCGGCGAACTGGAAGTTTATGAGTACGATCCCGGTGAGCTGAAGCCACAAGATATTGAAGTGCAGGTGGATTACTGCGGGATCTGCCATTCCGATCTGTCGATGATCGATAACGAATGGGGATTTTCACAGTATCCGCTGGTTGCCGGGCATGAGGTGATTGGGCGCGTGGTGGCACTCGGGAGCGCCGCGCAGGATAAAGGTTTGCAGGTCGGTCAGCGTGTCGGGATTGGCTGGACGGCGCGTAGCTGTGGTCACTGCGACGCCTGTATTAGCGGTAATCAGATCAACTGCGAGCAAGGTGCGGTGCCGACGATTATGAATCGCGGTGGCTTTGCCGAGAAGTTGCGTGCGGACTGGCAATGGGTGATTCCACTGCCAGAAAATATTGATATCGAGTCCGCCGGGCCGCTGTTGTGCGGCGGTATCACGGTCTTTAAACCACTATTGATGCACCATATCACTGCTACCAGCCGCGTTGGGGTAATTGGTATTGGCGGGCTGGGGCATATCGCTATAAAACTTCTGCACGCAATGGGATGCGAGGTGACAGCCTTTAGTTCAAATCCGGCGAAAGAGCAGGAAGTACTGGCGATGGGTGCCGATAAAGTGGTGAATAGCCGCGATCCGCAGGCACTGAAAACTCTGGCGGGGCAGTTTGATCTCATTATCAATACTGTGAACGTCAGCCTCGACTGGCAGCCTTATTTTGAGGCGCTGACGTATGGCGGTAATTTCCATACGGTCGGTGCGGTTCTCACGCCGCTGTCTGTTCCGGCCTTTACGTTAATTGCGGGCGATCGCAGTGTCTCTGGCTCTGCTACTGGCACGCCTTATGAGTTGCGTAAGCTGATGCGTTTTGCCGCCCGCAGCAAGGTTGCGCCGACTACCGAATTGTTCCCGATGTCGAAAATTAACGACGCCATCCAGCATGTGCGCGACGGTAAGGCGCGTTACCGCGTGGTGTTGAAAGCCGATTTTTGAAAATCATTCGCAGCGCTGATCTGAGGCGCTGCCCTCTTTCGCACATATTCTGTTTTGTCGTATCGCCAGCACAGCCTGCCGACATTGTTCAGTGACATTGGCAATATCATGGTTGATATCAATGCGCACAATATCCTGTTCATCTTCTTGTGGACGCTCCAGTGCCTCAAACTGACTTTTTAGTAACGCTACCGGCATAAAATGCCCAGCCCGACGCTGCATTCGCGCGAGAATAGTTTCATAGTCGCCATCTAACCAGAGGAAATGAACATGGGGGCTACCCTTGCGTAAAATATCACGATACTGTTTTTTTAATGATGAACAGACAATAAATCCTGTTTCATTCTTTTTATAAAGACTGTATGAAGCATCATTTAAGCGTTCCAGCCAGGGAAGTCGATCTTCATCAGATAATGGAATACCCTGCGACATTTTATCTATATTTTTGGCTGGATGAAGATCGTCACCATCAATAAATTTAGCAGATAATAACGCGGCAACCTTGCTACCAATTAATGTTTTACCACTCCCTGAAACGCCCATCAAAATAAAGCTTTCACCCGCCATTTAAAATCTCCTGAATCATCTTACCTGCTGCGATACTACGCCTGGTGGCATAATAATTTCACGTTTTTTTATTTCTGCTGATAAGAATTACAAGGCACATCACGTTATGCGTAACATAGTAATGTAACAATTTTCTGACGTGATCTTCATCACAAATAATAACAATTAAAACCGCTTAAATGCTTCCGAGGTGTCTACCTGACCAGTGAGGAATTTATGCAAGTGAAAACACAGTCCTGCGTTGTTGCGGGCAAGAAAACTGTTGCCGTTACCGAGCAGACGATATATTGGAATAATAATGGAACATTAGTACAAATAACCCGAGGTGGAATTTGCGGTTCCGATTTACATTATTATCAGGAAGGAAAAGTAGGTAATTTCATGATAAAGGCACCGATGGTGTTAGGTCATGAAGTTATCGGTAAAGTTATTCATAGCGACTCATCAGAATTACATGAAGGGCAAACGGTAGCCATTAATCCGTCTAAACCGTGCGGTCACTGCAAATACTGCATTGAACATAACGAGAATCAGTGTACAGATATGCGTTTTTTTGGCAGTGCCATGTATTTCCCTCATGTTGATGGTGGTTTTACCCGTTATAAAATGGTCGAAACGTCGCAATGTGTCCCTTATCCGGCCAAAGCTGACGAAAAGGTTATGGCTTTTGCCGAACCTTTAGCCGTCGCGATTCATGCCGCACATCAGGCCGGCGAGTTACAGGGCAAGCGAGTATTTATTTCTGGTGTTGGGCCCATTGGCTGCCTGATTGTCAGTGCTGTGAAAACACTGGGGGCCGCGGAAATTGTCTGTGCCGATGTGAGTCCCCGTTCCCTTTCGCTGGGTAAAGAGATGGGGGCGGATGTGCTCGTAAACCCACAAAACGACGACATGGATCACTGGAAAGCGGAAAAAGGCTATTTCGATGTCAGCTTTGAAGTGTCCGGTCATCCTTCATCAGTGAATACCTGTCTGGAGGTCACTCGTGCACGCGGCGTAATGGTGCAGGTAGGTATGGGAGGCGCGATGGCAGAATTCCCAATGATGACATTGATTGGTAAGGAGATTTCACTCAAAGGCTCTTTCCGTTTTACCAGCGAATTTAATACCGCAGTGTCATGGCTGGCGAATGGCGTTATCAATCCACTGCCTTTACTGAGTGCTGAATATCCCTTCACTGACCTGGAAGAGGCGCTACGTTTCGCCGGTGATAAAACCCAGGCAGCAAAAGTCCAGCTTGTTTTCTAAGAGATAAATAAAGGAATAATACAATGAACGATCTATTTTCACTGGCAGGAAAAAATATCTTGATTACCGGTTCAGCACAGGGCATTGGCTTTTTACTGGCAACCGGCCTGGGTAAATATGGCGCACAAATAATTATTAATGATATTACTGCCGAACGCGCAGAACTTGCTGTAGAAAAACTCCACCAGGAGGGTATTCAGGCCGTTGCCGCACCTTTTAATGTTACTCATAAACATGAAATTGATGCCGCCGTTGAACATATCGAAAAGGACATCGGCCCCATTGATGTGCTGGTGAATAACGCCGGTATCCAGCGCCGTCATCCTTTTACTGAGTTCCCTGAACAAGAGTGGAATGATGTGATCGCAGTAAACCAGACCGCCGTGTTCCTGGTATCGCAAGCAGTAACTCGTCACATGGTTGAACGCAAGGCAGGTAAAGTTATTAATATTTGCTCGATGCAAAGCGAACTGGGACGTGACACCATCACCCCTTATGCCGCATCGAAAGGTGCGGTAAAAATGCTCACCCGCGGCATGTGCGTCGAGCTGGCGCGCCACAATATTCAGGTCAACGGTATTGCGCCGGGCTATTTCAAAACAGAAATGACTAAAGCACTGGTTGAGGACGAAGCCTTCACCGCCTGGTTGTGCAAACGGACCCCCGCCGCACGCTGGGGAGATCCGCAGGAACTGATTGGTGCTGCGGTGTTCCTTTCTTCAAAAGCCTCTGATTTCGTAAACGGCCACCTGTTGTTTGTTGATGGCGGCATGTTAGTGGCTGTTTAACACCTACTACCCTACGTGCAGCGCGAAAGCGCTGCTTTTCTGGCACTAATAAGAGATAAAGACTATGCCATTAATCATTATTGCGGCAGGCGTCGCGCTGCTTCTTATCCTGATGATCGGCTTTAAAGTTAACGGCTTTATTGCCCTCGTTCTGGTAGCTGCCGTCGTCGGATTTGCCGAAGGGATGGATGCACAGGCCGTCCTGCACTCTATACAAAATGGTATCGGCAGCACGCTCGGTGGGCTGGCAATGATCCTCGGTTTCGGGGCCATGTTAGGCAAGTTGATTTCTGATACGGGTGCGGCACAACGTATCGCCACTACGCTGATTGCTACTTTTGGTAAAAAACGCGTGCAATGGGCGCTAGTGATCACTGGTCTGGTTGTGGGCCTCGCCATGTTTTTTGAAGTGGGTTTTGTCCTGCTGTTGCCGTTGGTATTTACCATCGTAGCATCATCAGGATTACCCCTGTTGTATGTTGGCGTACCAATGGTAGCAGCGCTCTCTGTAACCCACTGTTTTCTGCCGCCACATCCAGGGCCTACTGCCATCGCGACTATCTTTGAGGCTAATCTCGGAACGACTTTACTGTATGGATTTATCATTACCATTCCGACAGTTATTGTCGCAGGACCGCTGTTTTCTAAACTGCTAACTCGCTTTGAGAAAGCACCACCGGAAGGCTTATTTAATCCTCATCTGTTTAGCGAAGAGGAGATGCCCTCCTTCTGGAACAGTATTTTCGCTGCCGTGATCCCGGTCATCCTGATGGCTATCGCCGCCGTTTGTGAAATTACGTTACCGAAAACTAACACCGTGCGCCTCTTCTTTGAATTTGTCGGTAACCCTGCCGTTGCGCTGTTTATTGCCATTGTTATTGCGATTTTCACACTGGGCCGACGTAATGGACGCACCATCGAGCAAATCATGGATATCATTGGGGATTCTATAGGCGCTATCGCGATGATTGTGTTTATTATCGCTGGCGGCGGCGCGTTTAAGCAGGTATTAGTAGATAGCGGTGTCGGGCACTATATTTCACACTTAATGACCGGAACTACGCTTTCGCCGTTATTGATGTGCTGGACTGTTGCGGCGCTGTTGCGTATCGCTCTGGGCTCTGCCACCGTCGCGGCCATTACCACCGCGGGTGTGGTGTTGCCGATTATCAACGTTACCCATGCCGATCCCGCTTTAATGGTACTGGCAACCGGTGCGGGCAGCGTGATCGCGTCACACGTAAACGACCCTGGCTTCTGGCTATTTAAAGGGTATTTTAATCTGACGGTTGGTGAAACGTTGCGTACCTGGACGGTGATGGAAACCCTTATTTCTATTATGGGTTTGCTGGGCGTGTTAGCCATTAACGCCGTATTGCACTGAAAGAATAAAATATTGTGATGTAGTTTCGGGGGAAGATTGAAGATTCCCCCGACGTTGGGAGAAGTTATGCGCAATCACAGAATTTCTTTACAGGATATCGCTACGCTGGCTGGCGTAACAAAAATGACCGTGAGTCGTTATATCCGCTCGCCGAAAAAGGTGGCAAAGGAAACAGGCGAGCGCATCGCCAAAATTATGGAAGAGATCAATTATATCCCTAATCGCGCTCCCGGCATGTTGTTGAATGCACAAAGTTATACCCTCGGTATCTTGATTCCGTCATTTCAAAATCAACTCTTCGCTGACATTCTCGCGGGAATAGAATCCGTCACCTCTGAGCATAATTATCAGACCCTTATTGCTAATTACAATTACGATCGCGATTCCGAAGAAGAGTCGGTGATTAACCTGCTCTCTTATAACATTGACGGGATTATACTTTCGGAAAAATATCACACCATCAGGACGGTGAAATTTCTGCGTTCAGCCACCATTCCGGTCGTGGAATTGATGGATGTACAGGGAGAACGGCTGGATATGGAGGTCGGTTTTGATAATCGGCAGGCCGCTTTTGACATGGTGTGTACCATGCTGGAGAAGCGAGTCAGGCACAAAATTCTGTATCTCGGTTCCAAAGATGACACCCGCGATGAACAGCGTTATCAGGGGTATTGCGATGCGATGATGCTGCATAATCTTTCCCCATTACGCATGAATCCACGCGCCATCTCATCCATTCATTTAGGAATGCAGTTAATGCGTGATGCCCTTAGCGCAAACCCGGATTTAGACGGTGTATTTTGCACCAATGACGATATTGCGATGGGTGCGCTTCTGCTGTGCCGCGAGCGAAACCTCGCCGTGCCAGAACAAATTTCCATTGCGGGTTTTCATGGGCTGGAGATTGGCAGGCAAATGATCCCAAGCCTCGCCAGCGTAATTACTCCCCGTTTTGATATTGGTCGGATGGCCGCCCAAATGTTGCTGAGCAAAATTAAAAATAACGATCACAACCACAACACTGTTGACCTCGGGTATCAGATTTATCACGGCAACACGCTTTAGGTTATTTTCTCTTCATTACACGTATTCTCTTTGCCGGACGTTGCCTATACTCCAGGCAGGAAACTGGAGGATATCTCATGAGCGAACCCCTGTTAATTGCCCGCACGCCGGACACAGAACTATTTTTACTGCCGGGAATGGCTAACCGTCACGGGCTGATTACTGGCGCAACGGGGACGGGTAAAACTGTCACGCTGCAAAAACTGGCGGAGTCTCTATCGGAAATCGGTGTTCCGGTGTTTATGGCCGATGTGAAAGGCGATCTGACCGGCATCGCGCAGGCAGGAACGGCGTCGGAAAAACTGCTCGCAAGGCTTAAAAATATCGGCGTAAATGACTGGCAACCGCATGCTAATCCGGTGGTGGTGTGGGATATCTTTGGCGAGAAGGGCCATCCGGTGCGGGCGACGGTTTCGGATCTGGGGCCGCTGTTGCTGGCGCGACTGTTGAATCTCAACGATGTGCAATCTGGCGTGCTGAATATCATTTTCCGCATTGCTGACGATCAGGGGCTGTTACTGCTCGACTTTAAAGATCTGCGGGCAATTACCCAGTACATCGGCGATAACGCCAAATCCTTCCAGAATCAGTACGGTAATATCAGTAGCGCATCGGTTGGTGTCATCCAGCGCGGGCTGTTATCGCTGGAACAGCAAGGCGCAGCACACTTCTTTGGTGAGCCGATGCTGGATATCAAAGACTGGATGCGTACCGATGCCAACGGTAAAGGCGTTATCAATATCCTCAGCGCCGAGAAGCTTTATCAGATGCCGAAACTGTACGCCGCCAGCCTGCTGTGGATGCTTTCAGAGTTGTATGAACAATTGCCTGAAGCGGGCGATCTGGAGAAACCAAAACTGGTGTTTTTCTTCGACGAAGCACATCTGCTGTTTAACGATGCGCCACAGGTACTGCTGGATAAGATTGAGCAGGTGATAAGGCTTATTCGCTCAAAAGGCGTGGGCGTCTGGTTCGTTTCGCAAAACCCGTCAGATATTCCGGATAATGTGCTCGGGCAGCTAGGTAATCGCGTTCAACACGCTTTGCGGGCTTTTACGCCCAAAGATCAGAAAGCAGTAAAAGCTGCGGCGCAAACCATGCGGGCCAATCCGGCGTTTGATACCGAAAAGGCAATCCAGGAACTGGGGACCGGTGAGGCGTTAATCTCGTTTCTCGATGCGAAAGGAAGTCCTTCAGTGGTGGAACGGGCGATGGTTATCGCGCCTTGTTCGCGAATGGGGCCGGTGACGGAAGATGAGCGTAACGGCTTGATTAATCACTCCCCGGTGTATGGCAAGTACGAGGATGACGTGGACCGTGAATCCGCCTATGAGATGTTGCAAAAAGGCTTTCAGGCCAGTACCGAGCAGCAAAATAATCCTCCCGCGAAAGGGAAAGAGGTGGCGGTGGATGACGGTATTCTCGGTGGATTGAAGGATATTTTGTTTGGCACTACTGGACCACGCGGCGGGAAGAAAGATGGTGTGGTGCAGACAATGGCAAAAAGCGCCGCCCGCCAGGTGACGAATCAGATTGTGCGCGGGATGTTGGGGAGTTTGCTGGGGGGGAGAAGAAGGTAAGCCAGGTGCGATTTGTCTTTGCCTGATGCGACGCTGGCGCGCCTTATCATGCCCACACCACTGCAATATATTGAATTTTAATGATTTTTCAGGCATGAACGAAGCACACTTTGCTAACAATAATAAAGGGAGCTTTCGCTCCCTTTATTCGTTCATCAGGTTACGATTTTCTCATTAACAGCCACAGGCTGATTAAGAAGAAGCTGGCACTTGGCAAAAGTGCGCCGATGATCGGCGGGATGCCGTAAACCAACGTCAGCGGGCCGAAGATCTGGTCCAGTACGTAGAAGACAAAACCGAAGCTAATACCAGTGACCACACGCACGCCCATCGGTACGCTACGCAGTGGGCCAAAGATGAACGACAGCGCCATCAGCATCATCACCGCCACGGATAGCGGCTGGAAGATTTTGCTCCACATGTTGAGCTGATAACGTCCGGCATCCTGACCGCTCGACTTCAGATACTTCACATAGTTGTGCAAACCGCTGATAGAGAGTGCATCCGGGTCCAGCGCCACCACGCCCAGTTTGTCTGGCGTGAGGTTGGTTTTCCAGGTGCCGCTCACCGTCTGCGAACCGGTGATCTGTTTCGGATTGGTCAAATCAGATTCATCAACCTGCGACAGACGCCAGACTTTATGTTCAGGGTCAAACTTCGCGGTAGCGGCATAGCGTACGGATTGCAGACGACGATTCTCGTTAAAGGCATAGATACTGATGCCACCTAACTCTTCGTCACCTTTAACCCGCTCAATGTAGACGAAGTTGTTGCCATCTTTCGCCCATAAACCTTGCTGGGTAGAGAGCAACGAGCCGCCGTACATCGCCTGCGCACGGTAGTTACGCGCCATCTGCTCGCCCTGCGGCGCGACCCATTCACCAATCGCCATCGTCAGCAAGACCAGCGGAATGGCGGTTTTCATCACCGACAGCGCCACCTGCATACGAGTAAAACCAGAAGCCTGCATGACTACCAGTTCGCTGCGCTGCGCCAGCATCCCAAGACCAAGCAACGCCCCAAGCAGAGCCGCCATCGGGAAGAAGATTTGCACATCTTTCGGCACGCTCAGCAAGGTATACATTCCTGCGCCTAACGCGTCGTAACTCCCCTGCCCGGCTTTTTTCAGCTGATCGACAAACTTGATAATGCCCGACAGCGACACCAGCATGAACAGTGTCATCATGATAGTGGTGAAAATAGTTTTACCGATATAGCGGTCAAGTACGCCAAAAGGTTGCATCACACCGCTCCTTTACGCGAAAAACTGGCGCGCAGGCGGCGGATCGGCACGGCGTCCCAAAGGTTGAGAACAATCGCCAAAGCCAGATAAATCAGGTTAACGGTCCACATCCACAGCGTCGGGTCCAGCTTACCTTTACCGCCGTTCGATTTCAGGGAGGTCTGGATCAGGAAGAAAAGTAGATACAGCAGCATGGCTGGCAGCATCGACAGTACGCGTCCCTGACGCGGGTTAACCACGCTCAACGGTACAACCATAAGTGCCATCATAAACACGGTGAACACCAACGTGATACGCCAGTTCAGTTCTGCGCGGGCACGATCGGTGTCAGTGTTCCACAATGTGCGCATGTCCATCTGGTCGGTATCGTTCGGGTCGAGCGCCACCGCCTGGTGACCAATGATCGCCTGATAATCCTGGAAATCCGTAATGCGGAAATCACGTAACAGTGCAGTGCCTTCGAAGCGCGTTCCCTGATTGAGAGTGACGACCTGGGAGCCGTCGCGCAGCTGGGTTAAATGTCCGGAATCGGCCACCACCACAGAAGGACGTGCATTACCTTTTGGTCGAATTTGCGCGAGGAACACATCTTTGAAATCGCTGCCGTCAACGCTTTCGATGAACAGCACCGAACTGCCATTAGTCGCTTGCTGGAATTGCCCTTGCGCCAGCGCCGCCATGCCAGGGTTCGCTTTCGCTTCTGCTAACACTTCATCCTGATGACGCGATGACCACGGTCCCGCCCACATCACGTTAACCGCCGCGACGATTGCCGTGAATACCGCAAGGATCATTGCCGCTTTCACCAGAACCGCTTTGCTCAGGCCGCAGGCATGCATTACCGTAATTTCACTTTCGGTATACAGTTTGCCCAGCGTCATCAGCAGCCCGAGGAACAGGCTTAATGGCAGGATAAGCTGCGCCATTTCCGGCACGCCCAACCCGAGAAGGGAGAGCACCAGATTCGCCGGAATATCGCCGTCAACCGCTGCGCCGAGGATCCTCACTAACTTTTGACAGAAGAAGATCAAAAGCAAGATGAAGAGTATCGCCAGCTGGCTTTTGAGCGTCTCCCGCACCAGATATCTTATGATTATCACTTTAAATACGCCCGTAAAAACTCGTCTTTTGCAGGATTTTAGCTTGTTTCATGGCTTAAACGTCATTTATTCTCTTGAGTCGTCGAAATCGTCGCTAAGATAATTATACTCAACGGATTCACCTCTCAGATTTTGTTCTGACGTGCCAATGCCGTAATAACGTTAAGATTAACACGAAGTCATCGCAACAGCGGACATGAGTTACGAAAGCTTGCAATTCTATCTGTAGCCACCGCCGTTGTCTTTAAGATTCAGGAGCGTAGTGCATGGAGTTTAGTGTAAAAAGCGGTAGCCCGGAGAAACAGCGGAGTGCCTGCATCGTCGTGGGCGTCTTCGAACCACGTCGCCTTTCTCCGATTGCAGAACAGCTCGATAAAATCAGCGATGGGTACATCAGCGCCCTGCTACGTCGGGGCGAACTGGAAGGAAAACCGGGGCAGACATTGTTGCTGCACCATGTTCCGAATGTACTTTCCGAGCGAATTCTCCTTATTGGTTGCGGCAAAGAACGTGAGCTGGATGAGCGTCAGTACAAACAAGTCATTCAGAAAACCATTAATACGCTGAATGATACTGGCTCAATGGAAGCGGTCTGCTTTCTGACTGAACTGCACGTTAAAGGCCGTAACAACTACTGGAAAGTGCGTCAGGCTGTCGAGACGGCAAAAGAGACGCTCTACAGTTTCGATCAGCTGAAAACGAACAAGAGCGAACCGCGTCGTCCGCTGCGTAAGATGGTGTTCAACGTGCCGACCCGCCGTGAACTGACCAGCGGTGAGCGCGCGATCCAGCACGGTCTGGCGATTGCCGCCGGGATTAAAGCAGCAAAAGATCTCGGCAATATGCCGCCGAATATCTGTAACGCCGCTTACCTCGCTTCACAAGCGCGCCAGCTGGCTGACAGCTACAGCAAGAATGTCATCACCCGCGTTATCGGCGAACAGCAGATGAAAGAGCTGGGGATGCATTCCTATCTGGCGGTCGGTCAGGGTTCGCAAAACGAATCGCTGATGTCGGTGATTGAGTACAAAGGCAACGCGTCGGAAGATGCACGCCCAATCGTGCTGGTGGGTAAAGGTTTAACCTTCGACTCCGGCGGTATCTCGATCAAGCCTTCAGAAGGCATGGATGAGATGAAGTACGATATGTGCGGTGCGGCAGCGGTTTACGGCGTGATGCGGATGGTCGCGGAGCTACAACTGCCGATTAACGTTATCGGCGTGTTGGCAGGCTGCGAAAACATGCCTGGCGGACGAGCCTATCGTCCGGGCGATGTGTTAACCACCATGTCCGGTCAAACCGTTGAAGTGCTGAACACCGACGCTGAAGGCCGCCTGGTACTGTGCGACGTGTTAACTTACGTTGAGCGTTTTGAGCCGGAAGCGGTGATTGACGTGGCGACGCTGACCGGTGCCTGCGTGATCGCGCTGGGTCATCATATTACTGGTCTGATGGCGAACCATAATCCGCTGGCCCATGAACTGATTGCCGCGTCTGAACAATCCGGTGACCGCGCATGGCGCTTACCGCTGGGTGACGAGTATCAGGAACAACTGGAGTCCAATTTTGCCGATATGGCGAACATTGGCGGTCGTCCTGGTGGGGCGATTACCGCAGGTTGCTTCCTGTCACGCTTTACCCGTAAGTACAACTGGGCGCACCTGGATATCGCCGGTACCGCCTGGCGTTCTGGTAAAGCAAAAGGCGCCACCGGTCGTCCGGTAGCGTTGCTGGCACAGTTCCTGTTAAACCGCGCTGGGTTTAACGGCGAAGAGTAATTGCGTCAGGCAAGGCTGTTATTGCCGGATGCGGCGTGAACGCCTTATCCGACCTACACAGCACTGAACTCGTAGGCCTGATAAGACACAACAGCGTCGCATCAGGCAATGCTGTTATTGTCGGATGCGGCATGAACGCCTTATCCGACCTACACAGCACCGAACTCGTAAGCCTGATAAGACGCGGCAGCGTCGCATCAGGCAATGCTGTTATTGTCGGATGCGGCGTGAGCGCCTTATCCGACCTACACACAGCACTGAACTCGTAGGCCTGATAAGACACAACAGCGTCGCATCAGGCGCTGCGGTGTATACCTGATGCGTATTTAAATCCACCACAAGAAGCCCCATTTATGAAAAACGCGACGTTCTACCTTCTGGACAATGACACCACCGTCGATGGCTTAAGCGCCGTTGAGCAACTGGTGTGTGAAATTGCCGCAGAACGTTGGCGCAGCGGTAAGCGCGTGCTCATCGCCTGTGAAGATGAAAAGCAGGCTTACCGGCTGGATGAAGCCCTGTGGGCGCGTCCGGCAGAAAGCTTTGTTCCGCATAATTTAGCGGGAGAAGGACCGCGCGGCGGTGCGCCGGTGGAGATCGCCTGGCCGCAAAAACGCAGCAGCAGCCCGCGCGATATATTGATTAGTCTGCGAACAAGCTTTGCAGATTTTGCCACCGCTTTCACAGAAGTGGTAGACTTCGTTCCTTATGAAGATTCTCTGAAACAACTGGCGCGCGAACGCTATAAAGCCTACCGCGTGGCTGGTTTCAACCTGAATACGGCAACCTGGAAATAATGGAAAAGACATACAACCCACAAGATATCGAACAGCCGCTTTACGAGCACTGGGAAAAGCAGGGCTACTTTAAGCCTAATGGCGATGAAAGCCAGGAAAGTTTCTGCATCATGATCCCGCCGCCGAACGTCACCGGCAGTTTGCATATGGGTCACGCCTTCCAGCAAACCATCATGGATACCATGATCCGCTATCAGCGCATGCAGGGCAAAAACACCCTGTGGCAGGTCGGTACTGACCACGCCGGGATCGCTACCCAGATGGTCGTTGAGCGCAAGATTGCCGCAGAAGAAGGTAAAACCCGTCACGACTACGGCCGCGAAGCTTTCATCGACAAAATTTGGGAATGGAAAGCGGAATCCGGCGGCACGATTACCCGTCAGATGCGCCGTCTCGGCAACTCCGTCGACTGGGAGCGTGAACGCTTCACCATGGACGAAGGCCTGTCCAATGCGGTGAAAGAAGTTTTCGTTCGTCTGTATAAAGAAGACCTGATTTACCGTGGCAAACGCCTGGTAAACTGGGATCCGAAACTGCGCACCGCTATCTCTGACCTGGAAGTCGAAAACCGCGAATCGAAAGGTTCGATGTGGCACATCCGCTATCCGCTGGCTGACGGTGCGAAAACCGCAGACGGTAAAGATTATCTGGTGGTCGCGACTACCCGTCCAGAAACCCTGCTGGGCGATACTGGCGTAGCCGTTAACCCGGAAGATCCGCGTTACAAAGATCTGATTGGCAAATATGTCATTCTGCCGCTGGTTAACCGTCGTATTCCGATCGTTGGCGACGAACACGCCGACATGGAAAAAGGCACCGGCTGCGTGAAAATCACTCCGGCGCACGACTTTAACGACTATGAAGTGGGTAAACGTCACGCCCTGCCGATGATCAACATCCTGACCTTTGACGGCGATATCCGTGAAAGCGCCCAGGTGTTCGATACCAAAGGTAACGAATCTGACGTTTATTCCAGCGAAATCCCTGCAGAGTTCCAGAAACTGGAGCGTTTTGCTGCACGTAAAGCAGTCGTTGCCGCAGTTGACGCGCTTGGCCTGCTGGAAGAAATTAAACCGCACGACCTGACCGTTCCTTACGGCGACCGTGGCGGCGTAGTTATCGAACCAATGCTGACCGACCAGTGGTACGTGCGTGCCGATGTCCTGGCGAAACCGGCGGTTGAAGCGGTTGAGAACGGCGACATTCAGTTCGTACCGAAGCAGTACGAAAACATGTACTTCTCCTGGATGCGCGATATTCAGGACTGGTGTATCTCTCGTCAGTTGTGGTGGGGTCACCGTATCCCGGCATGGTATGACGAAGCGGGTAACGTTTATGTTGGCCGCAACGAAGACGAAGTGCGTAAAGAAAATAACCTCGGTGCTGATGTTGTCCTGCGTCAGGACGAAGACGTTCTCGATACCTGGTTCTCTTCTGCGCTGTGGACCTTCTCTACCCTTGGCTGGCCGGAAAATACCGACGCCCTGCGTCAGTTCCACCCAACCAGCGTGATGGTATCTGGTTTCGACATCATTTTCTTCTGGATTGCCCGCATGATCATGATGACCATGCACTTCATCAAAGATGAAAATGGCAAACCGCAGGTGCCGTTCCACACCGTTTACATGACCGGCCTGATTCGTGATGACGAAGGCCAGAAGATGTCCAAATCCAAGGGTAACGTTATCGACCCACTGGATATGGTTGACGGTATTTCGCTGCCAGAACTGCTGGAAAAACGTACCGGCAATATGATGCAGCCGCAGCTGGCGGACAAAATCCGTAAGCGCACCGAGAAGCAGTTCCCGAACGGTATTGAGCCGCACGGTACTGACGCGCTGCGCTTCACCCTGGCGGCGCTGGCGTCTACCGGTCGTGACATCAACTGGGATATGAAGCGTCTGGAAGGTTACCGTAACTTCTGTAACAAGCTGTGGAACGCCAGCCGCTTTGTGCTGATGAACACAGAAGGTCAGGATTGCGGCTTCAACGGCGGCGAAATGACGCTGTCGCTGGCGGACCGCTGGATTCTGGCGGAGTTCAACCAGACCATCAAAGCGTACCGCGAAGCGCTGGACAGCTTCCGCTTCGATATCGCCGCAGGCATTCTGTATGAGTTCACCTGGAACCAGTTCTGTGACTGGTATCTCGAGCTGACCAAGCCGGTAATGAACGGTGGCACCGAAGCAGAACTGCGCGGTACTCGCCATACGCTGGTGACTGTACTGGAAGGTCTGCTGCGCCTCGCGCATCCGATCATTCCGTTCATCACCGAAACCATCTGGCAGCGTGTGAAAGTACTTTGCGGTATCACTGCCGACACCATCATGCTGCAGCCGTTCCCGCAGTACGATGCATCTCAGGTTGATGAAGCCGCACTGGCCGACACCGAATGGCTGAAACAGGCGATCGTTGCGGTACGTAACATCCGTGCAGAAATGAACATCGCGCCGGGCAAACCGCTGGAGCTGCTGCTGCGTGGTTGCAGCGCGGATGCAGAACGTCGCGTAAATGAAAACCGTGGTTTCCTGCAAACCCTGGCGCGTCTGGAAAGTATCACCGTGCTGCCTGCCGATGACAAAGGTCCGGTTTCCGTTACGAAGATCATCGACGGTGCAGAGCTGCTGATCCCGATGGCTGGCCTCATCAACAAAGAAGATGAGCTGGCGCGTCTGGCGAAAGAAGTGGCGAAGATTGAAGGTGAAATCAGCCGTATCGAGAACAAACTGGCGAACGAAGGCTTTGTCGCCCGCGCACCGGAAGCGGTCATCGCGAAAGAGCGTGAGAAGCTGGAAGGCTATGCGGAAGCGAAAGCGAAACTGATTGAACAGCAGGCTGTTATCGCCGCGCTGTAATCAAAACACAGTGATGAAAACGAAGGCCGGAGCATGCTCCGGCCTTTTTTATCTCTTACAGAAATGGTAAAGAAGGCATAATTCCCCGTGAAATACTGGCTAAGAAGCCTTTATCTGGTTGTTCTTCTTTATTGATTAAAGGAAGGTCATCCAAATCGCCCAGCAAATACGTATTTTTTGCCTGCCAGTCAATCATCCATATTTTCAGCAGTGGATAAGCCAGACCGCCCGTAATCCCGGATATCACCACCAACGCACACATGCGATAAAGCATACCGTGGTATGTTAAAGTTGAGCGAAAACGAATACGCCCATCATTCAGTGACAGGTTGCTCATAAAATGATTTCGCAACGACACCGTTAAATAACTGGTGCTAACAGCAATCCCAAAATAATAGATTAACTGCGCGATTATCATTTTACGTTGCATTTCCATAAATTGCTGTAAATTCTCAATATCATCATTTGCATACACAGAACTATCATACGCATTTAATATTTGATCGAAGATAATATAACCAGCAACAGCGAGAAAAGGTAATAAAGCTAAAAATGCGAGAATGGCATATTTTATACAATACGTAGTATCTAATTTTACCTTGAAACGATGTATACCGAAACTGGTATTGCTCCAGAGAAAACTCATTACCAGACTATATAAAGTACCATTAAAAATACCAATGGAAACAATACCAACTATTGCCATCAGAACCACAGATATAATAACACTACTTGAACTATTGGCATGTAGCATCTTTGTCGAGATAAAGAAAACAGTCCCCATCCCAATGGCCATTAAAATCGGCAAGAAAAAGGTTACCCACCAGAACCCTTTCAAAGAGCAATTAAAACTAAATCTTACGCCGTTGAGACTAGTCATCAAGGCCTGATAACGCAGTCCTTTTGCTGCCATAAATATAAGCAAAACCAACAGTGACAAAGTCAAAACACAGCCAACAAGCGGCATATCTGCTGACACTGTCATTAAGATTGCGAAATAGAAAAAAACAAAAACAAGACAACTAACAAAAACATTCCCACCGGTAATCCCATAAGAAAATCGTTGTCCGTTAACTTCCATATTAGCATAGAGATAACGCTTACATTTCATTAATGCCCATGGTAAATAGATACCTAGCGTTATAATCGTTAACAACACATTCACCACACAAATAAGAAAATATCTCTCACCTGTACCATGAAAAACAAACGAATGGGACGGAACATCCATTTCATTAATAACTTGAGCCATAAAAATTCCCTGAATTAAAAAATCCATTGATATAATTTATAGATACAGACAGTAAAATGTTCTGCCACGTTACAATACTCTTATCAGTAATAGGCTGGCAAAAACTTTATTGCTTTATAAGACGCTTGCGCACGTAAGAAGAGAGTGGTATTAAACAAATGTATAATTACTTTATTTTTATTGGGTTAAACTATGAATAACATTGCGCCGCAATCACCTGTAATGCGTCGCCTGACGTTGCAGGATAATCCTGCTATCGCCCGCGTCATTCGTCAGGTATCCGCCGAATACGGTCTTACCGCTGATAAAGGCTACACCGTCGCCGATCCGAATCTTGACGAGCTGTATCAAGTGTATAGTCAGCCTGGTCATGCATATTGGGTGGTTGAGTACGAGGGTGAAGTGGTCGGCGGCGGTGGGATTGCGCCATTAGCAGGTAGTGAATCGGACATTTGCGAACTGCAAAAGATGTATTTTCTTCCGGCTATTCGCGGTAAAGGGCTGGCGAAAAAACTGGCCTTAATGGCGATGGAGCAAGCACGAGAGATGGGCTTCAAACGCTGCTATCTGGAAACGACCGCTTTTTTAAAGGAAGCCATTGCGCTTTATGAGCATTTGGGCTTTGAGCATATCGACTATGCGCTTGGCTGCACGGGCCATGTCGATTGTGAAGTGCGGATGCTACGCGAACTCTAAAAAAATGCCCGCTAGTGTGTGCTATCGGGCATTTTAATCAATTAATTAGTGGCGAACCCCGTCATCGTCTTCATCGACAAAATCTTCATCGTCGCCGTCTTCGCCGTTGGGATCTTCAAAGTAAGTGCCCCAACCGTCGTACTCAACGTCAAATTTCTCCGCCAGCGTCATCAGTTGTTCAACCTGGGCATCGATCAGATCGGCATTCAACGCGCACTCGCTGAGGATGTCGCAGCAAATCACGATATCACCATCTTCAACTTCCAGCTCTTCTGGATCGGTCACTTCGTAACCGAGTTTAAACGCTTCAACTGCTGCTTTTTCCAGGGTTTCCAGATCGTCTGCGGAAAGATGGTGTTCGATGGTATACAGCGCGTCCGGATCGCTGCCATCTTCCAGTAATTCTTCAATAATCAAACGTGTTTCTTCACGCTGTTCTTCCAGTTGTTCCGGGTTTGCCATGGCTCATTCCTCTTAATGTCCTGCCGATACTCTTATTGTCACACACCACTGACATTGCCTCCACCTTTGTGACAAAGATTTATGCTTTAGACTTGCAAATGAATAATCATCCATATAAATTGAATTTTAATTCATTGAGGTGTTAGCCACAGGAGGGATCTATGTCCGGGTTTTATCATAAGCATTTCCTGAAATTACTCGATTTCACGCCAGCTGAACTCAACAGCCTGCTGCAGTTAGCCGCGAAGCTGAAAGCCGATAAGAAAAGCGGCAAAGAAGAAGCCAAACTCACTGGTAAAAACATCGCGCTCATCTTCGAAAAAGACTCGACCCGTACCCGATGCTCTTTCGAAGTTGCCGCATATGACCAGGGTGCTCGCGTTACTTATCTCGGCCCAAGCGGCAGTCAGATTGGTCATAAAGAGTCGATTAAAGACACTGCCCGCGTGCTGGGTCGCATGTATGACGGTATTCAGTATCGCGGCTATGGTCAGGAGATTGTCGAAACACTGGCGGAATACGCTGGCGTGCCGGTATGGAACGGCCTGACCAATGAGTTTCACCCCACGCAGTTGCTGGCGGATCTCCTCACCATGCAGGAGCATTTACCCGGTAAAGCATTCAACGAAATGACGCTGGTCTATGCAGGTGACGCACGTAACAACATGGGCAATTCGATGCTCGAAGCTGCGGCGCTTACCGGTCTGGATTTGCGTCTGGTCGCGCCACAGGCATGCTGGCCGGAAGCTGCGCTGGTTACGGAATGCCGCGCCCTGGCACAGCAAAATGGCGGGAATATTACGCTGACGGAAGATGTAGCCAAAGGAGTTGAAGGTGCTGACTTTATCTATACCGATGTATGGGTGTCGATGGGGGAAGCAAAAGAGAAATGGGCAGAACGGATTGCATTACTGCGTGATTATCAGGTGAACAGCAAGATGATGCAGTTGACCGGTAACCCGGAGGTCAAATTCCTCCACTGCCTGCCCGCGTTTCATGACGACCAGACGACGCTTGGTAAGAAAATGGCGGAAGAGTTTGGCCTACATGGCGGAATGGAAGTGACTGATGAGGTCTTCGAATCTGCCGCCAGCATTGTTTTTGATCAGGCGGAAAACCGCATGCATACCATCAAAGCGGTGATGGTCGCGACGCTCAGTAAATAATTGATATCGCTATAAAGATGCCGGGAAATACAAAAACATCCCGGCATCACATTATTTTATGCAGTAATAGTTCAATTATTCCATCCATATTTTTCTATTGCTATACGTAAATCTTCCGGAGGATTTTCATCATTCTTGTTCTAATTTTTAATTCATTAACCATCTTTTCTTCAAAAATCTTAACGACATAACCCGGATTGTTTTTTACAATTTCATTTGTTTTTTCTTCATTACCATAAACATATCCTAACTCATTAAGATACAGCTGTTCGCCCTCATAATCTTTAAGTAATTGATAGAAATACCACTTAGCAAAATCAGGTTGCTTCATGAAAAAATCCTTCAAAAAAAATATCATTTACTAAAATGCTGACAGGCACTTCATTAAATAGCAACTTAACATCATCAAATAACCTTAGTATTAAGCGTGATTTTTCTTGATTGCTTAAGTTAAAATCATTGACATATGCAACCAACTTATCCCAAATCAATTCCTGTAATTTACGGCTATTTTTATAGTGTTCTTTATCGAGATTGAAAAATAAGGTCTCAGCTATTTTAATTTTAGATTGATCGCAGCTAAAATCTTTAGATTGATCGCGGCTAAAATCAATATGATTTATCACGGAGCATGCATACTTTATCTTTTCAGAATCACCAAAATATTGCATTCTTTTATTAAAACACCAATCCAGTATTCTTACATCATTAATATATGGGAATTTTAAAAAAATCTCCAGAATCGAATCGATGACCGGTGTAAGGTTAACTTTTGCATCATCTAAGGAATCAATAAGAATATGAGACAGGTTAACTTTGATGTCATTAATTTCATTGTCAGTAGCTTTCTTATTATTAAGAAGATAATTATTTACTGCGTTAAGGTCATCTATTTCTTTCAGTATCCCTTTTTCACCAAGCAAGTATGAAATCGATTCATTACATACATAAGGCATTAATAGCAGATGTTCTTTCCTTATTGCTAATAATGCATTATTCAATGGTTTTTCTAATAAATCCGTAATCGTAGAATCAACTGAATCTTTACAACTCACCTGCGAGTTATTCAAGTCCTGAGAATTATTTAACTCCTGCGGAATATTTAATAGACGAGCTATTTCCTTGTTAGCTTCGCGTTGGTAACACGCCAGAATCTTGTTAGTAATCAGGTGTAATGAACTCTCATCTTTTCTTTCAAAGGACTTCCCTTCATAACGATTAGTCGAACCATCAGGTTGTGTAAATATAATGACTGTATGTCCTTCACGAATCCCATTATTAAAAGCTGAGGCAAGTGTAATTTCTATTTCCACCTTAGATAAATCCGCTCGCTCCCCTTCAGGATTATTCATAACAAACTTCATTATCTCACTACCATCATTATTTTTGATATAAGATGAGGACTTAATATGAGCCATCATATTTCTACCCGCTTCGTTGGAGCGTTTGCTAAAATCCACATAACCCAGGGTAAATATCTTAGCCAAAAACTCCAAAAATGCTCTGGGAGAAAGAATATTGCTTCTGCTATTCTGCCCTCCGGCAATTCGGGCAAAATCATTCATTCCCACATACCAGGTATCTAAGTCTTCATTTTTTTGTTTACAATTGTCGGCTGATGTAATGTTTTGAGAAAAATTCCAACCTGATATTTTGCTCATGACGGACTCCTTGAGTTAATAAGAACGTCTAAGCATTACAAATTTTACTCACAAAAAAATATCAAAAAACGCTCTTTTCACAAACTCGCCGTAAACCTGGAGTTATTTACGGCGAAAAGTCATCACGCCATCAGCATCTTCACTACTGCTTTGCGAACCTGGGCTGGTGCACCCACTGCGCACAGCGGTTTATGCACTTCCCCCGGATAAAACACAACAAAATCACCTTCATTAAGGATAACTGTTTTCTCATCAACGCCTTCCGGCAAAAATGCGATGTCTTTATCAGCTAACCAGTCGGTATCCGGCGTGCCTGCAGATTGCGTGCTGAAGGTCATGCCTTCCTGACCTTTTAACACAATCTGAATGTCGAGATAGCGGGCATGGTACTCCGCACGGCGGGCTTCGTACGGCTCGGTCATATCTTCCGAGATAAGATAAAACAGACGATTGCCTTCGATATCGTGCTTGCCCTTTGGTGTTTCTGCCGTAACGTGTGCTTTGATATGCTCAATCGCCTGGCGTAACTCCTGGGGTAGCCACGGCTGAAGATTATGAATATTTCCGATGATCATCTTTTCCACTCCTTAATTAAAACAACGTTTCATTTCTATCGTTATACGAAAAGATGATCAATTCCGCTAGCCTTAACGCGTGAATTATTGTCTTATCACAACTTATCGGCAGGCGCGTTCCCGCCTTTCGGATCAAGGCCAGCATCACTCCTTGAGAAGAGTTTTTATCGCTTCCCCCGCCAGTGCAGCTGTTGCACAGAGTTGTTCGATTGAGTGCCCCTCCCGTGCCTTCGCAGAAAGCCCTGACATCACGGTACTCATAAAATCAGTCACACATTGTGCGCTTTGTGGATGCCGCCTGGCGATATAGTCATAAATGGTCGTTTCTGCGGCGTGATAATATTGAACGGCAATATCACGCGCTAGTGGATCATGACTATGAATACCTTCAAGAACCATACAGCCAGCGCAGCCGCCGTTTTGGCTATATCTGCGCGCCGCTTCTTTTAATACCTCAACCAGGCACTCGCCTACTGGACGATCATCACGAAGAATATCGGCAAGCGGAATAGCTTCCGTACCGACGTATTCATTGAGTACACGGCTAAATAACCCAGCTTTACTGCCAAAAGCCGCGTAGAGGCTCGGGGGGTTAATACCAAGATAATCAGTAACTTCAGCAACACTGACAGCATCGAAACCTTTTTGGTGAAAAAGCACTTTTGCCGCAGAGATTGCCTGCTCAGGAGCGAAACGTCTGGGACGACCTGGAACGCGAGATTGTTTTTTAGTGACCATTACAAAACCTGTTGACAGAAAGTTAAAACAGTTTTGTAATGCATGTTACATAATAAATCAAGGAGTCCTTATGGGCGCTTTTACAGGTAAGACAGTTCTCATCCTCGGTGGCAGTCGTGGTATCGGTGCCGCTATCGTACGTCGTTTCGTCACCGATGGGGCCAATGTACGATTCACCTATGCGGGGTCGAAAGATGCCGCTAAACGCCTGGCACAAGAGACTGGAGCGACAGCAGTATTCACAGATAGTGCTGACAGAGACGCTGTCATTGATGTCGTTCGTAAGAGCGGCGCATTGGATATCCTGGTGGTAAATGCAGGTATTGGCGTCTTTGGCGAGGCCCTGGAATTAAATGCCGACGATATTGATCGCCTTTTCAAAATCAATATTCATGCTCCTTATCATGCCTCTGTTGAAGCCGCCCGGCAGATGCCCGAAGGCGGGCGCATCTTAATCATCGGCTCCGTGAATGGCGATCGTATGCCTGTTGCAGGCATGGCTGCTTATGCCGCCAGCAAATCTGCCCTGCAAGGCATGGCGCGCGGGCTGGCCCGTGATTTTGGACCGCGTGGGATCACCATTAACGTCGTCCAGCCAGGGCCAATTGATACCGACGCTAATCCCGCCAACGGGCCAATGCGCGATATGTTGCATAGTTTGATGGCTATCAAAAGACATGGGCAACCGGAAGAGGTCGCTGGTATGGTCGCATGGTTAGCAGGGCCAGAAGCCAGTTTTGTTACCGGCGCGATGCATACCATTGATGGCGCGTTTGGCGCATAACCGACTACGCTCAATTAAGCCCAGCCATTATCCATGATGTCTGGGTTTTGTTTACTCACGTCGTCCGCTAAAAGCGGCTCCCGGTAAAGAGAAATCTTCTGTTCATGTCGTAAATCTTGAGGATAACCAAATGGTAGAAAGAACCGCTGTTTTCCCTGCTGGCCAACATTCACTGTATGCAGAACATCGTTATTCTGCGGCTATTCGTTCCGGCGATTTGCTGTTTGTTTCCGGGCAAGTAGGAAGTCGAGAGGACGGAACACCAGAACCCGATTTTCAGCAACAAGTCAGACTGGCATTTGATAATTTGCATGCGACCCTGGCTGCTGCGGGATGCACTTTTGACGATATCATTGATGTTACGAGCTTCCATACCGATCCAGAAAACCAATTTGAAGACATCATGACGGTGAAAAATGAAATATTTAGCGCCCCACCTTATCCAAACTGGACGGCGGTAGGTGTTACATGGCTGGCAGGCTTTGATTTTGAAATTAAAGTGATAGCGCGCATCCCTGAGCAGTAAGCAATAGTGTTAGCCGTTCGTTTTCACACTCCGCCCTATAAGTCGGATGAATGGAATAAAATGCATATCTGATTGCGTGAAAGTGAAAAAGAAAAAAGCAGGAAATGTCTGCAATTATTGATACCGAACGACCGTTCCCCTGCAGAATCACAACAAATAAAAATGCATGTATTTTGACTTATAATTCAAATAAACCGTTTGCGCTGACAAAATATTGCATCAAATGCTTGCACCGCTTCTGACGATGAGTATAATGCCGGACAATTTGCCGGGAGGATGTATGGTTCAGTGTGTTCGACATTTTGTCTTACCGCGTCTGAAAAAAGACGCTGGCCTGCCGTTTTTCTTCCCGTTGATCACCCATTCCCAGCCCCTCAATCGAGGGGCTTTTTTTTGCCCAGGCGTCAGGAGATAAAAGATGGCTAATCCGCTATATCAGAAACATATCATTTCCATAAACGACCTTAGTCGCGATGACCTTAATCTGGTGCTGGCGACAGCGGCGAAACTGAAAGCAAACCCGCAACCAGAGCTGTTGAAGCACAAAGTCATTGCCAGCTGTTTCTTCGAAGCCTCTACCCGTACCCGCCTCTCTTTCGAAACATCTATGCACCGCCTGGGTGCCAGCGTGGTGGGCTTCTCCGACAGCGCCAATACATCACTGGGTAAAAAGGGCGAAACGCTGGCCGATACCATTTCGGTTATCAGCACTTACGTCGATGCGATAGTGATGCGTCATCCGCAGGAAGGTGCGGCGCGCCTGGCCACCGAGTTTTCCGGCAATGTACCGGTACTGAATGCCGGTGATGGCTCCAACCAACATCCGACGCAAACCTTGCTGGACTTATTCACTATTCAGGAAACCCAGGGGCGTCTGGACAATCTCCACGTCGCAATGGTTGGTGACCTGAAATATGGCCGCACCGTTCACTCCCTGACTCAGGCGTTAGCGAAGTTCGACGGCAACCGTTTTTACTTCATCGCGCCGGACGCGCTGGCAATGCCGCAATACATTCTGGATATGCTTGATGAAAAAGGGATCGCCTGGAGTCTGCACAGCTCTATTGAAGAAGTGATGGCGGAAGTAGACATCCTGTACATGACCCGCGTGCAAAAAGAGCGTCTGGACCCGTCCGAGTACGCCAACGTGAAAGCGCAGTTTGTTCTTCGCGCCAGCGATCTCCACAACGCCAAAGCCAATATGAAAGTGCTGCATCCGCTGCCGCGTGTTGATGAGATTGCGACGGATGTTGATAAAACGCCACACGCCTGGTACTTCCAGCAGGCAGGCAATGGGATTTTCGCTCGCCAGGCGTTACTGGCACTGGTTCTGAATCGCGATCTGGTACTGTAAGGGGAAATAGAGATGACACACGATAATAAATTGCAGGTTGAAGCTATTAAACGCGGCACGGTAATTGACCATATCCCCGCCCAGATCGGTTTTAAGCTGTTGAGTCTGTTCAAGCTGACCGAAACGGATCAGCGCATCACCATCGGTCTGAACTTGCCTTCTGGCGAGATGGGCCGCAAAGATCTGATCAAAATCGAAAATACCTTTTTGAGTGAAGATCAGGTAGATCAACTGGCATTGTATGCGCCGCAAGCCACGGTTAACCGTATCGACAACTATGAAGTGGTGGGTAAATCGCGCCCCAGTCTGCCAGAGCGCATCGACAATGTGCTGGTCTGCCCGAACAGCAACTGTATCAGCCATGCCGAACCGGTTTCTTCCAGCTTTGCCGTGCGAAAACGCGCCAATGACATCGCGCTCAAATGCAAATACTGTGAAAAAGAGTTTTCCCATAATGTGGTGCTGGCCAATTAATTGCGGTTGGTAATAAAAGTCTGGCTCCCTATAATGAGCCAGACTTTTTACCGCTGTAATAAAGGAGAAATCATGAGCAAAACTATCGCAACGGAAAATGCACCGGCAGCTATCGGTCCTTACGTACAGGGCGTTGATCTGGGCAATATGATCATCACCTCCGGTCAGATCCCGGTAAATCCGAAAACGGGTGAAGTACCGGCAGACGTCGCTGCACAGGCACGTCAGTCGCTGGATAACGTAAAAGCGATCGTCGAAGCCGCTGGCCTGAAAGTGGGCGACATCGTTAAAACCACCGTGTTTGTGAAAGATCTGAACGACTTCGCTACCGTTAATGCTACCTACGAAGCCTTCTTCACCGAACACAACGCCACCTTCCCGGCACGTTCTTGCGTTGAAGTCGCCCGTCTGCCGAAAGACGTGAAGATTGAGATCGAAGCGATCGCTGTTCGTCGCTAATCTTGATGGAAATCCGGGCTATCATGCCCGGATTAAGTCTGATGACAAACGCAAAATCGCCTGATGCGCTACGCTTATCAGGCCTACGTGATTCCTGCAATTTATTGAATTTGTTGGCCGGATAAGGCATTTACGCCGCATCCGGCATGAACAAAGCTTACTTTGTCTGCAATCTGAATCGGGGCTATCGTGCCCAGTTTATTCTTTATTGCCAGCCGTAACGACGGCTATAGAACCCTTTCACCAACTGGGTTAATGTCATATACCCTGCCAGAATCGCAACCAGCCACGGGAAATAGCTTAACGGCAGCGCCTGTAATTGCAGATAACTGGCCAGCGGTGAAAACGGCAATGCGATCCCGACAATCATCACGATCACGGTCATGATCATTAACGGCCACGATGCACAGCTCTGAATAAACGGCACACGGCGGGTGCGGATCATATGCACAATCAGCGTTTGCGACAGTAAACCCACCACAAACCATCCCGACTGGAACAGCGTTTGCGTTTCCGGCGTGTTGGCATGGAATACCCACCACATCAGGCAAAACGTCAGAATATCGAAGATCGAGCTGATCGGTCCGAAGAAGATCATAAAGCGCCCCAGATCCGCCGGATTCCAACGCTGCGGCTTTTGAATTTGCTCGTCGTCGACGTTATCAAACGGGATCGCCACCTGTGACACATCATACAGCAGGTTCTGAATAAGCAAGTGTAACGGCAACATCGGCAGGAAGGGCAAGAAAGCACTCGCCACCAGCACGCTGAACACATTACCGAAGTTGGAGCTCGCCGTCATTTTGATGTATTTCAGCATGTTGGCGAAAGTGCGACGTCCTTCAATAACCCCCTCTTCCAGCACCATCAGGCTTTTTTCCAGCAGGATGATATCAGCCGCTTCACGGGCAATATCTACCGCGCCGTCCACAGAAATGCCGATATCCGCAGCGCGTAAGGCGGGCGCATCATTAATACCATCGCCCATAAAGCCAACCACATGCCCTTCGCGCTTCAGTAAGGTCACAATGCGTTCTTTATGCATCGGCGTCAGACGAGCAAACAGCGTGGTGCGCTGTGCGAGATTTGCCAGTTCGTCGTCAGATAGCGTTTCAATATCACTACCAATGACCACCTCTCCCGCGTCCAGCCCCACTTCATGGCACACTTTCGCTGCAACTAACTCACTGTCGCCAGTAAGGATTTTTACGGTAATTCCACTCGCTTTTAATGCCTTCAGTGCCGGAGCAGTTGTCTCTTTTGGCGGATCAAGGAAAGCAATATATCCTTCGAGGATCAGGTCGGATTCATCCGCCCGCTGGTAATCTCCTTCACGCGCTGGCAGGTATTTCGTCGCCACCGCAACCACGCGCAGCCCCTGACGATTCAGCGTATCAGTAACCCGCTTAATCTTACGCAGCATGATGTCATCGAGCGGCACAATCTCGCCATTGTGACGCACCTGCGAACACACATTGAGGATTTCCTGCAATGCACCTTTGCAAACCAGCTGATGGTGCTCGGTATTTTCTGCCACTACCACCGACATCCGGCGACGCTCGAAATCAAACGGAATCTCATCAATTTTTTGCCAACGGCTGGCCAGCGAGCGCGCTGACTCTTCATCCGTACCTTCGAGCACCGCTGTATCGAGCAGGTTTTTAAGTCCGGTCTGATAATGACTGTTCAACCACGCGCTATGCAGCACGCGTTCGCTGGTTTTACCGGAGATATCGGTATGATTCTCCAGCACAATTTTGTCCTGTGTCAGGGTGCCGGTTTTATCAGTGCACAGAATATCCATTGCGCCAAAGTTCTGAATAGCATCCAGATGTTTGACGATCACTTTCTGTTTCGACAGCTTTACTGCGCCGCGCGCCAGCGTCGAGGTAACAATCATCGGCAACATTTCCGGCGTTAAGCCTACCGCGACCGAAAGCGCAAACAGTGCCGCTTCCCACCAGTCGCCTTTGGTGTAACCGTTGATAAGCAACACCACCGGAGCCATCACCAGCATAAAGCGAATCAGCAGCATACTGACGCGGCTGATCCCCTGCTGAAAGGCATTCGGCTCGCTTTCCTGCTCACTAACACGCCCCGCCAGTTGACCAAACCAGGTGTTGGCTCCTGTAGCAATCACCATTGCTTGTGCCGTGCCGCTCACCACGGTGGTGCCCATAAAACACAGGGTATCGCACTCCAGCGGATTGCTGTGCTCCGGCTGGCGAGTGGTAGCGGCTTTTTCTACGGGCAGAGACTCACCGGTTAACGACGCCTGAGCGACGAACAGATCCCGCGCCTGCAAGATACGTAAATCTGCCGGGATCATATCTCCCGCCGCCAGTTTTATAATATCGCCGGGCACCAGCTGGTCGATCGGGATCTCCAGCCAGCCATTTTCGCCTTTGTCGTTAATTACGCGCAGCACCGTCGCGGTATTGCTGACCATCGCTTTCAGGGCATCTGCCGCTTTAGTGGAACGTGCTTCCTGAATAAAGTTCAGCAACGTTGAAATAGCGACCATTAGCGCGATAACGCCCGCGGCAAATAAATCTTCCGTGGCGTAAGAAATAGCGCCGAGAATGGTGAGTAAAATATTAAAGGGGTTGCGATAGCAGACCCATAAATGTACCCACCACGGCGACGGTTGTTGTGCGGGTAATTTATTTTCACCATGTTGTTCGCGGGCAGATTCCACTTCCGCCTGATTTAACCCTTCCGGATGGGTGTCGAACGTTTTCCATAATTCTTCTTCGGGCATCACCGCCATTTTCAGGCAATGCGCACTTAAGGACGGCGGGACCGCCGTATTCACTGTCTGCTGCGCGCCAGGCAATGGATCGCGATGAACCAGACGGGAAGGTAAATGGCGAATGAGCCGGGTAAAAATTTCTTTAAACATAAGGAGTCCCTCCGCACTGTCTGAAACAGTACAGAAATGTCTTCAGGCGTGGCGAAGCCTTACCTGAAGGTAATAAAGCTGAGCAGGGACGTTAAAACGTCACGGCCTTACGCATCCGGTAACGCCGTGAAAAGACGGGCTTACCGGAAAAGTTTTAATCTCCGTCGAGGGAGAGGCGTGGGATCAGGTTCCATATAACCTCCGGTAAGTGAAAAAAGCGCCGCAAATAATAAGGAGAATCCAATAATATTCGTAGCATCTATGGCGATATAATACCTGCTGGCAACTAAACCAACGATAAACCAGACTTTACCCATTGCTGAATGCACGGGTAAAGTTAGGCTCAAATAATTAAACAACACGTTACAGGACAACAGGATGCAAAATCGGCTGACCATCAAAGACATCGCACGCTTAAGCGGCGTGGGGAAATCTACAGTTTCCCGGGTGCTGAATAACGAAAGCGGCGTGAGCCAGCGCACCCGCGAGCGTGTTGAAGCAGTGATGAATCAGCATGGATTTTCCCCTTCCCGCTCTGCGCGCGCTATGCGTGGGCAAAGCGATAAAGTGGTCGCCATCATTGTTACCCGCCTGGATTCGTTGTCAGAAAATCTCGCCGTTCAAACCATGCTGCCAGCGTTCTATGAACAAGGTTACGACCCAATCATGATGGAAAGTCAGTTTTCCCCGCAATTAGTTGCCGAACATTTGGGGGTGCTGAAACGGCGTAATATCGACGGCGTAGTGCTGTTCGGTTTTACTGGCATAACAGAAGAAATGTTAGCCCACTGGCAGTCATCGCTGGTTCTGCTGGCGCGTGACGCAAAAGGCTTTGCTTCGGTCTGTTATGACGACGAAGGGGCAATCAAGATCCTGATGCAACGGCTGTATGACCAGGGGCATCGTAATATCAGTTATCTCGGCGTGCCGCATAGTGACGTGACAACCGGTAAGCGACGTCACGAAGCCTACCTGGCGTTCTGCAAAGCGCATAAACTGCATCCCGTTGCCGCTCTGCCAGGGCTTGCTATGAAGCAAGGCTATGAGAACGTGGCAAAAGTGATTACGCCTGAAACTACTGCGTTACTGTGCGCAACCGACACGCTGGCACTTGGCGCAAGTAAATACCTGCAAGAGCAACGCATCGACACCTTGCAACTGGCGAGCGTCGGTAATACACCGTTAATGAAATTCCTCCATCCGGAGATCGTCACCGTAGATCCCGGTTACGCCGAAGCTGGACGCCAGGCGGCCTGCCAGTTGATCGCGCAGGTAACCGGGCGCAGCGAACCGCAACAAATCATCATCCCCGCCACCCTGTCCTGATCGTTTCCTGAACGATAAATTGTGATCTTCGCTGCGTTTCGGGAACGTTCCCGTTTTTAAATTTTTCCGCGCAATATATTCTGCAGCCAACCAAAAATGTCATCTGCCATGGGGCTTTATGATGAGCAAAATAAACCAAACGGATATCGATCGGTTGATTGAACTGGTCGGCGGGCGCGGCAATATTGCGACGGTGAGCCACTGTATTACTCGCCTGCGCTTTGTCCTCAACCAACCGGCCAATGCCAGACCGAAAGAAATTGAGCAACTCCCCATGGTGAAAGGCTGTTTCACCAATGCCGGGCAATTTCAGGTGGTGATTGGCACCAACGTGGGTGATTACTATCAAGCACTGATTGCGTCAACCGGACAGGCGCAGGTTGATAAAGAGCAGGTAAAAAAAGCCGCCCGGCAGAATATGAAATGGCATGAGCAGTTGATCTCTCATTTCGCGGAGATCTTCTTCCCGTTGCTGCCCGCGTTGATCAGCGGCGGTTTGATCCTCGGTTTTCGCAATGTGATCGGCGATTTGCCCATGAGCAACGGTCAGACGCTGGCGCAAATGTACCCTTCCCTGCAAACGATCTACGATTTTCTGTGGTTGATCGGTGAAGCGATCTTCTTCTACCTGCCGGTCGGTATTTGCTGGTCAGCGGTGAAAAAAATGGGCGGCACGCCGATCCTTGGTATCGTGCTTGGCGTGACACTGGTTTCTCCACAGCTGATGAACGCTTATCTGCTCGGGCAGCAGCTGCCGGAAGTGTGGGACTTTGGCATGTTCAGCATCGCCAAAGTAGGCTATCAGGCGCAGGTGATCCCGGCACTGTTAGCCGGACTGGCGCTGGGCGTTATTGAAACTCGCCTTAAACGCATCGTGCCGGATTACCTCTATCTGGTGGTGGTACCCGTCTGTTCGCTGATCCTCGCGGTGTTCCTCGCCCATGCGCTGATTGGTCCGTTTGGTCGCATGATTGGCGATGGCGTTGCCTTTGCGGTACGTCACCTGATGACCGGCAGCTTTGCTCCGATTGGTGCGGCATTGTTTGGCTTCCTGTACGCGCCGCTGGTGATCACCGGCGTACACCAGACCACCCTTGCTATTGATTTGCAGATGATTCAAAGCATGGGTGGCACGCCAGTGTGGCCGCTGATTGCGCTGTCGAATATCGCTCAGGGCTCCGCCGTAATAGGCATTATCATTTCCAGCCGCAAGCACAATGAGCGCGAGATCTCCGTGCCTGCCGCTATCTCCGCCTGGCTTGGGGTCACTGAGCCTGCAATGTACGGCATCAACCTGAAATATCGCTTCCCGATGCTGTGCGCGATGATTGGTTCTGGTCTGGCAGGATTGCTATGCGGCCTGAACGGCGTTATGGCGAATGGTATCGGCGTAGGCGGCCTGCCGGGAATTCTCTCGATTCAACCGAGCTACTGGCAGGTGTTTGCGCTGGCAATGGCTATCGCCATCATCATCCCGATTGTACTCACCTCGTTTATCTATCAGCGGAAATACCGCCTGGGCACGCTGGACATTGTTTAATTTTCTTCGGGGCGCAATTGCGCCCCCTCGCATTTGCAGGAATAACGTAATGACTAATCTTCCCCACTGGTGGCAAAACGGCGTTATCTACCAGATTTATCCAAAGAGTTTTCAGGACACCACGGGTAGCGGCACCGGCGATTTACGTGGCGTTATCCAACGCCTGGACTATCTGCATAAACTGGGCGTTGATGCCATCTGGCTAACCCCCTTTTATGTCTCTCCCCAGGTCGATAACGGTTACGATGTAGCGAACTATACGGCGATTGATCCCACCTACGGCACGCTGGACGATTTTGACGAACTGGTGACGCAGGCAAAATCGCGCGGGATTCGTATCATTCTCGATATGGTGTTTAACCATACCTCTACCCAACATGCCTGGTTTCGCGAGGCGCTGAACAAAGAAAGCCCTTACCGCCAGTTTTATATCTGGCGCGATGGCGAACCAGAAACGCCACCGAACAACTGGCGTTCAAAATTTGGCGGTAGTGCGTGGCGCTGGCATGCGGAAAGCGAACAGTACTATTTGCATCTCTTTGCACCAGAGCAGGCGGATCTCAACTGGGAGAATCCAGCGGTACGCGCAGAGCTGAAAAAAGTCTGTGAGTTCTGGGCCGATCGTGGGGTCGACGGGTTGCGCCTGGATGTGGTGAATCTGATCTCCAAAGACCCACGTTTCCCTGATGACCTGGATGGCGACGGGCGTCGCTTCTACACCGACGGGCCACGAGCACACGAGTTTTTGCACGAGATGAACCGCGATGTGTTTACGCCACGCGGGTTAATGACCGTAGGTGAAATGTCCTCCACCAGCCTTGAGCATTGCCAGCGATACGCGGCACTGACAGGCAGTGAATTGTCGATGACCTTTAATTTTCATCACCTGAAGGTCGATTATCCCGGTGGTGAAAAATGGACGCTGGCTAAACCTGACTTTGTGGCGTTGAAAACATTGTTCCGCCACTGGCAACAAGGAATGCACAACGTGGCATGGAATGCCTTGTTCTGGTGTAACCACGATCAGCCGCGCATTATTTCTCGCTTTGGTGATGAAGGTGAATACCGCGTGCCTGCGGCAAAAATGCTGGCGATGGTGCTGCATGGCATGCAGGGAACGCCGTATATCTACCAGGGCGAAGAGATTGGCATGACCAACCCGCATTTCACGCGCATTACTGACTATCGCGACGTGGAGAGCCTCAATATGTTTGCCGAGCTGCGCAACGATGGTCGTGATGCCGACGAGTTATTGGCAATCCTCGCCAGTAAATCCCGTGACAACAGCCGCACGCCCATGCAATGGAGCAACGGCGATAATGCCGGGTTTACGGCTGGCGAACCGTGGATTGGCCTGGGCGATAACTATCAACAAATCAACGTAGAAGCCGCGCTGGCCGATGAGTCCTCGGTGTTTTACACCTACCAAAAGTTAATCGCACTGCGTAAGCAAGAAGCCATCCTGACATGGGGCAATTACCAGGATCTGCTGCCAAACAGCCCTGTATTGTGGTGCTATCGCCGTGAATGGAAGGGGCAAACCTTGCTGGTCATTGCCAACCTTAGCCGTGAGATCCAACCCTGGCAGCCAGGGCAAATGCGCGGCAACTGGCAGCTTGTGATGCATAACTACGAAGAAGCCTCACCACAACCCTGTGCCATGAATTTACGGCCTTTTGAGGCTGTCTGGTGGTTACAGAAGTAAATCTTCCCTAAGCCCCGGTAATGCCGGTCATTCCGGGGTTTTGTCTGTCAGCATGTTGTTTTTGTTGATTTTTCAACCAGCAAATTCATTAAAAAATTTACATAACGCTGTAGCGCCCGTCATCCGTACGCTCTGCTTTTTACTTTGAGCTACATCAAAAAAAGTTAAAACATCCTTGATGCAAAGCACTATATATAGACTTTAAAATGCGTCCCAACCCAATATGTTGTATTAATCGACTATAATTGCTACTACAGCTCCCCACGAAAAAGGTGCGGCGTTGTGGATAAGCGGATGGCGATTGCGGAAAGCACCGGAAAACGAAACGAAAAAACCGGAAAACGCCTTTCCCAATTTCTGTGGATAACCTGTTCTTAAAAATATGGAGCGATCATGACACCGCATGTGATGAAACGAGACGGCTGCAAAGTGCCGTTTAAATCAGAGCGCATCAAAGAAGCGATTCTGCGTGCAGCTAAAGCAGCGGAAGTCGATGATGCCGATTATTGCGCCACTGTTGCCGCGGTTGTCAGCGAGCAGATGCAGGGCCGCAACCAGGTGGATATCAACGAGATCCAGACCGCAGTTGAAAACCAGCTGATGTCGGGTCCATACAAACAACTGGCTCGCGCTTACATCGAGTACCGTCACGATCGCGACATTGAACGTGAAAAACGCGGTCGCCTGAACCAGGAGATCCGTGGTCTGGTCGAGCAGACCAACGCCTCGTTACTCAACGAAAACGCCAACAAAGACAGCAAGGTGATTCCAACCCAGCGCGACCTGCTGGCCGGGATCGTGGCTAAACACTATGCACGTCAGCACCTGCTGCCGCGTGACGTGGTGCAGGCACATGAGCGTGGCGATATTCACTATCACGATCTCGATTACTCACCGTTTTTCCCGATGTTCAACTGCATGTTGATCGACCTGAAAGGCATGCTGACCCAGGGCTTTAAAATGGGGAACGCCGAGATTGAACCGCCGAAGTCGATCTCAACGGCAACCGCGGTAACTGCGCAGATTATTGCTCAGGTTGCCAGCCATATTTATGGCGGCACCACCATTAACCGTATCGATGAAGTGCTGGCACCGTTTGTCACCGCCAGCTACAACAAACATCGCAAGACCGCAGAAGAGTGGAGCATCCCGGACGCAGAAGGCTACGCTAACTCTCGTACCATTAAAGAGTGCTACGATGCCTTCCAGTCGCTGGAGTACGAAGTAAACACCCTGCATACCGCCAACGGTCAAACGCCGTTTGTAACTTTTGGTTTTGGTCTGGGCACCAGCTGGGAATCGCGCCTGATTCAGGAATCTATCCTGCGTAACCGTATCGCAGGTCTCGGTAAAAACCGTAAAACTGCGGTGTTCCCGAAACTGGTGTTTGCGATTCGCGATGGTCTGAACCATAAAAAAGGCGATCCGAACTACGACATCAAACAGCTGGCGCTGGAGTGCGCAAGCAAGCGCATGTATCCGGATATCCTGAACTACGATCAGGTAGTGAAAGTCACCGGTTCGTTTAAAACCCCGATGGGCTGCCGCAGCTTCCTCGGCGTGTGGGAAAATGAAAACGGCGAGCAGATCCACGATGGTCGTAACAACCTCGGCGTAATCAGCCTGAACCTGCCGCGTATTGCTCTGGAAGCAAAAGGCGATGAAGCCACCTTCTGGAAGCTGCTGGATGAACGTCTGGTGCTGGCACGTAAGGCGCTGATGACCCGTATCGCTCGTCTGGAAGGCGTGAAAGCGCGCGTGGCCCCGATCCTTTATATGGAAGGTGCTTGTGGCGTGCGTCTGAATGCTGACGATGATGTTTCTGAAATCTTCAAAAACGGTCGTGCGTCTATTTCGCTGGGTTACATCGGCATCCACGAAACCATTAACGCGCTGTTCGGCGGCGAGCATGTTTACGACAACGAGCAGCTCCGCGCGAAAGGTATCGCGATTGTTGAACGTCTGCGTCAGGCAGTGGATCAGTGGAAAGAAGAAACGGGTTATGGTTTCAGTCTCTACAGCACGCCGAGTGAAAACCTGTGCGACCGCTTCTGCCGTCTCGATACTGCTGAGTTTGGCGTGGTGCCGGGCGTGACCGATAAAGGTTACTACACCAACAGTTTCCACCTTGATGTGGAGAAGAAGGTGAACCCGTACGACAAGATCGACTTTGAAGCGCCTTACCCGCCGCTGGCGAACGGTGGTTTCATTTGCTACGGCGAGTATCCAAACATTCAGCACAACCTGAAAGCGCTGGAAGATGTCTGGGATTACAGCTATCAGCATGTACCGTATTACGGCACCAATACACCGATTGATGAGTGCTACGAGTGTGGCTTTACCGGTGAGTTCGAGTGCACCAGCAAAGGCTTCACTTGCCCGAAATGTGGTAACCATGACGCCTCCCGTGTGTCGGTAACTCGCCGCGTGTGCGGATATTTAGGTAGCCCGGATGCACGTCCGTTTAACGCTGGTAAGCAGGAAGAAGTTAAGCGCCGCGTTAAACATTTGGGGAATGGGCAGATAGGTTAATCTTCACTCTGCGCTAAGCAAATGCCGGATGCGGCGTAAACGCCTTATCCGGCCTACATTTGGCAACGGCTGTGTAGGCCTGATAAGACGCGACAGCGTCGCATCAGGCATTGATTACCGGATGCAGCCTACACGCGGACTGATAAGCCAGGCGAAATAATGAATTATCATCAGTACTATCCTGTCGACATCGTCAACGGCCCCGGCACTCGCTGCACCCTGTTTGTCTCCGGGTGTGTTCATGAATGCCCCGGTTGCTATAACAAAAGCACATGGCGGGTAAATTCTGGTCAGCCATTTACCAAAGCAATGGAAGACCAGATCATTAACGATCTGAATGACACTCGTATCAAACGCCAGGGGATTTCCCTCTCCGGCGGCGATCCGCTGCATCCGCAAAACGTGCCGGATATTCTGAAACTGGTAAAACGCATCCGCGCCGAGTGTCCGGATAAAGACATCTGGGTGTGGACAGGCTATAAACTCGACGATCTCAACGCTGCGCAAATGCAGGTTGTTGATTTGATTAACGTACTGGTCGACGGCAAATTTGTGCAGGATTTAAAAGACCCTTCCCTGATCTGGCGCGGCAGCAGCAATCAGGTGGTGCATCATTTGCGATGATAAGTTCCCTGTTACCTGAGTGCAGGCAACAGGGAAATGAGGAATTAACGATACTTCTGGTGATAGGCGTTGCGGGTCGTTTTCAGTTGCTCTGCGGCAGCCTGCGCTTCTTTTACTTTACCTTCATTTGCCAGCTTCAGCGCGTCGTCAATCTGACCAACCAGAATATCGAAACCGTGACGGAAGTCTTTCATTTCCGGGCTGTCCGGTGATTTATCTTCGAGCTTCGGCGGCGTTGCTTTTTGCGCATCCAGCGCTGCGGCGCGCATCTTCGTTAACGCGTCTTTGACTTGCGCCGCGTTATCGGCTTTTTCGACCACTTTTAAAGTGTCGTTGAGGGTTTCCATATTGTCTTCAAGATCAGCGGCAAACGACGCCGAACTGAATACCAACGAGGAGACTGCAAGAATAGCTAACAGGCTTTTACGCATTGCTCACTTCCTTTTTTATTATGAAGATTTGGCGCGGCAGGTCGCGCCAGTTTTTTACTGCCCGGCGATTTTCATCTCCGGCAACAGCACAGAACCACACTGTATATTACTGCGTGTTTCAATATCGTTACCGACGGTGACAATATTGCGCCACATATCTTTTAAATTACCTGCGATGGTGATTTCGCTAACCGGATACTGAATTTCGCCGTTTTCTACCCAGAAGCCCGCCGCACCACGGGAATAATCACCGGTAATTGCACTCACGCCCTGGCCCATCAGCTCCGTCACCACCAGCCCGGTGCCCATCTCTTTGAGCATTTGTTCGAAGCTTAGCCCTTGTCCGGCAATCCGCCAGTTGTGAATACCGCCCGCATGTCCGGTGCTTTTCAGCCCCAGTTTTCGCGCCGAATAGCTGGTCAGCAGCCACTGAGTCAGGATGCCATTTTTAATAATATCGCGACGCTCGGTGCGCACACCTTCGCTGTCAAATGGCGTCGATGCCAGCCCTTTCAGCAGATGCGGATGCTCTTCAATGGTCAGCCAGTCCGGCAGAATTTGTTTACCCAGCGAATCCAGCAGGAAGGTAGATTTACGGTAAACCGCTCCACCCGCTATCGCCCCCACCAGATGCCCAAAAAGCCCGGTTGCCACTTCATTGGCAAAAATGACCGGCGCTTTCATGGTGGAGAGTTTACGCGGTGACAGGCGCGATAAAGTACGGCGAGCACAGTCGGCCCCAACCCACTCTGGCGTTTGCAGATCGCTCATCGCACGACCAATGGTGTAGGCGTAATCACGCTCCATATCGCCATTTTCTTCGGCAATTACACAGCTGGAGAGCGAATGACGCGTAGAGCAGTAACCCTGCAACATGCCGTGGCTGTTGCCAAAAACTTTGACACCGTAGTGGCTGTTAAAGCTGCCACCTTCGGTATTGGTGATACGTTTGTCCGCCTGTAATGCTGCCTGTTCTGCGCGGGCCGCCAGTTCAATGGCTTCATCCGGGGAAACTTCCGCAGGGTGGAACAAATCGAGATCCGGTGCCTCAAAGGCCAGCAGCTCTTTGTCTGCCACGCCGGCACAGGGATCTGGCGAGGTATAACGGGCAATATCCAGCGCCGCCTGTACGGTGCGGGCAATGGCCTGCGGGCTTAAATCGGTGGATGATGCGCTACCTTTGCGGTTCTGGTGATAAACAGTGATCCCCAGCGCGCCATCGCTATTGAATTCAACATTCTCCACTTCACCATAACGCGTGCTTACGCTAATGCCGGTGGTCTTGCTGACGGCAACTTCCGCACCGTCCGATTTGCCTGAGGCCAACTCCAGCGCAGTGGAAACTGCTTCTTCCAGAATCTTGCGCTGCGCTTCAACTTGAGAGATTACTTTCATTGCAAGTGCCATAATGTAGAGAGTTTCTCTGAAGTCTAACAGAGAACCGTTTTTCAGTGCGCATCTTAACTGGTAACATTAGCCTCTTTTTTTAAGGAGCCTGAGATGACTAAGCAGCCCGAAGACTGGCTCGACGACGTTCCCGGTGATGACATCGAAGACGAAGACGATGAAATTATCTGGGTCAGTAAAAGTGAAATTAAACGTGATGCCGAGGAGCTAAAACGCCTTGGCGCGGAAATTGTTGATCTGGGGAAAAACGCGCTGGATAAGATCCCGTTAGATGCGGATCTGCGCGCGGCTATTGAGCTCGCCCAGCGTATTAAGATGGAAGGTCGCCGCCGCCAGTTGCAGCTCATCGGTAAGATGCTGCGCCAGCGCGACGTAGAGCCTATTCGTCAGGCGCTGGATAAGCTGAAAAACCGTCACAACCAGCAGGTGGTGCTGTTCCATAAACTGGAAAACCTGCGCGATCGTCTGATCGATCAAGGTGATGACGCCATCGCTGAAGTATTGAATCTGTGGCCCGATGCCGATCGTCAGCAACTGCGTACACTGATCCGCAACGCGAAGAAAGAGAAAGAAGGGAATAAGCCGCCGAAATCCGCACGCCAGATTTTCCAGTATCTGCGCGAACTGGCGGAGAATGAAGGGTAATTTTCGTTGTTGATGTGAGTATGGTTTGCCGGATGCGGTGCACCTGTAGGCCTGATAAGACGCATCAAGCGTCGCATCAGGCACTATGCTCAAATGCCGGATGCGGCGTGAACGCCTTATCCGGCCTACGCACACTATATCAGGCTGAGGCCGAATTACTGCGCAGCTTCCGCCTTCTTCGCCAGACCATCCAGCAGTTTCTGATGGATCCCACCAAAACCGCCGTTGCTCATCACCAGAATATGGTCGCCAGGCTGAGCGGTTTTCACCACCATATCTGCCAGCGTATCCACATCGCCACTCCAGTGTGCAGGCTGAACGCAGGCTTCTGCCACTTCTGCCACCTGCCACGGAATATGCGCTGGTTGCAGCAGGAAGACTTCATCGGCACGACCTAATGAAGGTGCCAGATCGTCTTTGCAGATCCCCATTTTCATGGTATTCGAGCGCGGTTCCAGCACAGCAATAATGCGCGCCGTACCGCCAACTTTGCCACGCAGCGCCGCAAGCGTTGCCAGAATCGCCGTCGGGTGATGGGCAAAATCGTCATATACCGTTACGCCATTCGCTTCACCACGCAACTCCAGACGGCGGCGAGCGTTAATAAACGAACCCAGCGCGTTAGCGGCATCTGCCGGCGCTACACCAACATGGCGAGCCGCCGCAATCGCCATCAGGCCATTGTGCATATTATGTTCGCCTACCAGCGACCATTTCACTTCGCCCACTTTTTCGCCATCCAGCAAGACTTCCCATTCGGAAGCATCGGTGGTCAGCTTTTTCGCCTGCCAGTGACCTTGCTCGCCCACCAGCTCCTGCTCGCTCCAGCAGCCCATCGCCATGGTCTGTTTCAGGTTGATGTCGTTTTCTGGCCAGATAATACGGCCCTGCCCCGGAACGATACGCACCAGATGGTGGAACTGTTTCTGGATCGCTTTCAGGTCGTCAAAGATATCGGCGTGATCGAACTCAAGGTTGTTGAGGATCAGCGTACGCGGGCAGTAATGAACAAATTTAGAGCGTTTGTCGAAGAAGGCGCAGTCATACTCATCCGCTTCGATAACAAAGAAGTTGCTTTCGCCCAGACGCGCCGAAACCTCAAAGTTCCCCGGCACACCGCCGATCACAAATCCCGGTTTGTAACCGCACTGTTCCAGAATCCAGGTCGCCATTCCCGCGGTGGTGGTTTTGCCATGTGTACCGGCAACGGCCAGCACCCAGCGGTCGCGCAGCACAAAATCGTGCAGCCACTGTGGACCTGACATATAAGGGATGTTTTTTTCCAGTACCGCTTCCACACACGGATTTCCACGGGTCATGGCGTTGCCAATAATCACCAGATCCGGCTGCGGATCGAGCTGGCTGGCATCGTAACCCTGAATCAGTTCAATGCCTTGCTTCTCAAGTAAGGTGCTCATCGGCGGATACACATTGGCGTCCGAACCCGTTACTTCATGGCCTAACTGGCGCGCCAGCATCGCCAGACCGCCCATAAACGTGCCACAAATTCCTAAAATATGAATGCGCATACGTCACTATCCTTTTTTAATCTGCCGCTCATTTTACGCATATGTCGGGCAAGTGAGAAACGCATTTCAGGATAATCCGCAATTTGCTGGCGCGATTCACCTGAGCGCAACATTGAGATTATTTGTTAAGATTGTTGCGGTCGCTTTACTCCATAAACATTGCAGGGAAAGTTTTATGAAAACGTTAGGTGAATTTATTGTCGAAAAGCAGCACGAGTTTTCTCATGCTACTGGTGAGCTCACTGCTTTGCTGTCGGCAATAAAACTGGGCGCCAAGATTATCCATCGCGATATCAACAAAGCAGGACTGGTTGATATCCTGGGTGCCAGCGGTGCTGAGAACGTGCAGGGCGAGGTTCAGCAGAAACTCGACTTGTTCGCTAATGAAAAACTGAAAGCCGCACTGAAAGCACGCGATATCGTTGCGGGCATTGCCTCTGAAGAAGAAGATGAGATTGTCGTCTTTGAAGGCTGTGAACACGCAAAATACGTGGTGCTGATGGACCCCCTGGATGGCTCGTCCAACATCGATGTTAACGTCTCTGTCGGTACCATTTTCTCCATCTACCGCCGCGTTACGCCTGTTGGCACGCCGGTAACGGAAGAAGATTTCCTCCAGCCTGGTAACAAACAGGTTGCGGCAGGTTACGTGGTATACGGCTCCTCTACCATGCTGGTTTACACCACCGGATGCGGTGTTCACGCCTTTACTTACGATCCTTCGCTGGGCGTTTTCTGCCTGTGCCAGGAACGGATGCGCTTCCCGGAGAAAGGCAAAACCTACTCCATCAACGAAGGAAACTACATTAAGTTTCCGAACGGGGTGAAGAAGTACATTAAATTCTGCCAGGAAGAAGATAAATCCACCAACCGCCCGTATACCTCACGTTATATCGGTTCACTGGTCGCGGATTTCCACCGTAACCTGCTGAAAGGCGGTATTTATCTCTACCCAAGCACCGCCAGCCACCCGGACGGCAAACTGCGTTTGCTGTATGAGTGCAACCCGATGGCATTCCTGGCGGAACAAGCGGGCGGTAAAGCGAGCGATGGCAAAGAGCGTATTCTGGATATCATCCCGGAAACCCTGCACCAGCGCCGTTCATTCTTTGTCGGCAACGACCATATGGTTGAAGATGTCGAACGCTTTATCCGTGAATTCCCGGACGCGTAATCTCCTGCGCCTCTCCACGCGGAGAGGCGTTTTTATCGCTGCGCAATGTTGACTCTTGTCACTGGCGAACTCTGACGATTCTCCCACAGCACCGTTAATCCACGCTGTAATGCTATAAAAATAAACAACAAAATACCGATGGCGATTTTCGTCCACCAGGAACTCAGCGTGCCATCAAAGTTTATGTAAGTCTGAATCAGTCCCTGAATCGCCACGCCAAAAAGCGTCCCTAATACCGTTCCAACGCCACCGCTCAAAAGCGTACCGCCAATTACCACTGAGGCGATAGCATCCAGTTCCACACCTACGCCCGCCAGCGCATATCCGGCCTGGGTATAAATCGAGAAGACAATCCCCGCCAGCGTTGCCAGTCCGGTGGAGAGCATATAAATGCGAATAGTGGTGCTGCGAGTGGAAATCCCCATCAGATTCGCCGACGTTGCGTTGCCGCCAATGGCGTATACCTGATTACCAAAACGGGTACGATGCGCGAGGAATATGCCGATAACCACCACCGCCAACATCAGCAGTCCCATCGCACTTAAGCGACCGCCGCCAGGGATTTTCCACGCAAGGCTTGAGAGCGTGTCATAAATGGGATGGTTTATCGGGATCGACTCTTCCGAAACGAGATAGCTGACGCCGCGCAAAAAGAACATCCCCGCCAGGGTAATGATAAATGCTGGGATCTTCAGGGCGTCGATCAGAAGCCCCATAAATGCGCCGAAGGCACAGCCCATCACCAGCACTAGCGGAAACGCCAGCAGCGGCGAGAGGCCGAAATCGCCAATCACTTTTGCCAGAAACACGCCAGTAAAGGCGATCACCGAACCGACGGAGAGATCGATCCCACCGGAGAGGATCACAAAGGTCATGCCAACGGCAATGATCCCAAGAAAGGCGTTATCGGTCAGGATATTGCAGATCACTCTTGTGGAAGCAAAACCAGGAAACTGCGTCAGGCAGTAGAGATAGCCCAGCACAAAGACGCCGATGGTGATCATAAGCGGCAAGTTACGTTTTATCACGGCTACGCACTCCTTTAATCAGACTGATAAAGCGTTGCGACTGAACAATCAGCACACAAAGCACCACCACCGCTTTTACGACCTGGTTCATCTCTGGCGGAAAGCCAGAAAGTAAAATTCCGGTATTCATTCCCTGAATAATCAGCGCCCCCACCACCGAAAGCAGCAGGTTAAAGCGCCCGCCCATCAGCGATCCGCCGCCAATCACCACCGCAAGAATGGCGTCCAGCTCCAGCCATAATCCGGCGTTGTTGGCATCGGCACCGCGAATATCCGCCGCCACGATAATGCCCGCAATCGCCGCACACAGCCCGCTCAACACATAAGTGAGCATGACGATGATTCGTGTGTTGACTCCGGCATTTTTGGCCGCCCGAATGTTGATACCAACGGCTTCGATAAACATCCCCAGTGCCGTTTTGCGGGTCAACAGCCAGAACAGGAGAAGCGTCAGCACCGCGATAATGACCGGCGTTGGCAGGAACAACAGCGATCCGCTGCCAAACCATGAGAGATCCGGCGAGTTAAACGTGACGATCTGTCCGGAGGTGATCAGTTGCGCCACGCCGCGCCCGGCGACCATCAGGATCAGGGTGGCGACAAACGGCTGAATTTTGAGGATCGCTACCAGTATGCCGTTCCACAATCCCGCCAGGATGCCAGTGCCCAGGGCGCTTAACAAAACAATCGGCAGGCTGAATCCCGCGACCGTCATCGCAGCCGTTGTGGCTCCGGCTATAGCCATCACCGCCCCCACGGAGAGATCAATCGCACCTGTTGCGATCACCAGCGTCATACCAATCGCCAGTAACGCAACGGGAGCTGCACGGTTAAGAATGTCGATAGGGCTACCGAACAAACGCCCATCCTGAAGCACTACCTGCCAGAAATGCGGGGCTACCAGGCTGTCGACCAGCAGCACCAGCAATAGTGCTACCAGCTGCGGCATCCCCGTCGGCCAGCGAAAGCGCCTTTTTGGTGTAGTGGTGTCCGGAAGAGATTGAGGCATCACACTGTTCTCCTTACGCCGCAATGGCGTTCATGATCGCCGGAACGGAAAGCTCTGCCAGCGGGATCTCCGCCACCTGTTTGCGATCGCGCATGATGATCACCCGATCGGCATAGCCCACCAGCTCTTCCAGTTCGGAGGAGATCACCAGCAGCGCCAGACCATCGGCGCATAGCGTTTCAATCAGGCGGATGATCTCGGCGTGGGCACCAACATCAATGCCGCGGGTTGGCTCATCAAGGATCAGAAATTGCGGTCGGGTCAGTAGCCAACGTGAAAGCAATACTTTTTGCTGATTGCCGCCGGAGAGAAATTCAATCGGTTGTTCAGTTGAAGGTGTGCGAATGCCAAGCTGACGGATAAAGCGTTCGGCAATCTCTTGCTGTTCTTTACGGGAAATAGGTCGTAGCCAGCCGCGCTGGGCCTGGAGAGCGAGGATGATATTTTCCCGCACCGAGGCAGCAGCGATGATGCCATCGGTTTTCCTGTCTTCCGGGCAGAAGCCGATGCCCAGTACCGAAGCCTGATGTGGCGATCGCAGGTTTTGCGGTTTGCCTTTGATCAACGCCGTGCCGCTGTCAGCAGGTTTGATACCGAAGATCACTTCGGCGGTTTCGGTACGTCCTGATCCCAGCAATCCTGCCAGGCCGACGATCTCGCCGGGGCGTACTTCGAGATCAAACGGTGCGATCGTTCCTTTTTTGCCGTAATTTTTGAACGCGGCAATGGGTTTGTCGCTCAACAATGTTCGCCCGGCACGCTGTAGCGCGTGGGTATCCAGCTCGCGCCCCAGCATCATTTTTACCAGTTCGATCTGCGGTAGCTCGCGCGTTTCCCGACAGCCAACAAAACTGCCGTTGCGTAAGACGGTGATCCGATCGCTAACCTGATAGACCTGATCGAGAAAGTGAGTGACAAAGATCAGGCTGACGCCGCGATCGCGCAACTGACGCATCAGGCCAAACAGTAATTCTACTTCCTGAGTGTCGAGACTGGCGGTGGGTTCATCGAGGATCAGCACTTTGGCGGAGAGATCGATAGCCCGGCAAATGGCGACGATTTGCTGCATCGCGACTGAAAAGCGGTTAAGCGGTTCACGCACGTCGAGGGAGAAACCGTAAGATGTCATCAGTTCGGTGGCACGCTTTTCCATCTCTTTGCGGCGTAGAAAGCCGAAACGTTTGGGTTCGCGACCTATGAATAGATTATCAGCGACCGACATATTGGGTAGCAGGTTGACTTCCTGATAAACGGTTCCAATGCCGAGTTGTTGTGCATGGGCGGTATTTTTCGGTGAGATAGCCTGGCCTTCCAGCCAGATGGTGCCGCGATCGGCGTGGTATACACCGGTTAATGCTTTGATTAGCGTCGATTTTCCCGCCCCGTTTTCACCGAGCAGCGCCATGATTTCGCCACGGCGCAGGCTGAAATCGACGTTGTCTAACGCTTTGACGCCGGGGAAAAATTTACTTAATCCTTCGGTGCGGAGGATTTCCTGGTGTTGGTCGGTCGTCATGGTTTCCCCCGGTGTAAAGTGTGCTCCCAGTAGGCATGATAAGACGCGGTAAGCGTCGCATCAGGCTTCAGTGCACCATCGCCGGATGCGGCGCGAGCGCCTTATCCGGCCTACGAATCGGCATCAGGCATAGCAACCCTCAATACCCCATATTTTTCTTCTTCTCTAACTCTTCTTTTGCGGTATCAGGCAGATAAAGGGTGGATTTGGTCAGGGTCAGCTTTTCAGGCATGGTGCCGTCTTTTTTGTATTTCTCCAGCGCGTCGAAGGCGGGACCTGCCATATTCGGCGTCAGTTCAACACTGGCGTTCGCTTCGCCATCAATCATCGCTTTGTAGATATCCGGTACGCCGTCGATAGAACCTGTCAGAATATCTTTGCCTGGTTTCAGGCCCGCTTCTTTAATTGCCTGAATTGCACCAATCACCATGTCGTCGTTATGGGCGTAAACCATGCAGATGTTTTTGCCGTTGTTTTCCGCTTTGATAAAGCTCTCCATGACTTCTTTGCCTTTACTGCGGGTGAAGTCACCTGACTGCGAGCGGATAATTTTGATATTTGGCGCATTCTTAATGGCTTCGGCAAAGCCTTTCTTACGGTCAATGGCGACGCTGGCCCCAACAGTGCCCTGCAGCTCCACCACGTTGCATGGTTTGCCATTCACTTCTTTTACCAGCCAGTCACCAATCAACTTGCCTTCGAGAATGTTGTCGGCAGTGACGGTGGTCATATAGAGAGATTTGTCTTTCACATCAATAGAACGATCGAGCAAGAAGACCGGGATTTCGGCATCTTTCGCCTCTTTTAATACCGGTTCCCAACCAGTCGCAACCACCGGAGCGATAAAGATCGCATCCACCCCTTGCGCGACGAAGGAACGTACCGCTTTAATCTGGTTTTCCTGCTTTTGCTGACCATCGGCAATTTTCAGCGTAATTCCGCGTTTTTCGGCCTCACTTTTCGCCACATTGGTTTCTGCGGCGCGCCAGCCGGATTCCGAGCCGACCTGCGAAAATCCTACGGTTAATGGAGCGGCCAACGCCATAGACGACATGGCTGCCGAGACTGCAGAGACTACAAGTAAGCGTTTCCACATAGGGTTGTCCTCGTCGGAGTAATTATTATTGGTGAAAAGATGTTCGCGAAAAAACTATAGACAATTCGTTATGTAACGGATTGCGTTACATCACATTTCAAAAAAGCAAATAAAACGTTAATCACAAGTTTGTAATCGCTTTCATCTCACTATGAAAAAAGCGGCTACGGTTATGGATTTTCCTGCTCTGTATACCGTCTTAAAACTGGTGAAAAAGGAAAATGAAGACGAAAACAAGCGAAGACATTCGGCGCGAGTTGGCTATAATACTCGGCACTTGTTTGCCACATATTTTTAAAGGAAACAGACATGAGCTTACTCAACGTCCCTGCGGGTAAAGATCTGCCGGAAGACATCTACGTTGTTATTGAGATCCCGGCTAACGCAGATCCGATCAAATACGAAATCGACAAAGAGAGCGGCGCACTGTTCGTTGACCGCTTCATGTCCACCGCGATGTTCTATCCATGCAACTACGGTTACATCAACCACACCCTGTCTCTGGACGGTGACCCGGTTGACGTACTGGTCCCGACTCCGTACCCGCTGCAGCCGGGTTCTGTGATCCGTTGCCGTCCGGTTGGCGTTCTGAAAATGACCGACGAAGCCGGTGAAGATGCGAAACTGATTGCTGTTCCGCACACCAAGCTGAGCAAAGAATACGATCACATTAAAGACGTTAACGATCTGCCAGAGCTGCTGAAAGCGCAGATCGCTCACTTCTTCGAGCACTACAAAGACCTCGAAAAAGGCAAGTGGGTGAAAGTTGAAGGTTGGGAAAACGCAGAAGCCGCTAAAGCTGAAATCGTTGCTTCCTTCGAGCGCGCCAAGAATAAATAAGTTCTTATAGCGCAATAACCCTGAACACCGGGCTTCGGTTAGTAAGGGTTTTTTTATGCCCGCGATAAATAAACTCTCTATTCCACCATCATTATTCTCAGCGGTTGCAAGGCTTGAACGGTAAGAACAAGCAAACCCGACCACCATTTTGCTGTTCATAGCCACTTGCTGGAAGTTAGCCGACCTCACTCATACTCACCGTTCAAAGCGTGCCCCCGTTTTACCCCTGCACATTTGTGAACGCCAGCAGAGTTTTTTATGCGATTGCAGATATGGAAAGCGGCTCGGAGAGAAAAGCAAAAGATGGAAAAGTTACAAAAAAAAATCGCGAGATACATCGCATAAAACAACGCCACCCGAAGGTGGCGTGCTTTTATTATTACTTATCCCTGTCTAACCAGTCGCCGCTTTCAATTAGCTTTAATCCATCGACGGGTCGTTGATAAACGTACATCCATGCACTCCCGTACGGCGTCTGAATCAACTGGCGCGCGTATTCACCGCCCCTGGTGCGCAAGGCATCAAGTTCGGCCAGCGTGGCGTTGTCAATACGATAAACTTCACCGTGTACTGTTCCGTTCCCCGGAACTGCGCCTGGATAGTGGCCCAGGCTATACAACTGGTAGTTATCGATACTGAAATCGCCCAGTAACTGGGCATTGGTCATCCAGTGACTGTTGCCTTGTTTGTGGCGTAAACTGCCGTAGACAAATATTCGCATTGCTAAAACTCGAACTGATAGAGCAAATCCAGTGCCTGGTCTACACCAGACACGGCTTCCAGATATAGCTTAGGCATCAGGCGATAACGTAACGTGAGTGTTGCTATAGAGTCAAATATACCCACGCCGTATTTCACTTGCAGACCTGGCAATACATAGCCGCTGACCACTACCTGGGAGGAGTCGCCTACTCCCTGGGTGTCGAGCGCTAAATTGCTTACGCCAAACGTCTCGCCGATTTTACCCACAATCTGGCCACTTTGCGCAACCCCCAGACCAATCAGCATCGAGGTCATTGCCGCACTGTCGCTCTGATCGCTCTCCAGCCCTTGTCCACGTAGCAAATAAGACAATGCAGCTTGTTGCGACATCGCCGGGTCAGAGAAGATCTCCGCTTTCGGTTCGTCCGCCAGACCAGTGACGCGAACTCCGGCGATTACGTCGTCTTCTGTAGCATCCGGGTTACGAATAGCTTCAATATTAAGATACGGTTGATCCGGCGGACCAGAGAACAGTAACTCACCTTTACGCACAATCAGATCCTGACCATAGGCATGGAAGCGCCCTTCAGGGATGTTGATCTGCCCGTTCAGGCCCAGCCCTTGTTTGTCCTGAACGACGTTAAGATCGCCCGTCAGCCGCGCTTTCAGGCCAAAGGCGTCAATGCGCACATTGTTGCCAACGTGGACAATCAGGTTACTGTTAATCGGAATCGACGCCGTTTTCGGCTCTTCCGGTTGCAGGTTATCGTTAAGCATCACCACATCGCTGGAGACGCCTACTGCGCTTTCCGGCAGATCGTGCACCACGATGCGCGCCCACGGGACATCCACGCGACCATCGAGGGTAAACAGGTTTGGTGTAGCCTCGAAGACAACATCTGGCGATACATCCATTCGTACCATCGGCGGCACGGTGATCCGCACTTTACTGCCTTTCGCCGTTACCCGCGCCCGCCAGTTTTCAATTTGGCTCCAGTCGGCATCACCGTTCAGGTAGATTTCACCCTGCTGGGTCCGTACTGTACCGGCAAGCGTCGAGCGCATACCATTAAAGTTGACCGCAAGCTGGCTCGGTTGCATATCAAACGGCATAAAGTTGCCGTCGATATCCACACCCGTAACCTGAAGCTGACCAAACAACTGCGGGCTTTGCACATCACCACCCAGACGCAAGTTGGCACTCACCATCCCCGCTGCTTTTTCCCCACGGGTAAAGATGGGGTTTATCATCGCAAGGTTGAAGTTACGGATATTGACGTTGCCACCAAGATTACGGCGGCCTTGCGGATCGGTCACCTGCACCTGTCCATCAAACTGGCCGTTATTGGTCAGGCGGATGGTCCAGCCCAATTCGGCACGGTTGTTACGCAATTCCGCCGTCAGATTCAGTGTCTGAAACGCCACGGGCAGCGCCGCATCGTTGACGGTTTGCGTTACCTGCACGTTACGCCCCGAAAGGGTGATACTGCCCTGCGGCAGCCCCTCTTTGGTGGTGTCCCAGGCAACGTCCGCTTTACCCGTGAAGATACCGCTGGCCTGAGTGGTTTCTGGCATAAATGGTTTCAGCATGGCCAGGTCGAAGCGGTTGAGATTCACCACCGCACGCCCTTCGGCACCCGCATCGATAGTTTGCGGCACGCACAGTTCCGCATTCGGGTTAAGCCAGCAGTGTGGCCCGATGCTGATTTTTTGCTCCTTATTGCGGTAATCCAGCGCAATATCGCGGGTCAGCGACCACGGGCCGACCGGCGTCTGGAAGCGGGTATTGCTAAGAGTTCCCTTCCAGCGTTCTTCTTTGCGATCAAAACTTCCTGCCAGATTAAGCTGCCCGGAGACAGGCTCGCCCTGAATCCGCAACTGTAACTCGTGCTGTTTTTCGCTGCCTTTGGCATTCAGGGTGACGAGGTTGATATTTACATCCGGCTGCGAAATTTGCTCAACGCGTACGTCGAGTTTCCCGGCGATCTGATCGGTGGATTTAATGTCGCCTTCCACGCGAACCTGCGCCACGGAAAGTTCCTGCCAGCGCAGGCCGCGCGCGGTGATATCTGCCAGTAGTTGTGGCGCTTCCACCGTGCCGCGTACTTTCACCAGCCCTTTCGCTGTACCGCCAAGCCCCGGCAGCGCGTTATCCAGCCCCGGCGCGTTGATGGTGGCATCAAGATTGAGATCTTTTACCCCCAGCTCGCCTTTCACTTCGGCACTGTTTGGCCCCAGTTCCAGATGAAGCCCTGGGATCATCCACTGCATATAACTGTTGCCTTTCAGCGTGCCGTCAACGTTCACTTTGTTCTGTTTGACGTTACCGGTCAGCTTCAGTTCTGGCACCTCCATCTGCCAGGTGCCGCCGTACAGGCTACCGCGGGTTTTAATCAAGCCATTGAGTTTCGACGGCCACTCTGGGATCTCTTTGGCGGTGTTAATGCCGTTAAGCGTTAGCTCACCGCGCCAACTAATGGCCTGCTGCCAGTCGAGCAACGCCTTGAGTTCAGTTTTCCCTTCCAGCGCCGCGACGGTGAGTTTGTCGAGATTGACCTGCTGTTCATTACCTTTGGCATCAAGGGTAATGGTGGCTGGCGGGATCTCCAGTCCCTTCACTGCCGTACGCATAGAGAGCGTGTAATCGGTCATTTTGCCGGTAAGTTTCAGTTTCAGATCATCCGCCTGATACTGCTTCTCACCAGTGAACGGCCAGTAAATCTGTTTGCTGTTCACTTCCACGTTGAGCGGCAATCCGGCTTCCGCCAGTCGCGTCTGGGCGCGTAAATCCATATCCACCGGACCGGAAAGATTAACGCCAATCTCCAGCTGTTCGCGCAGCGCGCCGCCCACTTTCAGCTTCACCTTTTCACCTTTCAACGGCTCCACGTTCAGTGTACTATTGAGAGTGATGTCCACCGGCCAGTTGTCTGACAGCTGCGCCGTGCCGCTGGCGTTGACGATCCCTTGACTGGAATCGATATCCAGGGCGTCCAGTTTAGTATTGCCGTCAATGCTGCTCACTTTCAGCAGCATGGTGCTCACGGTGATGTCCGTGTCGCCCGTCACGCGCAACTGCTCGCCCTTAAACTCTTCAATGTTCAGGTTAAGCGGCAAATGCACGTCGGTCATTTCCGGCAATACCGGGCGAGAAAAGAGATCTTTCAGCGTTTCGCCGAGCGGCTTTTCCTCCGGCTGCGGATTTTCAATTTTCGGTTCGACCACTTCTTCCTGCGCCACTTCCGCCACTTTCGGCAGAGCAATCAGCAGGCCTTTCAGCGACGTCGGTTTCAGGGTCAGGGTTTTCTCCTGCCAGTTCAGGCCGGAGGTGAAGTCCATCACCGATACCGTGGTGTCATCAATCTTGATGTTGACGTTGTCCAGTGCCACCCGTGTTAGGGTGATGGGATACGGCGTGGAGAGATCCAGCGGACCGCTATCTTCCTCTTCTTCAACCTGTTCAGAAGGGGGCATTTTTTTGCTGTCGATATTGACCTGGATGTCTTTCAGCGCCAGATCATTAATACAAACACTGCTGTTCCACAGGCACTCAAGCCCGACCGCCAGATGCAGATTGCCTGCTTTTACCGCCACGCCTGGCTGCTCATAACGAACGTCAGACAAGGTGAGATCGCGCCAGCCGCCGGTGACCTTGCCAACATCCAGTCCTGGCACCCAGCGATCCGCCGCTTTAAATACCAGATGCAGGCCGCTGGTGGTGCCCACCAGAAACGCCACCGATCCCAGCAACAGTAAGATAACGATAACCACGCCGAGGCTGATTTTTTTCCATAAACTCATAATTCTGGCCCCAGACCGATGTAAAACTGTAACCCGTGTTCGTCTTTATCCGCGACCGGTACGGCAAAATCGAGTTTGATTGGCCCGACCGGCGATTCCCAGCGTACGCCGACCCCGGTACCGGTTTTAAAGTCGCTGCGGCGAATATCGCTTACCGCTTCGCCACTATCGACAAACACCGCGCCCCACCATTTTCCGGTCACGTTGTACTGGTACTCCAGCGATCCGGTTATCAACTTCGAGGCCCCTTTCAGGTCACCGTTGGCGTATTTCGGAGCGATAGATTTGTATTTGTAGCCACGAATACTGCGGTCGCCCCCGGCGAAAAAACGCAGATCCGGCGGTACTTTGTCGAAATCACCGGTTTCAATCCAGCCCAGCGTGCCGCGTGTCACAAAACGATGGCGATCGTACAGTGTGCGGATCCAGACGTTTTGTGCCTGGAAAACGGAGAAATCGACATCTGAGCCCCAGGCAGTGTTGGAGTAGTCGATAGAGTAGCGTTGCGAGTCGCCCCAGGTTGGCATCAGGCCACCACGAGAACGCGTGCGGCTAATCATCACCCCAGGATAAAACAGCATCGTGGTGTTGGTAATTTCACCCTGGGTAAAGTGGTCGAGACTCCAGCGCAGGTTAATGGCACGCTGCCAGCCGCTGGAGAGATCCCAGTAGCGAGAAGCCACCAGCGTAGTGGAGTCAGATTCGGTATCGTTCAGGTCAGTGCGCTTAAAACCGCCCTGCACCAAATAATATTGTTCCAGTGGATTCTTCAGCAGCGGCATTTTATAGCTGAAGTCGAGGATCTGTTCCGGCGCGGAAATACTGGTACTGGTGGTCAGACTGTGACCGTATGAGTTCATCCACGGTTTTTTCCACGTCGCTTTCACGCGCGGTCCCACGTCCGTAGAGTAACCGACCCCGGTTTCGATGGTGTTTTCTGTTCGCGGCGAAACCACGCCCGTCAATGGTAATACTTTCGTTTCGCGCGCTTTATCAAATTGTGGAGCCACCACCACCGAGTTAAACCAGCCGGTAGCAGAAAGTCGACGGTTAAGTTCCGCCAGATCTTTCGATTCGTACTCATCGCCCTCTTTAAACGGCACCAGATTTTGCAGGTATTCATCGCGGATTTGTGATCCTTCAAAGGTCACATGCCCAAAGCGGTAACGTTCGCCACTGTTATAATCAATATCCCAGAAGGCTTTATGCAGGCCGAGCGCAATGCCCAGCTGCGCTTTGGTAAATTCGCTATCGAAATAACCTTTACGCAACGCAATACTGGTTAAGGACTTTTTGAAATTTTCATAATCGCCCTGGTTCAGTACCGTACCAATAGCCGGGCGAGTATCGAGCAATTTCAAATAGTCTTTATCGGTCCGCGCGCCGCCGCGCAATACCACATCGGTGCCGCCAATTAACACCGGCACACCTGGCGTGACTTTGGCGATCAATACCTGCCGCCCTTTCTTTGGCGGTGGACGGAGATCAAATTCAATGGTCGGCTGGTAATAACCCAGCGCTTTCAGACCTTCGCGGATGGCATCATCGACGCGTGCGCGAAAGCGACGGTCTGGCGTCACTTCATCACTTTCAATCGTAGAAAGCTGCGCACGAACGTTCTTTTTCAGCTGTCCCGATAACCCCTCGACCTGTAGACGGACGTTCGCGGCGACGGCAGATCCGCTTAAGCAGAGTAAGCTTACACAGCATAACTGTCGGATATAGCGCACATTTTCTCCTGAATATCCTTTTTTCCTGCCCCTGGAACGCCGTTAAACGGCTTAACAAAAATCCAGTAATATGGATTAAAAAGCAGACTAAACCCCAAATATTTCTTATGTTTTACTTTAGACCTATTCACGGTGGTTATTGTGTGCAAATACGCCTCTTGTTACAACCTTAACCCCAATGACCGATTTTCGGGAGAGCGACACCATGAGTTTATTTGATAAAAAGCATCTGGTTTCCCCCGCCGATGCCCTGCCTGGACGTAACACCCCGATGCCCGTAGCCACGCTGCATGCGGTCAACGGTCACTCAATGACCAATGTACCTGACGGAATGGAGATTGCCATTTTTGCGATGGGTTGTTTCTGGGGTGTGGAGCGTCTGTTCTGGCAGTTACCCGGCGTTTACAGCACCGCCGCAGGCTATACCGGAGGCTATACGCCAAATCCGACTTATCGGGAAGTGTGCTCCGGTGATACGGGTCATGCCGAAGCGGTACGCATTGTTTACGATCCTTCCGTCATCAGCTATGAGCAGTTGCTACAGGTATTTTGGGAGAATCACGATCCCGCCCAGGGAATGCGTCAGGGCAATGACCACGGCACGCAGTATCGTTCAGCGATTTATCCGCTGACCCCAGAACAGGATGCCGCAGCTCGCGCCAGTCTGGAACGTTTTCAGGCGGCGATGCTTGCCGCCGATGACGATCGTCACATCACCACGGAAATCGCTAACGCCACACCGTTTTATTATGCCGAAGATGACCACCAGCAATATCTGCATAAAAACCCATATGGTTACTGTGGAATTGGCGGAATTGGCGTCTGTCTGCCGCCGGAAGCATAGCGTTACGGGTACAAATGTAGTTTGTTGATAAAGTGCTCTTTGTCTATGCCTGATGCGGCTTAAACGACTTACCAGGCCTACAAAATCGTCCAAATTCAATATATTGCAAGGACTGCGTAGGCCTGATCGGCATAGCGCATCAGGCAGTATTGCATTTATCAGCAATCTGAATTTTAACCCTCTGGCGACTTTACAGTACCTTACGCTATACTAGCCACTGAAAATGCCGGTTCACTTTCTTCGAATCGGCTTTCAATGTGTATTTCACACAAATTAATCAACTTCCCCTTCCGAGGATCTGGCCTGAAAGGTCGGATAAGATATGTTAAACAGTATTTTAGTCATACTCTGCTTGATCGCTGTAAGTGCGTTCTTCTCGATGTCCGAGATCTCGCTTGCCGCCTCACGCAAAATCAAACTTAAACTGCTGGCTGATGAAGGCAATATAAATGCCCAACGCGTTCTGAATATGCAGGAAAATCCCGGCATGTTCTTTACCGTGGTCCAAATCGGTCTGAACGCAGTGGCGATTCTCGGCGGTATCGTCGGTGATGCGGCATTTTCTCCAGCTTTTCACAGCCTGTTCTCCCGCTATATGTCGGCAGAGCTCTCTGAGCAACTGAGCTTTATTCTCTCTTTCTCGTTAGTGACTGGCATGTTTATCCTGTTTGCGGATTTAACCCCGAAACGCATCGGTATGATTGCGCCAGAAGCTGTCGCTTTGCGTATCATCAACCCGATGCGCTTCTGCCTGTACGTTTGCACCCCGCTGGTGTGGTTCTTCAACGGACTGGCGAACATAATCTTCCGTATTTTCAAACTGCCAATGGTACGTAAAGATGACATCACTTCTGATGACATCTACGCGGTAGTGGAAGCCGGTGCGCTGGCGGGCGTGTTACGTAAACAGGAACACGAGCTGATTGAAAACGTCTTTGAGCTGGAATCCCGTACCGTTCCGTCGTCAATGACACCGCGTGAAAACGTGATTTGGTTTGATCTCCACGAAGATGAGCAAAGTCTGAAGAATAAAGTGGCGGAACATCCGCACTCTAAGTTCCTCGTCTGTAATGAAGATATTGACCACATCATCGGTTATGTCGATTCTAAAGACCTGCTGAACCGCGTGCTGGCTAACCAAAGCCTGGCACTGAACAGCGGCGTACAAATTCGCAACACGCTGATTGTGCCGGATACGTTAACCCTTTCAGAGGCGTTGGAAAGTTTTAAAACCGCAGGTGAAGACTTCGCGGTGATCATGAACGAGTACGCGCTGGTAGTGGGGATCATCACCCTCAACGACGTGATGACCACGCTGATGGGCGATCTGGTCGGCCAGGGGCTGGAAGAGCAGATTGTCGCCCGTGATGAGAACTCATGGCTGATTGACGGCGGCACCCCAATTGACGACGTCATGCGCGTGCTGGATATTGACGAGTTCCCGCAGTCGGGCAACTACGAAACCATCGGCGGCTTTATGATGTTTATGCTGCGTAAGATCCCGAAACGCACCGATTCGGTGAAATTCGCCGGCTACAAATTTGAAGTGGTGGATATCGATAACTACCGCATCGACCAGCTGCTGGTGACCCGGATCGACAGCAAGGCCACCGCCCTTTCGCCAAAACTGCCTGACGCTAAAGATAAAGAAGAAAGCGTCGCGTAACCCCCAGAAACATCAACGGCTCCTGAATCAGGAGCCGTCTTATTACTGCATAGCACTTTGGTTAAGCCATCTCTGTTTGCAGACGCATAACCTGACGGTTAACTTCGGACATCACTGACAAATGCAGCTTATCCTTCACTTTTGGGATAAGAATCTTACCCTTATCAAATTCAAAAGCGCCAACGTCCTTGATGTATAACCGTCCACGGAACAGGATCTTTACGTACTTCGCCACCTGAAGTGGGTTGTACCGTTGGAAAATTTTCATTGTTATCTCCTGCTGAGTATTACGCCTGTGCGGTGCCACAATCGGCCCAACTATTATGAGGCGCAAATTTTAATGCTTAGTGACTATAGACTATCCGGGCAATGTTTCCACCGCGTATAACTTTTTTTACCTAAAGGTTACAATTATTCAGAATTATCTTTTTACCGAAGCGCGGTCTTCAGTATAAGCATTCATTTTTCATATGATTTGTGCGCTTGACCGCAAACTGGCATCACACTTGCGGGAAATTCGATAAATAGCACATATGATTAAAACTCAGACCCAAGTGGTCGGATCACCTGCATATCATAAGAAGGAAACACCATGACCCTACGCAAGATTCTGGCACTCACCTGCCTGCTGTTGCCGATGATGGCTTCCGCACATCAGTTCGAAACCGGTCAGCGAGTGCCGCCGATTGGCATTACCGATCGAGGCGAGTTGGTGCTTGATAAAGATCAGTTTAGCTACAAAACCTGGAACAGCGCACAGTTAGTGGGAAAAGTGCGAGTACTGCAACATATTGCTGGTCGCACCTCTGCAAAAGAGAAAAACGCGACGCTGATTGAAGCGATTAAATCAGCGAAGTTACCGCACGATCGCTACCAGACCACCACCATTGTTAACACCGACGACGCGATTCCGGGTTCAGGGATGTTTGTGCGCAGCAGTCTGGAGAGTAATAAAAAGCTTTATCCCTGGTCGCAGTTTATTGTCGATAGCAATGGCGTCGCGCGCGGTGCCTGGCAGCTGGATGAAGAAAGTTCCGCTGTAGTGGTGCTGGATAAGGATGGTCGCGTGCAATGGGCCAAAGACGGGGCGCTCACACAGGAAGAGGTGCAGCAAGTGATGGACCTGCTGCATAAATTAATTAATAAATAGACACTCTGAATCCCGGATTCAGGAACGACTCGCGCGGAGTGTAATCCAGCGGTTTACCCTGCCAGTCATGAACGTGCGCTCCGGCAGCTGCAGCCACAGCATGACCAGCGGCGGTATCCCAAATATTCGTTGGTCCGAAGCGCGGGTACAGCTGCGCCTGCCCTTCCGCCACCAGGCAGAATTTCAGCGAAGAGCCGATGGACGTGGTCTGATGTTCGCCAAGCTGTTGCAGATACTCTTTCAGCTCCGCATCTGCATGGGAACGGCTGATAACCACCAGCGGCGGGCGCGCATCGCGGACCTGAATCTGCTTGCGCACACCGCACTCTTCTTTCCAGGCCTTGCCTTCTGCCGCGCTGTACATTACGTTCATTACCGGCGCATACACCACACCTAAAATCGGTTTGCCATGGTCAATGAGCGCAATGTTAACGGTGAATTCGCCATTACGTTTAATAAACTCTTTAGTGCCATCCAGCGGGTCCACCAGCCAGTAACGCTGCCAGTGCTGACGGACTTCCCAACCGGGAGGATCTTCTTCAGAAAGGACCGGAATCTCCGGTGTCAGCGTACGTAAACCGTCCATGATAACGGTGTGAGCGGCAATATCCGCTGCCGTTACCGGAGAATTGTCCGCTTTGCTGACGACGTCCATCGGTTTCGTCCCGTCGTAGACCTGCATAATGGCATCGCCTGCATTCCGTGCAAGCTGGCATACTTGATCTAACATTTCTCCACCTCGTCTCTGTGAGCGGTGTTAACTTATTGTTTTACTTATACCCTATCGTTAATGAATGCGCCAACTGTGATAGTGTCATCATTTTCAAAGCGTAAAATTGTGGCATTCTTCACTGTTCTATAAGTAAGGCGTTTATTCTCCCTTTTCTTTCGTATTCCCGATGATAAAAGGATGTCCCTGATGATTAAGTTTAGCGCAACGCTCCTGGCCACGCTGATTGCCGCCAGTGTGAATGCAGCGACGGTCGATCTACGTATCATGGAAACCACTGATCTGCATAGCAACATGATGGATTTCGATTATTACAAAGACACCGCCACGGAAAAATTCGGACTGGTACGTACGGCAAGCCTGATTAACGATGCCCGCAATGAAGTGAAAAACAGCGTACTGGTCGATAACGGCGATTTGATTCAGGGGAGTCCGCTGGCCGATTACATATCGGCGAAAGGATTAAAAGCAGGTGATGTTCATCCGGTTTATAAGGCGCTGAATACGCTGGATTATACGGTCGGTACACTCGGCAATCATGAATTTAACTACGGTCTGGATTACCTGAAAAATGCGTTGGCGGGAGCGAAATTCCCTTATGTAAATGCCAACGTCATTGACGCCAGAACCAAACAGCCAATGTTTACACCGTATTTAATTAAAGATACCGAAGTGGTCGATAAAGACGGAAAAAAACAGACGCTGAAGATTGGCTATATTGGCGTCGTGCCGCCGCAAATCATGGGCTGGGATAAAGCTAATTTATCCGGAAAAGTGACGGTGAATGATATTACCGAAACCGTGCGCAAATACGTGCCTGAAATGCGCGAGAAAGGTGCCGATGTCGTTGTCGTTCTGGCGCATTCCGGGCTATCTGCCGATCCGTATAAAGTGATGGCGGAAAACTCAGTTTATTACCTCAGTGAAATTCCTGGCGTTAACGCCATTATGTTTGGCCATGCTCACGCCGTTTTCCCAGGTAAAGATTTTGCTGATATCGAAGGGGCTGATATCGTATCGAAGGGGCTGATATCGCGAAAGGCACGCTGAATGGTGTTCCGGCGGTAATGCCGGGCATGTGGGGCGATCATCTTGGGGTGGTCGACTTACAACTCAGTAATAACAGCGGTAAATGGCAGGTGACGCAGGCGAAAGCGGAAGCACGGCCGATTTACGACATCGCCAATAAAAAATCCCTCGCGGCGGAAGACAGCAAGCTGGTAGAAACACTCAAAGCCGATCACGATGCCACACGCCAGTTCGTCAGCAAGCCAATCGGTAAATCCGCCGACAATATGTATAGCTATCTGGCGCTGGTGCAGGACGATCCGACCGTGCAGGTGGTGAACAACGCGCAAAAAGCGTATGTCGAGCATTACATTCAGGGCGATCCGGATCTGGCAAAACTGCCGGTGCTTTCAGCTGCTGCACCGTTTAAAGTTGGTGGTCGCAAAAATGATCCGGCAAGCTATGTGGAGGTGGAAAAAGGCCAGTTGACCTTCCGTAATGCCGCCGATCTTTATCTCTACCCCAATACGCTGATTGTGGTGAAAGCCAGCGGTAAAGAGGTGAAAGAGTGGCTGGAGTGCTCCGCCGGACAGTTTAACCAGATTGATCCTGACAACACGAAACCACAGTCACTCATCAACTGGGATGGTTTCCGCACCTATAACTTTGATGTGATTGATGGTGTGAATTATCAGATTGATGTTACCCAGCCTGCCCGTTATGACGGCGAGTGCCAGATGGTTAATGCCAATGCGGAAAGGATTAAGAACCTGACCTTTAACGGCAAGCCGATTGATCCGAACGCCATGTTCCTCGTTGCCACCAATAACTATCGCGCTTACGGCGGCAAATTTGCCGGTACGGGCGACAGCCATATCGCTTTTGCTTCACCGGATGAGAACCGCTCGGTGCTGGCAGCGTGGATTGCTGATGAGTCGAAACGTGCGGGGGAAATTCACCCGGCGGCAGATAACAACTGGCGTTTAGCACCGATAGCCGGCGATAAGAAACTGGATATCCGTTTCGAAACTTCCCCGTCAGATAAAGCCGCAGCGTTTATTAAAGAGAAAGGGCAATATCCGATGAATAAAGTCGCGACCGATGATATCGGGTTTGCGATTTATCAGGTGGATTTGAGTAAGTAAAACACTTCTTTTTCGGCCTATAAATCATCAACCGCATCCGGCACTTTTGTCGGATGCGATGCTGGCGCATCTTATCCGCCCTACAAGCCATGCACCGTAGACCAGATAAGCTCAGCGCATCCGGCAGTTATGCCGCACGTTCATCCCGCACCGCCAACACCTCGGGCAAATTCAACTCAATCCAGTCCGCCAGTGCAGCAACCTTTTCGCTCACCTGCTCGCCCAGCGGCGTGAGGCTGTATTCCACATGCGGCGGCACCACCGGATACGCGATACGGTTAAGAAAACCATCCTGTTCTAACGCCTGTAACGACTGCGCAAGCATCTTTTCACTCACCCCACCGATTTTGCGCCGCAGGTCGCTAAAGCGATGAGTACCTTCGCGTAGCGCCACCAGAATCAATACCCCCCAACGGCTGGTGACGTGTTTCAACACCTCGCGCGACGGGCACTGTTCCGCAAAGAGATTACCCTCTTTCAGTTGTTGCGACAGGCTAACCTGACTCATTTCATACTTACCTTTTTGTACGTACTTACTAAAAGTAAGTTTAGGTGTTAGCGTATTTAAACACAAGACAAAACGATGGAGACTTCCCATGATCGCTATTACTGGTGCCACTGGCCAACTTGGTCACTATGTTATTGAATCCTTGATGAAAACGGTTCCTGCCAGCCAACAAATAGTGGCTATCGTTCGTAATCCGGCAAAAGCCCAGGCCCTGGCAGCACAAGGCATTACCGTGCGTCAGGCTGACTACGGCGATGAAGCCGCACTGACATCTGCACTTCAGGGAGTGGAAAAACTACTGCTGATCTCTTCCAGCGAAGTGGGTCAACGTGCCCCGCAGCATCGTAATGTTATTAATGCCGCAAAGACGGCTGGCGTGAAATTTATCGCTTATACCAGTCTGCTTCACGCGGATAAATCTCCGCTCGGCCTCGCCGATGAGCACATCGAGACGGAGAAAATGTTGGCTGATTCTGGCATCGTTTACACCCTGCTGCGCAACGGCTGGTACACCGAAAACTATCTCGCCAGCGCCCCGGCAGCACTGGAGCACGGCGTATTTATCGGTGCCGCGGGCGATGGCAAAATTGCCTCGGCAACGCGGGCAGATTATGCGGCAGCTGCGGCACGCGTGATTAGCGAAGCCGGTCACGAAGGCAAGGTTTACGAGCTGGCGGGCGATAGTGCCTGGACGTTGACACAGTTAGCGGCAGAGCTGACCAAACAGAGCGGCAAACAGGTTACCTATCAAAATCTGAGCGAAACCGATTTCGCTGCGGCGCTGAAAAGCGTTGGCCTGCCTGACGGACTGGCGGATATGCTGGCGGATTCTGACGTTGGCGCATCGAAAGGCGGTCTGTTTGATGACAGCAAAACGCTGAGCAAATTGATTGGCCGCCCAACGACAACGTTAGCCGAAAGCGTAAGCCATCTTTTTAATGTTAATAAATAGTTAATTAAAGTGGCATCCTCCCGCATCCTCTCTGATAATGACGGGATGCCGGGAGCAATCATGTCTGCTTCCTGAACGTTTCTTCTGACAGACCAATGGATGCCAGTAATGATTAGCGGCGTGCTGTACGCCCTGTTAGCAGGGTTGATGTGGGGGCTTATTTTTGTCGGGCCGTTGATCGTGCCGGAATACCCGGCGATGTTGCAGTCGATGGGGCGTTATCTGGCGTTAGGGTTAATTGCGCTACCCATTGCCTGGCTGGGACGCGTGCGTCTGCGTCAGTTGGCGCGTCGCGACTGGCTTACCGCCTTGATGCTCACTATGATGGGCAACCTCATCTATTACTTCTGCCTTGCCAGTGCCATTCAACGTACTGGCGCGCCTGTTTCTACGATGATTATTGGCACCCTGCCGGTGGTCATTCCTGTCTTTGCCAATCTGCTTTATAGCCAGCGCGACGGCAAACTCGCGTGGGGAAAACTCGCCCCGGCACTGATTTGTATTGGCATCGGCCTGGCGTGTGTGAATATTGCTGAGTTAAACCACGGACTCCCCGATTTTGACTGGGCACGTTATACCTCTGGCATCGTGCTAGCGTTAGTTTCCGTGGTCTGCTGGGCATGGTATGCCCTGCGCAACGCCCGCTGGCTGCGGGAAAATCCCGACAAACATCCGATGATGTGGGCGACGGCGCAGGCGCTGGTCACGCTGCCGGTTTCTCTCATCGGCTATCTCGTCGCCTGTTACTGGCTGAATATACAAACGCCGGACTTCTCCTTACCTTTTGGCCCCCGTCCGCTGGTGTTTATTAGTCTGATGGTTGCGATAGCCGTGCTTTGCTCATGGGTTGGCGCACTCTGCTGGAACGTCGCCAGCCAGCGATTACCGACAGTGATTCTCGGGCCGCTGATCGTTTTCGAAACACTGGCAGGTTTGCTGTACACCTTTTTGATACGCCAGCAAATGCCGCCGCTGATGACGCTGAGCGGTATCGCGCTGTTAGTGGTTGGCGTGGTCATTGCAGTCAGAGCAAAACCGGAAAAGCCTTTAACTGAATCTGTCTCAGAAAGTTGACATACTGGCAGTGAGTTAAATAAGCCTCTGCTACGTAAGGGTTATAGCATTTGCCTTAAAGATGCATTTAAAATACATCTTATCTTATTAAGAATGAGGTATCAGCTATGGCTTATCGCGACCAACCTTTAGGTGAACTGGCGCTCTCTATCCCTCGCGCTTCGGCTCTGTTTCGTAAATATGATATGGATTACTGCTGCGGCGGTAAGCAAACGCTGGCGCGTGCGGCGGCACGTAAAGAACTGGATGTTGAGGTCATTGAAGCTGAGCTGGCAAAGCTTGCTGAACAACCGATTGAGAAAGACTGGCGTAGCGCCCCGCTGGCAGAAATCATCGACCATATCATCGTGCGCTACCACGATCGTCACCGCGAGCAACTGCCGGAGCTGATCCTGCAAGCGACTAAAGTCGAGCGCGTTCACGCCGACAAACCGAGCGTGCCAAAAGGGCTGACAAAATACCTGACCATGCTGCATGAAGAGCTTTCCAGCCACATGATGAAAGAAGAGCAGATCCTCTTCCCGATGATCAAACAAGGCATGGGCAGCCAGGCAATGGGGCCAATCAGCGTAATGGAAAGCGAGCACGATGAAGCGGGCGAACTGCTGGAAGTGATCAAACACACTACCAATAACGTCACACCGCCGCCAGAAGCCTGCACCACCTGGAAAGCGATGTATAACGGCATTAATGAACTGATTGATGACCTGATGGATCACATCAGTCTGGAAAACAATGTACTGTTCCCACGCGCGCTGGCGGGTGAGTAATCTAAAAGCTGGATGGCATTGCGCCATCCAGCATGATAATGCGGTTATTTCCGCAGTTCAGCAGCCCGCTTCTTACCAATAAACAACCAGCCCAGCCCCAGCGCGATAAACCACAGTGGGGTAACCAGCAGAGCCTGGCGGGTGTCATCTTCCAGCGTCAGCAGCACGATGACGAACACAAAGAACGCCATACATACCCAGCACATCAGCTTGCCGAGCGGCATCTTGTAGATTGACTTCTCATGCAGGTGCGGACGCTGTTTGCGATACACAAGGTATGAGCAAAGGATAATCGTCCAGACAAACATAAACAGAATCGCGGAAACCGTCGTGATCATCGTGAACGCGCCAATCACGCTTGGATTCACGTACAACATCACCACGCCGCCGAGCAGACAGATACAAGAGAAGGTCAGCCCTTTCGCGGGTACTGCGCGTTTAGAGAGTTTAGCGAACGCTTTCGGTGCAACACCTTCCTGCGCCAGACCAAACAGCATGCGACTGGTAGAGAAGACGCCACTGTTAGCGGAAGAAGCCGCAGACGTCAGCACCACAAAGTTGATCACGCTGGCAGCAGCAGGCAGCCCCACCAACACGAACAGTTCAACAAACGGGCTTTTATCCGGGACTACCGAACTCCACGGCGTCACGGACATAATCACAATCAGCGCGAAGACGTAGAACATAATGATGCGGATCGGAATAGAGTTAATTGCACGCGGCAGTGATTTCTCTGGATCTTTGGTTTCCGCAGCAGTAGTACCTACCAGCTCAATCCCCACGAAAGCGAAAACCGCTATCTGGAATCCGGCAAAGAAGCCACTTAAGCCTTTCGGGAACCAGCCGCCGTCATTCCACAAATGCGCAAATGACGCTTCCACACCAGTCGGTGACTGAAAGTGCATCGCCACCATGACCAGGCCGACGACAATCAACGACACGATGGCGACGATTTTGATCATCGCAAACCAGAACTCCATCTCACCGAACATTTTCACGGTGGCGAGGTTCAGGGTCAGCAACAGCACTATCACCGCCAACGAGGCGACCCAGTCAGATAGCCCCGGAAACCAGAACTGCGCATAAGCCGTGATGGCAACCACGTCCGCCATACCGGTAACCACCCAGCAGAACCAATAAGTCCAGCCAGTGAAATATCCTGCCCACGGCCCTAATAAATCGGAAGCGAAGTCACTAAAAGATTTGTATTCCAGATTCGAAAGCAGCAATTCCCCCATTGCCCGCATCACGAAAAAGAGCATAAAACCGATGATCATATAAACGAAAATGATCGACGGCCCGGCAAGGCTGATTGTTTTACCGGATCCCATAAACAACCCCGTACCAATGGCGCCGCCAATGGCAATAAGCTGAATATGCCGGTTTGTGAGATTGCGCCGTAGCGACTGTTCAGCCGGAGCCTGATCATCGGCAACGACTTTTACCTGATCTACCATGTTTTTTCTTCCTGTCTGTGTTGTTCAGGCTCTGCGGCCTTTAGTCAGTCTATGATACGACGAATCTGTATCGGGACTCATCGATATTAGGAAACAATACGTGGGATGAATACTAAGATTTAGATCTAATGTTAATTTTATGTTTAAAGTGAGTGTCATATCACGGTGATAACGCGAAACAGCTCACAAAAATACACGCTTACGGAGCGTTTGCAACACAAAATATCGCCGATTGGCAAACTGAAGGGTTTATTGCTAAATGCCTGCTCCCCTCTGGCTCGAGGGGAACAGAATACGCTGCTTAGAGGATTTCCAGCAGCTCGACTTCAAACACCAGGGTGCTGAACGGAGGGATGGATGCGCCAGCGCCGCGCTCGCCATAGGCCAGTTCCTGCGGGATAGTCAGTTCCCATTTAGAACCTACCGGCATCAGAGTCAGTGCTTCAATCCAGCCAGGGATCACGCCATTAACCGGGAATTCAGCGGGTTCACCACGAGCAACGGAGCTGTCAAACACGGTGCCGTCGATCAGTTTACCGGTGTAATGAACACGAACGCGGTCAGTACGTGCCGGAATTGCGCCTTCACCCTGGTTGATCACGCGGAATTGCAGGCCAGATTCGGTGCTGTTCACACCTTCTTTTTTGGCATTTTCTTCAAGATATTTCACACCTTCGGCAGCCATCGCCTGGAAACGCTGACGACGAACGGCATCGGCGCGTTCGTGGATTTCACGCAGCGCGCGATGCACCACATCAACCGGAACAGCCGGATGTTTGCCTTCCAGCGCATCTGCAATACCAGCCACCAGCGCCTCCGGCAGCAGCCCTTGCAGGCCAGATTCACTCAGTTGTTGGCCTACCTGTAAACCAATGCCGTAGCTTGCTTGCGCTTCGATGGTGTCAAAAGTTGGGGTGGTCATCGTATTTCCTTTCTTAGGGTATAAAAGTAGCGGGCAGCATATCAGCCACACTTCTTTGGGTAAAACTTTGTCGCAGGAATGATGACAAATCCCGGGGAAAAAGAAACAATAGCAATATCCCGTATGAATATAATAAAGGCGGGTTTACCACGGACATCATAGCGTTAGCTTATTCATAGGCTATGATTGAGGAACAAGACGCGGAGCAGGAGGAAACCATGCCCGGGCGCTTTGAACTAAAACCAACCCTGGAGAAAGTCTGGCACGCGCCGGACAATTTTCGCTTCATGGACCCGCTGCCGCCGATGCATCGTCGGGGGATCATTATTGCCGCCATTATATTGGTGGTCGGATTTCTGCTTCCATCTGATGATACGCCCAACGCGCCGGTGGTGACGCGTGAAGCGCAGTTAGATATTCAGTCGCAATCACAACCGCCGACAGAAGAACAGCTGCGGGCGCAATTAGTCACACCACAAAATGATCCTGATCAGGTGGCTCCGGTCGCTCCAGAACCTATACAGGAAGGCCAGCCAGAAGAACAGCCGCAAACTACCCAAACACAACCATTCCAGCCAGATAGCGGAATTGATAATCAATGGCGCTCTTACCGTGTCGAACCCGGTAAAACGATGGCGCAGCTGTTCCGCGACCACGGACTGCCCGCTACCGATGTCTATGCAATGGCGCAGGTAGAAGGCGCGGGTAAGCCGCTGAGTAATTTGCAAAACGGGCAAATGGTGAAAATCCGCCAGAACGCCAGCGGCGTGGTGACGGGCTTAACCATTGATACGGGGAATAATCAACAGGTCCTGTTCACCCGCCAGCCGGATGGCAGTTTTATTCGTGCGCGGTAGATGAAGGGTCAACCAAAAGCCAGCTAAGGATTGTCTCTTTGATGACCTTACGTCTGGCTTCCAGTGCCTGGGGGGAAACCATACTGATATGATAAACCAGGCCAAGCGTATGCTGGTTGATCAAATAATATCCGCCAAGCGCAGCAATATTAATATTCACCTGCAATGGGTCGATATCTGGCTTAAAAATATTGTGTTTCTTCCCTTCATCCAATAAGGATTCCATTAACTGCAAGTGCGCATGGTTAATTTCTAAGAGACGCTGTGATTTTGCATAATGCACACCTTTACTTTGATTTTCACTATGCACAATTTTTAAAAACCAGGGATTAGTAATATAATAACCCCATGTAAAATCAATAATTTTCTCAATGGCTTTTTGTGGCGGAAGATCTGAGAAATCAAGGGCCTTTTCTTTTTGTCGAATATCGTTCCAGGTATATTCCAGTACTTCAATAAATAAATTTTCTTTATTACCAAAGTGATGATAAACCGTCTGTTTACTACACCCCGCAGCCTTAACAATATTATCGACCCTGGCCCCTTCATAACCATATTCGGCAAATTCATTAACCGCGCATAACAGCAGCTTTTCCTTCAGGCTCTGTACGTTGCTGGTATCAAGATACATAACGCTTCCCCACGACCTCTTCAAGATAACTATCTTAACCCGATTAATTAGAAGCTCCAGTAAAAAGGATAAAAACTTGTACTTTCATCAAGTTATCAAATGTCCTGTGATCACTATCGCATATCAACCAACCAGATGGTTGATCTTTCTTGCGGCACGTCGCAAGCTAATTGTCACTTAGAAAACAATATTCAAAAAAAGAGAGCTATTGTATGAAATCCACTCGTCCTGTTGCCGTGATTACCGGAGCCGCTCGTGGTATTGGAAAGGGCTGTGCGCTGGAGCTTGCTCGTGGCGGATTTAACCTGCTGATTAACGATCTTCCCGATGCCGACAGCGTAGAAAAACTGCATATCACACAACAAGAATGTATAGCTGAAGGCGTGGAAGTGATTTGCTTCCCTGCCGATGTCGGCGATCTCTCCTTGCATGAAGAGATGCTCGACGCGGCGCAAAACCTGTGGGGACGTCTGGACTGCCTGCTCAACAACGCAGGCATTTCAGTGAAAAAACGCGGTGACCTCCTCGACCTCGAACCAGACAGCTTCGATCAAAACATTGCCATTAACACCCGCGCGCCGTTCTTCCTTGCTCAGGCATTCAGTAAGCGCTTACTGGCACAGCCGAAACCGGAAGCGGAGCTGCCGCACCGCTCGATTATTTTCGTCAGTTCCATCAACGCCATCATGCTGGCGATGAATCGCGGCGAATACACCATTGCCAAAACCGCCGTTTCTGCCGCTGCTCGTCTGTTTGCTGCTCGCCTTTGTAATGAACAAATTGGCGTTTATGAAGTGCGCCCTGGTCTCATCAAAACCGATATGACTATTCCAGCAACGGCTTATTACGACGAACTGATTGCCAAAGGTCTGGTGCCGTGGGGACGTTGGGGTTATCCGGCTGATATTGCTTCCACCGTCCGCGCGATGGCGGAAGGTAAACTGATTTACACCTGTGGTCAAGCGGTCGCCATCGACGGCGGCTTAAGTATGCCGCGCTTCTGAGGCTGAATCATGAGAGATCTGTTACAACGCCCGGATTTATTCAGTATCAATACCGCGACACTGGGCTATAAAACGCCGCTACCCGCCATTATTGATGCCTGCGCCGCACGCGGTATTGGCGCAATTGCCCCCTGGCGCAGGGAGTTGCAGGGTGAAGATCTCCAGCAAATCGCCCGCCAGCTTGCCGCCAGTAACATGAGCGTTTCCGGTTTGTGCCGTAGCACTTACTACACCGCGCCGACACTGGCGGAACGCAAACTGGCGATTGATGATAACCGCCGGGCGCTGGACGACGCAGCGGTCCTTAACGCCGCCTGTTATATGCAGGTGGTTGGCGGGTTACCGCAGGGAACAAAAGATTTGTACGAAGCGCGGGAACAAGTAAAACAAGGGATTCGCCAGTTGCTGCCACATTCGAAAGATGTCGGCGTGCCAATTGCGCTGGAGCCGCTGCACCCGATGACTGCTGCCGACCGCTCTTGCCTGTGCACGTTACGTCAGGCGCTGGACTGGTGTGATGAACTCGATCCCGATGGTGAGTTTGGCCTCGGCGTGGCGGTGGATGTTTATCACGTCTGGTGGGATCCGGAGCTCGCCAGTCAGATCCTGCGTGCCGGAAAACGCATCCTCGCGTTTCATGTTTCCGACTGGTTAGTACCGACCACCGATCTGGTCAATGACCGGGGAATGCCGGGAGATGGCGTCATCAATATTCCGTCAATTCGTCGGCTGGTTGAAAACGCCGGATTTAATGGCGCTATAGAACTGGAAATATTCTCGCCTTACTGGTGGCAGAAAGATATTAACAGCACGCTGGATATTAGCGTCGATCGCATCGCGCATTATTGTTAAGGAATGATCATGAGTGACCAACCCGTTCTGTTCAGCAGAGCGGCGGCTTCTTGCCGCCTGACATTGAACCGTGAAGATAAATGTCATGCTATTAATGAAGAAATGATCGAATCTCTCGACCATTATTTAAATGAAATTGAAAACGACACCACATTACGATTAGTCGAATTAACGGCAACCGGCGATAAATTCTTTTGTGCGGGTGGCGATATTAAATCGTGGTCGGCCTATTCGCCATTAGATATGGGCAGAAAATGGATTAAACGCGGTAATGACGTTTTTAATCGCCTGCGAAACTTACCCCAATTAACCGTTGCGAATCTCAACGGTCATACCATCGGCGGCGGTATTGAACTGGCCTTGTGCTGCGATATTCGTATTGCCCGCCCCGGCGCGAAATTCTCTAACCCGGAAGTGATGCTCGGCATGGTGCCTGGCTGGATGGGCATTGAACGTGTGCTTAATCAGGTTGGTCCGGTGGTCGGTCGCCAGATGCTGATGCTGGGTAAACGCCTGACGGCGCAGGAAGCCCAGGCGGCGAATTTAATTGATGAAGTGGTAGAAAAAGAACAGGTGGAAAGCTGGATGGCGAACCAGTTAGCGCAGCTGGAAAAATGCGGTCCGGTGGCACTGGCGCATATTAAGCAACTGATTCTGGCACTGGAAAATAAACATGCCGATTACCCGCACCAGCTACTGGCCGGATTAATGTCTGCCACTCAGGATTGCCAGCAGGCGACGCGCGCCTTTGCCGAAAAAAGTAGCGTGAGCTTCCATAATCAATAAGGAAATTGTATGCGTAAGATAACAACCGCCGAGGCACTGGCGGCGCAAATTCAGGACGGTGCGACTATTGCTATTAGCGGTAACGGCGGCGGTATGGTAGAAGCCGACCATATTCTGGCTGCTATTGAAGCGCGTTTCCTGCAAACCGGACACCCTCGCGACCTGACGCTAATCCACTCGCTGGGTATTGGCGATCGCGACTGCAAAGGCACTAATCGTTTTGCGCACGCAGAGATGCTCAAACGCATTATTGCCGGGCACTTTACCTGGTCGCCCAAAATGCAGGCGCTGGTAAAAAATAACACGATTGAAGCCTACTGCTTTCCTGGTGGCGTGATTCAGGCACTGCTACGGGAGATCGGCGCCGGACGTCCGGGGCTTTTTACCCACGTTGGGCTGGGATCGTTTGTTGATCCACGCAATGGCGGCGGTAAGTCGAATGAATGCACTACCGACGACCTGGTAGAACTGATTGAAATCGACGGTGAAACCAAACTTCGTTATCGCCCTTTCAAAGTGGATTACGCGATTTTGCGTGGCACTTATGCCGATCCTCGAGGCAACGTCAGCCTTGAAGAAGAAGCGATTGATATGGATAGCTATTCCATGGCGCTGGCAGCACACAACAGCGGCGGCAAAGTGTTCGTACAGGTACGCGATGTGCTGGAAGCTGGCGCGATTGAACCACGCCGGGTCAAATTACCGGGCATTCTGGTTGATGGCATCGTTGAACACCGCGAACAACCGCAAACCTATCTTGGCGGTTACGACCTGACCATTAGCGGTCAACATCGCCGTCTGAGTTCTAACGACGCTATTGAACTGGTTAGTCATCCGGTGCGCCGCCTGATTGCCCGTCGGGCAGCACGCGAACTGGTGGCTGGCGCTTCAACCAACTTTGGCTTTGGTATTCCTGGCGGTATTCCAGGCGTAGCGCTGCGCGAAGGCGTTCCTTACCAAAGTTTATGGCTGAGCGTCGAGCAAGGCGTACATAACGGCATGATGCTTGATGATGCTCTGTTTGGTTGTGCCCGCAACGCCGATGCCATTATTCCATCACTCGATCAATTTGAGTTCTACAGTGGCGGAGGGATCGATATCACCTTCCTCGGCATGGGAGAGATGGATCAGTACGGTAACGTCAACGTCTCCCATCTCAATGGCAATCTCATTGGCCCCGGCGGTTTTCTCGAAATTGCGCAAAACGCCCGTAAAGTGGTGTTCTGCGGCACGTTCGACGCCAAAGGTAGCAAGATTGATGTAACGCCAGATGGCTTGCATATCGCCCAGTCAGGTCAAATCCCTAAACTGGTTACCCAGGTGGAAAAAATCACTTTTAGCGCCGCCTACGCACAGCAAAGTGGTCAGGAAGTGTTGTATATCACTGAACGCGCAGTATTCCAGTTAACGGCAGAAGGCGTTGAATTAATTGAAATCGCACCGAGTGTGGAGATTGAGCGCGACATTCTGCCGTATATGGCCTTCCGTCCAATTATCAAGCATCCACGCCTGATGGAAAGTAGCCTGTTTACGCCGATGGAGGATGCATGAGTCAGCTTGATGACACCATCCTTGATGCGCTGACGCACGTTACTTTCCCAAAGGGTTTTGCACAGGCAGAGCCCGCATGGGTTGTCACGGTAGACGGTGTTGATTACCCACTCTGGCAAACAGATGCCCTGGTAGTCGGCAGTGGTGCAGCCGGGCTGCGTGCAGCTGTGGAACTTAAACGCCGCCAGCAAAATGTGCTGATCGCCACTGCCGGGTTATATATGGGGACGTCGGCATGTTCTGGTTCCGATAAACAGACACTGTTTACCGCCGCTACCGCGGGCAACGGCGACAACTTCACCAAACTGGCAGAGGCACTGGCGAGCGGTGGGGCGATGGATCACGACACCGCTTATGTCGAAGCGGTAGGTTCTCTGCACACTCTTGGCGGGTTGCAATATCTTGGTCTGGAATTACCGGAAGATCGCTATGGCGCGATTCTTCGTTATCAAACCGACCATGACGAAGCCGGGCGTGCAACCTCGTGTGGGCCGCGGACCTCAAGGTTAATGGTGAAAGTGCTGTTGGAAGAAGTACAGCGCCTCGCCATTCCAGTGTTGACCAGTGCAACAGTGATTAAACTGCTGCATCAGCGTGACGAAAACGGCGAAGACCGTGTGGCGGGGGCAATCCTCGCGACCGGTCATCGCGCCCATAACCCTTGGGGGCTGGCAATTGTGACTGCGCCCAATGTGGTACTGGCAACAGGAGGGCCTGGCGAGCTTTATCGCGACAGTGTGTACCCACACAAATGTTTTGGCTCGCTGGGGCTGGCGCTGGAGGAAGGCCTGACGCTAACCAATCTGACCGAAAGCCAGTTTGGTATAGGCACGCCGCGCAGCACGTTTCCGTGGAATTTATCCGGCACCTATGTACAGGTGATCCCGTATATCTATTCCGTGGATGCTGAGGGTAACGAGTATAACTTCCTCGCGGATTACTATCGCACCACCCAGGAGCTGGCTTCAAACATTTTCCGTAAAGGCTATCAGTGGCCGTTCCACGCCACTCGGGTGATGGATTTTGGCTCCAGCTTGTTAGATATGGCAGTAGCGCAAGAGCAGCAATCAGGGCGTCAGGTATTTATGGATTTCAATCGCAATCCTGAACCTGTGCCGGGTGACCTGCCATTCTCATTAGAGCGACTGGACGACGACGTTCGCGCGTATCTGGAAAATAACGACGCTCTGGCACCATCGCCCATCGAACGACTGCAACGAATGAATCCGCTGTCTATCTCGCTGTATAAGATGCACGGTTACGATCTCACCACGCAGCCATTGCAGTTTGCCATGAATAATCAGCACATGAATGGCGGCATTGAAGTGGATATCTGGGGACAAACATCCCTGCCCGGTTGTTTTGCCGTGGGGGAAGTTGCTGGCACACACGGCGTCACTCGCCCTGGTGGTGCGGCATTGAATGCCGGGCAGGTTTTTGCTGTTCGTCTGGCACGTTTTATTGGTTGCACGCAAAAACGTAATATTGATGGAGATATAGCACAGCTGGTAGCTCAGGCACTGGCTTCTATAAGAGAGATCATTACTCAGGCGCACGATAACGGGACCGGGATGCCGTTGTCGGTTGTGAGAGAAAAAATTCAGGCACGAATGTCTGACCATGCGGGATTTATTTGCCATGCCGATAAAGTCCGACGCGCCACTCGTGATGCCCTGCTATTGAACGAATTTGTCCAACGGCATGGATTGGCTATCAAACATGTGGGCGAAGTTGCCGAGCTGTTTATGTGGCGGCATATGGCGCTGACCTCTGCCGCCGTCTTAACTCAACTGACACATTATATTGATGCTGGTGGTGGCAGTCGTGGGGCACGGATAGTTATTGATCCACAAGGCAAATGCCTACCACAAACTCGTCGCGGCGCAAAAGAAGAATGGCGTTTTCGCTCTGAACGTGCTGAAGACAAAAATCACAGATTAACGATTCAATATTCGCAAGGTTCTTTTATTACCGAAGTGAAGTCTTTACGTATGCAACCGTGTATTAACGGTATTTACTTTGAAAAAAACTGGCCAGACTTTTTAAATGGAGAAATTTACACACAATAATTTTCAATATTTCCTCTGTACCTGATTTTTATTACCTATTACACGGAAACACCAACAACCAGGGTTTATTAATATAATTAAAAGGTTTAAACATGAATAAAATAAAGAATTACCGGTGGCATATGATTGCCCTCGTATGCTTTATCACTGTAATCAATTATCTGGACAGAACGGCATTAGGTATTGCGGCTCCAACGATTATGGAGACAACCGGAATAACTAAAGAGCAATATTCATGGATTGTCAGTGCATTCCAGTTGGCCTATACATTAGGGCAACCGGTAATGGGCTTCTTTATTGATACCGTGGGTCTGAAGTTAAGTTTTGCGATATGTGCCGCAATTTGGGGCCTGGCGACAATGGGCCATGCACTCACCGGAACGTGGTCTGGTCTGGCATTTATGCGCGCCCTGATGGGTTTCAGCGAAGCGTCGGCAATTCCGGCGGGTGTAAAAACCGCATCAACATGGTTCCCGGCAAAAGAGCGTGGCGTGGCGACAGGTGTTTTCAATATGGGCACCTCACTCGGCGCGATGCTTGCTCCACCGTTGATTGCCTGGTGCATTATGTTTCATAGCTGGCAATTTGCGTTTATTGTTTCAGGTAGCCTTGCTTTGCTCGCGGCTTTATTTTGGTTCTTTTGTTATAAAGATCCGAAAGATGCCAAACGCCTTTCTGATGAAGAGCGCCACTATATTGAATCAGGGCAAGAACAGCATCTTAAAACAGATAAGAAAGAAAAAACGTCAATCAAGCATATCCTCAGCCAACGTAATTTCTGGGGGATTGGCATCGCGCGTTTTCTCGCAGACCCGGCATGGGGAACCATTAACTTCTGGGTGCCGATTTTCTTCGTCGAAACGCTGCATTTTAGCCTGAAAGAAATTGCCATGTTCGTCTGGCTGCCTTTCCTGCTGGGCGATCTCGGCTGTTTAGCCAGTGGTTTTGTCGCGAAGTTCTTCCACGATCGCGGCGTGAGTTTAATTAACTCACGAAGAATTACCTTCACTATTGCAGCCGTCATTATGATGACGATTGGCCTGGTGAGTATTGTCGAAAATCCCTACATTGCCGTATTACTGATTAGTATTGGCGCGTTCTCGCATCAATGTCTTTCTACTGTAGCAGCAACTCTGGGTGGCGATCTGTTCAAAAAAGACGAAGTCGCTACCGCAGTGGGTATGGCAGGAGCCTGTGCGTGGAGCGGTCAGTTGATTTTCAACCTGTTCATCGGGGCATTCGTTCACATTATCGGCTTCGCGCCGTTCTTTATTGCCCTGGCTTTCTTTGACATTATTGGTGCTATTGCGTTGTGGACGCTTATCAAAGTTAAAGATGAAGAACCACAAGTACAGTTAGCTACCCACTAATTATTTTAAATAAAAACGCTATAATTGAGGTTATGGCGTTTTTAAAGAAGCTTGAGTTATCGAACCTCGCTTACCAACGCGTTGTCAGTCATCTCCCCCCTCCCTGGTGCATCGTTATATCCGTGATGAGCGATTTTTGATATTAATATCTTTCACCATCCGCTATTTTCACCACTTCAGAAAACAAACTTATTTTTATTAATATCAATTCTTTTTCTTTGAACATTCAACTGCGATATTTGTAAAAATATTAAACAGGCAACAATAAAATGACATTACCAACAACTATTTATTCATTCCCCGCATATTTACCTCGTTTTTCGTCCACCGACAAACCAGCAAAACTAAAATTTCATCAATACGCACGCGCTACATTACTGTCAAATCGTGGAAGAGATCATAATTGCGATGGCAGACGTACTGTTGAGATCCACAAACTAGATCTCTCAGACTGGCAAGCATTCAATAAGTTAGCAACGAAGTGTAATGCTTACGATGGAGTAACAATGAATGGTGATAATTCTTTTGGATGGAACCATGAAGCTACATTAGATAATATTCACGCCCAGAAATACAATAAAGCTTACGCGGGTGCGAGGTTAACCGCAGAACTGAAATATTTATTGCAAGATGTCGAATCCTTCGAACCCAACAGTAAATACACAATACACGAGGTTGTTTTGGGACCTGGTTATAGTACTCCAGACTATACCGGCCAAACGATAGGATACGTTGTAACCCTTCCTGCCCAAATGCCTAATTGCTGGTCATCTGAACTACCAACAATCGATCTTTATATCGACCAACTTCGCACTGTTACAGGCGTTTCTAATGCCCTCGGATTCATCATTGCTGCATTGCTAAACGCGTATTCTGATTTACCCCATGATTTGAAAATTGGTCTACGTTCCTTATCAAATTCAGCAGCAATCTACTCGGGTTTAGGTTTCGAGCGAGTGCCGCAGGACCGAGACATAAGGAGTGATCGTATGCATCTAACGCCAGCAAACCATCCTGACTTATGGACACAAGAGAATGGTGAATGGATCTACTTGCGAAACTAATACCTGACGAAAAATAGAAAGCAAAACGCCGACCAATGGTCGGCGTTTTTACGTCTCGTTGAATAACGAATTATTCAGCTACTACGTTTACGATCACTTTCGCGAATACTTCGCTGTGAACCTGGAAGCTCACTTCGTGTTCGCCAGTGGTACGCAGAACGCCGTTCGGCAGACGAACTTCGCTCTTAGCCACTTCAACGCCAGCTGCAGTTACAGCGTCAGCGATGTCGCGAGTACCGATGGAACCGAACAGTTTACCTTCGTCGCCAGCTTTAGACGCGATGGTAACAGTTTCCAGTGCATTGATTTTCTCAGCGCGAGCATTAGCAGCTGCCAGAACTTCAGCCAGTTTAGCTTCCAGTTCAGCGCGACGTGCTTCGAAGAATTCAATGTTTTTCTTGGTAGCTGGAACAGCTTTACCCTGCGGTACCAGGAAGTTACGAGCATAGCCCGCTTTAACGTTTACCTGATCACCCAGGCTACCCAGGTTTGCTACTTTATCAAGCAGAATAACTTGCATTACCTTATCCTCTCAAAGTCGTATTAATGGACCGTGACCGATTACTGATGGCGATCAGTGTACGGCAGCAGGGACAGGTAGCGAGCGCGTTTGATAGCGCGAGCCAGCTGACGCTGGTATTTTGCACGGGTACCGGTGATACGGCTTGGGACAATCTTACCGCTTTCGGTGATGTAGTTTTTCAGCGTAGCGATATCTTTATAGTCGATCTCTTGAACGCCTTCCGCGGTGAAACGGCAGAACTTGCGACGACGGAAATAACGTGCCATATGGCTAGTCTCCAGAATCTATCAATTCAATCTGCTCGGCATGCAAAACCATTTTGCTCAGTCCGTTCTTTGCCTTGTGGCATGAAATGAACCCCTGAACGGTTATGCGACTGCCGACCGTTATACTGTGAGTAATGGCCTGGTTTTCGTGTCCGCTAACAATAACGGGCATTTGGCACCACGCCTGCCGGTGAAAACCGGCTTCCTCCTGCACAGAACGATGCTCAAGCACGAACTGGCAGTGAGGAATTCCTGATGGACTGACCTTTCGAAGGGGAGTCCTGCACACGGTGCCGGACAACACCAGACGGTTGGTCATCAGAAATTACTCTTCAGAATCCCCAGCATCTGCATCATCTGCGGTTTCGTTTGCGAAATCATCGCGACGCTCGCGGCGCTCGTCTTTCGCTTTAACCATCGGAGATGCTTCGGTAACAGCGTGCTTGGTACGCATAACCATGCTGCGGATAACGGCATCGTTGAAGCGGAAGGTAGTTTCCAGCTCATCGATCACTTCCTGCGGAGCTTCAACGTTCATCAGAACGTAGTGTGCTTTATGCAGTTTGTTGATCGGGTAAGCCAGCTGACGGCGGCCCCAGTCTTCCAGACGGTGGATCTTGCCTTCTGCACCAGTGATGGCAGCAGTGTAGCGCTCGATCATGCCCGGAACCTGTTCGCTCTGGTCAGGATGGACCATAAAAACGATTTCGTAATGACGCATCGAATTGCTCCTTACGGATTATTCAGCCTCCTGTCTGGGTCAGCCGAATCCCGGGGAGGCAAGGAACGTGTTAAAGGTCGGCTGAAAAATGACGCGTTATAGTACTTGTATGCCCCGCTAAACTCAAGGGCGGAGCAGAAATAAATCGCCCCTTTCGCAAATAACCTCTAAACCGCTGATTTGGAGTTCATCACACTTCATCATGGTGTTTTTTTGAACAACTGCATCAGAAATGGTCACCATCAACTTCTTTATCATTGATTAAAATTAAATCAGAAGATCATCACAGAGGAGAGCACACAAAGTCAGCCGTCGAGGAGGTATCTATGTTCAGTCGTGTTTTAGCCCTTCTGGCTGTGCTTTTGCTAAGTGCAAATACATGGGCAGCCATTGAAATTAATAACCACCAGGCCAGAAATATGGACGATGTGCAAAGCTTAGGCGTGATTTATATCAACCATAACTTCGCCACTGAAAGTGAAGCACGTCAGGCATTAAATGAAGAGACAGATGCGCAGGGCGCAACGTACTACCACGTAATTCTGATGCGGGAACCGGGGAGTAACGGCAATATGCACGCCAGCGCGGATATTTATCGCTAGCACCAGGTATAACCAACGAAACATTGCCATAGTTTGCTTTGCCCCCTTCGCAGGGGGCATTTTTTTGAAAAACGGCTGCGGAATTAGACCAGTTATCTCCCGAAGAAGGAAATTTCCGCAGCGCGTGTTTTACTTCTGCCCGTAATAAGCGTTAGGACCGTGCTTACGCATGAAGTGTTTATTCATCAGGAAGCTGTCGATATGATTCAGTTGTGGGTTAATGCCACGCGCAATCCACGCCATTTTCGCCACTTCTTCCATCACCACCGCGTTATGCACCGCATCGTGGGCATCTTTCCCCCAGGCAAACGGCCCGTGCTGATACACCACAATTCCCGGCGTATGCAGCGGCTCAGCATTGCCCAGCGTTTCGATAATCACTTTGCCAGTGTTCAGTTCGTACTCGCCCTGCACCTCTTCTTCGCTTAATCCGCGAGTGCACGGGATGTCGCCAAAGAAGTAGTCGGCATGCGTAGTGCCTAACGCCGGGATCGCCAGCCCCGCCTGCGCCCATGCGGTGGCATGAGTGGAGTGGGTATGGACAATGCCGCCAAGCGACGGGTAACGACGGTAGAGTTCGAGATGCGTCGCGGTGTCGGAAGACGGACGATACTCCCCTTCCACCACCTTGCCGCTCATATCAACCACCACCATATCGTCCGCTTTCATGGTTTCGTAGGCAACGCCGCTGGGCTTGATCACCACCAGCCCGCGTTCGCGGTCGATAGCGCTGACGTTGCCCCAGGTAAAGGTCACCAGCCCGTAGCGCGGCAGATCCATGTTGGCGTCAAACACCTGCTGTTTTAGCTTTTGCATTATGCCGCCTCCACCATGCCCGCTTTCGCCATGCGCGCTTTCACCCAATCACGCGCTTTCGCCACTTCTGCCGCCGGGTCTTCCGCCGTTTCGCTCCACATCTCAATCAGGTACGGCCCGCAATAGCCACTCTGTTTGAGCGTTTCGAAACAACGTTCGAAATCCACCACGCCTTCGCCAAACGGCACGTTTTTGAAGACGCCCGGTTTGGTGTCTTTCACATGTACCGCGACGATATGCCCGATTCCGGCCTGCAACTCCATCTGCACGTCGTTGTCCCACGCCGAGAGGTTGCCGATATCCGGGTAGAGCTGGAACCACGGGTTGTTGAGATAGTGCGCGTAGCCCAGCGCCTTGCTGATGGAGTTCATCAATGGGTAATCCATGATCTCCATCGCCAGCGTCACCTGCGCGCGGCTTGCCATCTCAACGCTCTCTTTCAGGCCGTCACGAAAACGACGACGCGTTTCGTTATTGGCTTCCTGATAGTAAACGTCATAGCCCGCCAGCTGGATCACGCGAATGCCGACGTCCTGAGCGAACTGGATAGCTTTACGCATAATCTCCAGCCCCTGCGCCCGCACCGCGTCATCTTCGCTACCCAGCGGGAAACGACGATGAGCAGAAAGGCACATTGACGGTACGCGTACGCCGGTTTCAACAATCGCGTTCACCAGCGCCAGACGCTGATCGCGGCTCCAGTCGAGGCGCGACAGGCGCTCGTCCGTTTCATCTACCGACATCTCGACAAAATCGAAGCCCAACGTTTTTGCCAGTTGCAGGCGTTCCAGCCAGCACTCCCCGACGGGGAGCGCTTTTTCATAGATGCCAAGCGGGATTTGTTTGGACAACATATCCGCTCCTTAGCCCCACAGTTCGGCGATGGAACGTTTGAACTGACGTGCGGCTTCCACCGGAGAAGCGGCATCACGGATACTACGGCCCGCGATAAAGACGTGAATCGGAATGCCTTTGAACAGTGGCAGATCTTCCAGCGCCAGGCCACCAGTGACGGTCACTTTGAAGCCCATATCGGAAAGACGTTTGATCGCGGTAATGTCCGCTTCGCCCCACGCCACGCCTGCGGCCTGCGCGTCACGGCTGCGGTGATAAACCACCTGCTGAATGCCTGCGTCGCGCCACTGCTGCGCCTGTTCCCAGGTCCAGTAGCCGGTCAGTTCAATCTGCACGTCGCCGTTAAACTCTTTTGCTACGTCCAGCGCGCCTTTGGCGGTGTTGATATCCGCACAGCAAATTACCGTCACCCAGTCAGCATTGGCTTCGAAGCACATACGAGAAAGAATTTTGCCCGCATCGGCAATTTTGGCGTCTGCGAGTACGATTTTGTGCGGGTAAAGCGCTTTCAGATCGCGAACCGCACGCACGCCTTCGCCCACGCACAGAATGGTGCCCACTTCGATAATGTCGACTTCTTCGGCAATCAGGCGAGTGGTTTCGTAGGCGCTATCCATAGTCTGGTTGTCCAGCGCGACTTGCAACATCGGTAATGACATCTTCAATTCCTTCTTAAGCTGCCGCGTTGGTGCGGTCAATGAGATCCAGTACTTCCTGCTCGGTACGGCAGGCACGTAAACGGTCGAAATTTTCTTCATCTTCAAACAGGTTGACGATCTGCATGATGCCTACTTCCTGGTGCGTGTTGGCATCGACCGCCGCCATGGTGATGAGGATATCCACAGGGTCATTATCTTCGTGGTTGAACTCCAGCGGCTTTTTCAGCGTCACTAGCGCAAAACCGGTTTTCTTAACGCCCTCTTCCGGGCGACCGTGCGGCATTGCCAGGCCTGGTGCGAGCACAAAGTACGGACCGTGCTGTTCAACCGCATCCAGAATCGCCTGGTAGTAACGCGGCTCGACAACATCCGCCGCCACCAGCAGGTCAACGCCGATTTTCACTGCGTCCTGCCATGTCTCTGCTTCAGCCTGCAGGCGGATGGATTTATTCTCCGCCAGCGAATCACGTAATTTCATGGCGCGTCCTTACTTCACGTCCTGCGGGAAATGCTCTTTGATCACTTCCAGCAGTTTCGGGCCAAAGTCGGCAGGAGAGAGCATGTTGCGCACGCCGACCACGTATTTGTTGCCGGTCACGGTGATTTCGCCCGCAATGTGCGTAGAAGCGATGATGATATCCGCGCCGCTCAACTCGCTTTTGTATTCGCCAACCGCGCAGCTGTTTACCGTGTGGTCAATGTTTGATTGGGTTAAAAACTGGTCCACTTTCATCTTCATGATCATGGAACTGCCTTGTCCGTTGCCACACACAGCCAGAATACGTACGGTCATAATCAAAACTCCTTATTAAGCAGACTGTTCTGCCAGTTGTTTTTCTGCATCTTCTTCTGCGCGCAGTGCGCGGCCAGCGAAGAACATATAAGCCAGTGCAATTACAATGATGACAGCCATAAAGGCGATACCGATGGAGAAGAAGCCCTGCATCATCGGCGGTGCCAGAATCGACCAGTCCGCCATACCCATCCAGGCACTCATACCGGTAAGTTTCACCGCCCAGACGCAACCAAAGATTTCGATCATCCCCATCACCAGACAAATCTTCAGCGCCGCACGCCAGCCGCCGAAGTGGTTAGCGAACACGCCGATGGTGGCGTTGGAGAAGAACATCGGGATAAAGCCGGGAATAATCAGGATCGAGGAGCCGCAGGCGACCAGGATGCCAACCGCAATCAGCTGACCGATGGTGCCCCACATAAAGCCCCAAACCACGGCGTTCGGCGCGAAGCTATAGATAGCCGCACAGTCAATCGCCAGAACCGCACCTGGGATCAGGCGCTGAGAGATACCGTTAAACGCTTCAGAGAGTTCCGCCACAAACATGCGCACGCCCTGAGTGATGATGAAGATCGCCACCGCGAAGGAGAAACCGGTTTGCAGGATGTAGACCGTCCAGTTCACTTTGCCTGCCATCGTCTGCACGGTGTCGATACCGAAGGAGAGCAGAATGGCGCCAAAGAAGATGGTCATGACAATCGCCGTGGAGACGATGTTGTCGTGGAAAATGTTCAGCCAGCCAGGCAGTTTGAGATCTTCAACGCTCTCCTCTTTTTTGCCCAGGAACGGCGCGACTTTATAAGCAATCCATGATGCAAACTGCTGCTGGTGACCGATGGAGAAACCGCAGCCATCCGTCACTTCCTGAGTCGGCTTGTACATCATATTGGAGGTAATGCCCCAGTAGAGCGAAACCAGAATCGCGGTGCAGATAATGGTCGTCCACATGGAATAGCCGAAAATAAACAACGTAACGGCAATCAGCCCCGCCTGCTGGAACATGATGTGACCAGTCAGCATGATGGTACGAATACCGGTAATGCGACGCAGCAGCACGTAACAGATGTTCAGTGCCAGCGCTAACAACACCGCGTAACCTACCCAGCTATAAGCATCGCCCATGCGTTCAATGGTTGCCATCATCGACGCGTAAGTATCTGAAATCGCACCGTTGATGCCGTAGACTTCCGACATTTTCGCCACCACCGGTTTGAAGGTACTGGTCAGGATGCCGGACCCTGCCTGCAACAACATGAAACCAATAATGGTTTTTATCGTACCTTTGATAATAACGCTGACACTTTTGCGCAGCAGGATATAGCCCAGACAGGTCACAATACCCAGCAGTAACGGGGCATTGGTCATGACCTGGTTAAAAAACACGGTAAAGATGTTGTAGAGGATCTCCATAACGAGATCCTGAAGAAGAGGTAACCGGGTATTCCGCACACCCGGAATGTTGTGCACTCACTCTAATTTTCAAAAGTAATCACAACAAGATTATTTATGATTTAATGTGACGCGACCCGCAAATAATTCCACACGGATAGAGTGGGATTCACACAACGAAACAATTATTTATTTAAATTCATTTAGTTAATTTAACTACACATTCCATTAAATCTTTCCACACTCAAAATCAACAACAACTTCCCTGGCAAAAAGTCAAAAAATGGTCATTGCCTTCCTGAAAAAATAGTGTCATGATTAATCAAAACCAATCACATATTGATTCGAATTGAACTATCATGAAGGTAAATGGCGATGAGTAAAGTGAAAAGTATCACCCGTGAATCCTGGATCCTGAGCACTTTCCCGGAGTGGGGTAGCTGGTTGAATGAAGAAATTGAACAAGAACAGGTCGCTCCTGGCACATTTGCGATGTGGTGGCTTGGCTGCACCGGGATCTGGTTAAAATCGGAAGGTGGCACCAACGTTTGCGTTGATTTCTGGTGCGGCACTGGCAAACAAAGTCACGGTAACCCGTTAATGAAACAGGGTCACCAAATGCAGCGCATGGCTGGCGTGAAAAAACTGCAGCCAAACCTGCGCACCACCCCGTTTGTTCTTGATCCGTTTGCGATTCGCCAGGTCGACGCGGTACTGGCGACTCACGATCACAACGATCATATCGACGTCAACGTCGCTGCTGCTGTGATGCAGAACTGTGCTGATGACGTACCGTTCATTGGACCGAAAACCTGTGTGGATTTGTGGATTGGCTGGGGCGTACCGAAAGAGCGTTGCATCGTGGTCAAACCGGGCGATGTTGTAAAAGTGAAAGACATTGAAATTCATGCGCTTGACGCTTTCGACCGTACTGCACTGATCACCCTGCCTGCCGATCAAAAAGCGGCTGGCGTACTGCCGGACGGCATGGACGATCGCGCGGTGAACTATCTGTTCAAAACGCCTGGCGGCTCCCTGTATCACAGCGGCGACTCCCACTACTCTAACTATTATGCGAAGCACGGTAACGAACATCAGATCGACGTGGCTTTAGGTTCATACGGCGAAAACCCGCGCGGTATCACCGACAAAATGACCAGCGCCGATATGCTGCGTATGGGTGAAGCCCTGAATGCGAAAGTGGTTATCCCGTTCCACCACGATATCTGGTCAAACTTCCAGGCCGATCCGCAAGAGATCCGCGTGCTGTGGGAGATGAAAAAAGATCGCCTGAAGTATGGCTTCAAGCCGTTTATCTGGCAGGTTGGCGGCAAATTTACCTGGCCGTTGGATAAAGACAACTTCGAGTACCACTATCCGCGTGGTTTCGATGATTGCTTCACTATTGAACCGGATCTGCCGTTCAAGTCATTCCTGTAATCTGTCGTTTATACCGGATAGCGTGGAGTAGTTCGCGCTATCCGGCGTAGTATTTCCTGGCTATTTCAAATATCATCTAAAAAAATCAAATTTTATCGGAATAGCTCATGACTGAAGCACAAAGACATCAAATCCTCCTGGAAATGCTCGCACAATTGGGCTTTGTGACCGTTGAGAAAGTCGTTGAGCGTCTGGGAATTTCGCCTGCCACTGCGCGACGCGATATCAATAAACTTGACGAAAGCGGCAAACTGAAAAAAGTGCGCAATGGCGCAGAAGCTATTACCCAACAGCGCCCGCGCTGGACGCCGATGAATCTGCATCAGGCGCAGAATCACGATGAAAAAGTACGTATCGCTAAAGCGGCCTCGCAGCTGGTTAATCCGGGCGAAAGCGTAGTCATCAACTGCGGCTCCACCGCGTTTCTGCTTGGGCGGGAAATGTGTGGCAAGCCAGTGCAAATCATCACTAATTATCTACCGCTGGCAAATTACCTGATCGATCAAGAACATGACAGCGTGATCATTATGGGCGGACAGTACAACAAAAGTCAGTCCATCACTTTAAGCCCGCAGGGCAGCGAAAACAGTCTCTATGCCGGGCACTGGATGTTTACCAGCGGCAAAGGACTGACAGCAGAAGGGTTGTATAAAACCGATATGCTGACGGCAATGGCAGAGCAGAAGATGCTGAGCGTGGTAGGGAAACTGGTGGTACTGGTTGATAGCAGTAAGATTGGCGAACGCGCGGGAATGCTTTTTAGCCGTGCCGATCAAATTGATATGCTGATCACCGGCAAAAATGCTAACCCGGAAATCCTGCAACAACTGGAAGCGCAAGGGGTCAGCATTCTGCGTGTTTAAAGATGCTGGCGGAAAAATGTCACTGCAGCATCTAACGCCTCAGGCGTAATGCGGTGACGCACGCCTGGCTGCCATGAACAGGTTAGCAGTTTATCCCGTCCCGTCTCGCTTAAGGCCTGCTGCAAACGTAGTGATTCGTCGGCAGGCACAACGTCATCGTCGAGGCCATGCCACAGCAGTAGAGGTCTGTCACTAAGTTGTTCCAGGTGGTTTGTCGCTTCCCACTCTGCCAGCGGCGCGACAATGTTATTGAATTCATTCTGCTGTGCTGTCGTTTCAGGTATCAGCGGTGGAAACAGTGAACGGGCGAGTGATGTAAAATAGCCCGATCCCATCATGCTGGCGGTACATCTCACCGTGGGGTGGCGAGCGGTAATCCCCAGTGCCGTCATCGCGCCCATCGACGCACCACCGACTGCCAGACGGTCATCAAGCAGCCACTTTTCTTCGGCTATTGCCGCACGTAAAGTAGTGAATTCCTGCATACTTTGTAGCAAGATTTGCCAGAATTGATTTAACCGCCGCGCTGCGTCGCCACTAAAACGACTACCGTGATCGGGCGCATCCGGCATGATCACCCGCAAACCAGCCTGCGCCAGCGCAACGGCAAAATAGCTATACACCAGACTGGACGAAGTAAAGCCGTGATAAAAAATCGCGCACGGTAACGGGGTATCTTTTTGTCCGACAGGATAAGCATGAAGAACGGGAATATCTGCCAGCTCGCGTGATTCTATTTCAATCATCTGTCTCTCCTTTTTGTCTGGTATGACATGAAGAAATCCTTAGCACAAGTTTCTGCTGGCGGTATTAGTTCATAATGTTGAGATGTGGGTTACGCTTTCGTCACGTTTTCATTCGAAAATCGCGTACCAGGTAACAATTCGGGAACATTCCCCCAAAGTTAAATTAATAAGGCACTACACTATGGTTAGCAGGAAACGTAATAGCGTTATTTACCGGTTTGCCAGTTTATTATTGGTGTTGATGTTAAGTGCCTGTAGCGCACTGCAAGGTACGCCACAGCCAGCACCGCCAGTAACGGACCATCCGCAAGAGATTCGCCGCGACCAGACGCAAGGGTTACAGCGAATAGGTAGCGTAAGCACGATGGTTCGGGGTTCTCCGGATGACGCATTAGCAGAAATCAAAGCGAAAGCTGTCGCTGCAAAAGCTGATTATTACGTTGTCGTCATGGTGGACGAAACCATCGTGACAGGACAGTGGTATTCACAAGCCATTTTGTACCGTAAATAAATCAGACAACTTACATAGTCAGCTTTACATTGCTCTGCGTCCCTATGCGTTTACCTGTGCACAATAAATTACCGGCTGGAAGCCTGGGCGTTTATTACCGCGATGGAATGCCCTGCAACATGTGGGGAAACGAAAAATGGAGCTGACGATGAAACAATTACTTGCCTCACCCTCGCTGCAATTAGTGACTTATCCTGCGAGCGCCACGGCACAGTCTGCAGAATTCGCCAGTGCTGACTGCGTGACGGGCCTGAATGAAATAGGTCAGATCTCAGTTAGCAATATTTCAGGGGATCCGCAGGACGTGGAACGTATCGTGGCGTTAAAGGCCGATGAACAAGGTGCGTCATGGTACCGCATTATTACCATGTACGAAGACCAGCAGCCTGATAACTGGCGCGTACAGGCGATACTGTATGCATGAGTGTCATCTACAGCAAATGAACAATGCCGGATGCGGCGCGAGCGCCTTGTCCGGCCTACAATTTTCACATATTTCATTTAGTTAATCGAAACCAGCGTCGCATCAGTCGTATACGCTTACACACACACTCCCCCCGTCGCCCGCAGCAATAAATCATTCTGGATCTGCTCTGACAACCGTACGCCGCCGCGCGTATCTAACATCACCTGACACCACGCCTGCGCCATTGGCGGAGAAGCATATTTCAACATTTGCGCACCGCAGCCCAGCAGGAATAGCTGATGAGTAATCTCTCGCCCCAGTTCTTCAGCTGGCTTACGCAGCTGCTGCTGTAAACGACGAACCGCGCGATCAAAATAGCGATCCTGCCCTTTCACTTCCACAAATGCTTCCGACAATAAGTCGTATACGCCCGCTTGCTTATTGAGAACGCGCAACACATCCAGGCACATAATATTGCCGGAACCTTCCCAAATACTGTTTACCGGCATCTCCCGGTAAAGCCGCGGCAGCTCGCTCTCCTCGCAATAACCAATGCCGCCCAGCACCTCCATCGCTTCGGCCACAAACGGCATACCTCTTTTGCAGATCACAAATTTTGCCGCAGGCGTAAATAAACGCGCCCACAGGGCTTCTTTGGCATCGGCACGCCGGTCCCACGCTCGCGCAAGACGAAACAGCAACGCCGTTTGCCCTTCAAGCTGAAGTGCCATGCGACTTAAGACATGACGCATAAGGAGCTGTTGGATCAATGGATTACCAAAAACATGGCGTTGATGTGCATGATAAATCGCCAGCGAAAATGCACGGCGCATCATGGCATGGCTACCCAGGGCGCAATCAAAACGCGTCATCCCACCCATTTTCAGGATCAGACGAATTCCTTCCCCTTCCTGCCCCAACAACCAACCAATGGCATCCTGAAACTCCACTTCGCAACTGGCGTTAGAGCGATTACCCAGCTTATCTTTCAGCCGCTCGAGGCGAATCGCGTTGCGTTGCCCGTCAGGCAAAAAGCGCGGCACAAAAAAGCAGGACAGACCACCCGCGGTCTGCGCCAGCACCAGATGCGCATCGCTTTGCGGAACTGAGAAAAACCATTTATGCCCCACCAGCCGATAAGAGCCATCTTCCAGACGCTCTGCACGGGTGGTGTTGCTCATAACATCGGAACCGCCCTGCTTTTCCGTCATTCCCATGCCAATCAACAAACCGCGTTTTTGCCCACCTGACAATAAGTGAGAATCGTAGCGATCGCTCAATAGCGGCGTGGTCCAGTCCTGAAACGGCGCGGGTAACATCTGTAACAACAATGGCGTGGCGGCAAAGGTCATGGTTATCGGACATAACGACCCTGCCTCAACCTGCGCATGTAACATAAAACGCGCCGCGCGCGCCACAAATGCGCCGGAGCGAGCGTCTTCTTCCCAGGCAAGATTGTGCACCCGATTGGTACATAGCGCCTGCATCAGCAGGTGCCAGGCGGGGTGAAAACGCACATCGTCCAGACGGCGTCCTTGCGCATCGTAGCGCAATAATTCAGGCGGATTCACATTCGCCAGCCGCCCCAGTTCAAGGGATTCAGCCGTTCCTAACTGCTGACCAATACTGGCTAGAAAATCGCTATCCCAGCCAGCACCTTCACGCGTTACCGCTTCGCAGAGCGCGCCATCAGACAGGTATAAGTTGCTGTTATTTAATGGTATAGGTTGATTAAAAACGGTGTGAGTTTGCCAGTGCACTGTGTCTCCCTCCATCAATGGCAGTCACCATTAGTATGGTCACTGCCATGGATTCATGACAGAAAGAGATTGCTAAAACATTCTTATCCAGCAATGTAATGCGGAACGAAACGTGAGGTGTCTTTGGTGATCAGTGTGTTATCTTCACGGATCCCCATTCCGCACGCTTCATCATCGACAATCCAGCTACCGATGAGTGTGTAGCTATCGCCAAACCGCGGCAGAGGTTGAAACGCCTGGTAGATCATCGGTTCATCGGCGTAATCACCATCAGCGTGGTCAACGACGTTATTCTGGCCGTCGAAAATGGTGACATTTCCGCCTTCGCGCGAGTAGAGCGGTTTACGCACATAGCTTTCGCCAGCGGCAATCTGCGATTTTTCACCCTCAAACCAGGATGCAAGAAGGTTAGGATGACCAGGGAAGAAGCGCCAAAGCAGCGGCATTAACCCTTTATTACTCAAGATACTTTTCCATAACGGCTCCACCCATTGCTCGCGACGCTTGCGCAGCAGCGGACCGTTATCGTCACGCATCATCCACTCCAGCGGATACAGCTTAAATGCACGCTGGATGACATTATCATCAAGATCGGTCAGTACGCCGCCGACGCCCAAACCGAGATCTTCAATGTAGATAAACCGCGACTCCTGCCCTGCCTGCTGGGCGCAGTCCTGCAAGTACAGCACGGTACTCCTGTCTTCATCGGTGTCCTGACAGCAGCAAAAATAAAACGGTTCCCGACTGTAAAGCTCGCTAAAGCGTGAAATCAGGCGTTCCTGAATAGCATTGTACTGATCGGCATCACGCGGAATAATGCCGCTGCGCCGGGCATCCTCCAGCCACAGCCACTGGAAATAAGCCGACTCGTACAATGAAGTTGGCGTATCGGCGTTGTACTCCAGCAGCTTCACCGGCGCATTGCCACACCAGGCAAAATCCATCCGTCCATACAGCGAAGGATCGCGGGCGCGCCAGCTTTCAGCGATCACATCCCAGTACAACGGCGGGATCGCCAGTTGCGTCAGGATCTCTTCATCTTTTACCGCGCGATCCACCACCTCAAGGCACATCTGATGCAGTTCCGCAGTCGGTTTTTCGATCTGCTCTTCAATCTGGCGCAGAGTAAAACGGTAAGCCCGACTCTCATCCCAATAGATTTCATTGTCGATGATATGAAAGTCGAAACCGTTGTCAGCGGCGATCTGGTCCAGATCCCGTCGCACAGGAACGTTGTGTCTCAGCATGATTAGCCTCCCCAATGCCCACGGGCGCTGGAAGAACGACCATAGCCGCCGCGAGAAACGGTAGACGCTTTTTTGGTGGTAAAGCCGCCCGAAGAGTAAGACTCTTTTTTGCCAGAACCGGAGCGCCAAGAGTAATCACCAGAAGTGCTGCGCCAGACTGGGCGCGAAGCAAAAGAGGAACCGCCGCTGTTATAAACAAACGGCTCATCGCGATCTTTACGAATAACCCGGCTTAACAAAAATCCAGAAACGACCGGGATCCAACTCTGTTCAACATTGTCGTAGTAGCAATTTTCGTACTTAGACTGACAGTTCTGCTGAGTCATATTCTTCGGAACATCGGCATAAAATGCCGTTTTGGCGTTGTTCCAGCCACGCGCGCAAATGTCGGCATTATTACCGTCATCAATACAATCCTGCACTGTCGCGTAAAACGTTCCGTCGCCGTCGTTATCGACATCGCTACTATCGCTACAACCTTTCAATACGAAAAAAGCGGCACCGCCCATTAGCGCCAACGTTAAGTATTTTTGTGCGTAGCGATTGCGACGCGGTTCAAAAGGATTATTCGGTCTACCAATGCGACTAATCGCTCCGTGACCAATTTTACTGTTATTTCTTGATTTGCGTTTTCTGGCCATGATCGTCCATTACCATGTCATACAAGCTGCGTTAAAAATACCGCCAGCCAGCGCGGCGGTTCCCATAAACATTCCTGCTGCGGTATTGTGATTAATAATTTTTTCGCTTAATGCGGGCATATAAAGTCTGACACCAGCAAAAACGAGTAACTGAATCACCAGTGCAATCCCGCCCCAGGCGAAATAGTCTGGAATACTCACCGCATTGATTGCCGCACTGGATAAGGGGATAACGTAACCCAACAATGTACCGCTGAACGCCAGTGACGCCGCGGTATTATTGTTTTTGATTAACTGCCATTCGTTGTGCGGTGTAATTTTAGAATAGATAAACAGAAAAATAATCACCATAGCCACGCCAATAAAAAAATAGGCGCTAAAGGCAAGAAGTGAATCCAGTATATGCATTGTAAACGTCCTTGTAATTAACCAATAATATGAAGTGATGTCAGCGGGATATCGACACCCAACGCGCGCGAAAATAACCACTCTGGCTCGCCGAGATCGTTAAAAGATTCCTCACCATTTAGCAGCAAATATTCGTAAGTATCTTCGGTTACTTGCCGTTGGTAGCCCATGGTAAAATTATGGACCTCCCATTTGGCATGGTTTTGATTTTCTACTTTTTCCAGCATGTAGACGGGTTCGATATTTCCCGGTTCTTCGCTGTTAAAAAATCGCTGCCAGCGTTTTTCCTGCCAGTTTAAGGTCATTGCTCCCATCGCTTTGGCGTTGATCGCCTCGCGCCAGTGACTCTCTTTACTGATACCGTAGCTCTCTTCATAGACAAAGAGCTTGATATCATCAATGTCATCAATATCTTCGCCGCCGGTGGTATTGATTTGCAGAAACTCATCGCCTGAAGTGTAGTAGCGGAAAATCTGACTACCGCCGCCCAGATCGATGTGGCTGACGGCGGCTACCGTAAATTCCTCACCCGGCAGCGCAATCAGCAATTCATCTTCCAGCAAACGAAACGCTAACGTGTCGAGCGTAAAGCCACTATTGAGATGAAGTCCCAGCGGACCACGAGCGATAGCTGGCTTATTATCCTTGCCAAACAGACGCTGGAAAAAACCAGACATATTTTATCCTTAAAATAGTTGCCAGCCTTTTAGCGAGGCTGGCAAAAAAATTACTCGCCCTGTTGGCGTTGCAGTCTTGCTAATACATCCTGGGCGCTACTTTTATTGCTACCGCCAATTCCGGCTTCCGCCAGCTTTTCGTCAAGGTCGCGACCGTCTGCGACTTTCTCCAACTGTGCGGCAGCATCCAGGCGAGCCTGACGTTCGGCCTGACGCGTTTGCAGGCGTTTTAAGGATTCTGCCGCTGTCGAAACGCTGGAAGATGCGCCAACGGTAGAGGTTGTTACAGCCTGTTGTGCACGCTGCATGGCTTCAGTGGCTTTAACGACTTCCATTTGCTGCTCAAACTGAGCGATACGCTGCGCTGTCGCTGTAACTGCTTTTTCCACGCCATCACGGGAGACTTCCAGATTCGACAACACTTGCTCTTCAGCGGTAATGAGATTCTCAAGGCGCGCGATTTCTTCAGCAACTTCGTTAATCAACGACGGATTAACGTTCTTGCTTAACGCTTCAAGCGCACGGGCTTCCAGACTGGCTTTGCGCTCACGTAAATCTTTCAGCTTATCGTGACTTAATTTCACCCGCGCCAGCAGATCAACGCGAGATTTTCCGGCTTTATCGAGTTCAGCTTTAGCGTCACGAATATGCTGTTCCAGCATGCGCACGCCCTGGGTTTCTTCAATGGATTCTTCCGCCTGGGAGATAAACGATTTCCCCAGCGTAAATAAACTTTTTAAAATTCCCATAAATACCCGTCCTTGTAATTAGTGTGAATATTCTTCTGTAATTTCAGCCAGATCCAATGCGTTATCTACCAGCGAGGTTATCTCAAGCAGGATATCTTCAAGAGAAGATTTAAGCGATAACGCCCCGAAAACAATGTAATACTCTTCCTGTTGTACGCTGGAGATCCCTACCGATGACAACGGCATCATCTTCTGATTTCTTAATAAGAAGGTATTAAATTCATCTGGATTGCTGATACTACTCACCGGACAAATAAAGGTTTCGATAATCATTTGGCGGGAAGTAAAAAGAATATTGATTTGCAAATCGCCATAATCATTCATTTTAATAATTAATGCGTTCTCGCTATTTGTTACATCAATATTTTGTTCAGGTACAGTTTGCAGCGCCGTCGCTAGCGCCAACGGATTCCATGTCATATATTATTCCATATAGATTAAGTTTAAATATTAATAAAATGAATATTTGCAATACGTAATTATCTTACCAGCTATAGACAAAAAAAAACCATCCAAATCTGGATGGCTTTTCATAATTCTGAGAAATTAGCTGCGCTGGCGCACCGCTTCAAATAAGCAAATTCCGGTCGCAACCGAAACGTTCAGGGAAGAAACGCTTCCAGCCATCGGGATGCTGATCAACTCATCGCAATGTTCACGAGTCAGGCGACGCATACCTTCACCTTCCGCACCCATCACCAGCGCCAGGCGTCCGGTCATTTTGCTCTGATAGAGTGTATGATCCGCCTCGCCTGCCGTACCGACGATCCAGATATTCTCTTCCTGCAACATACGCATGGTGCGCGCAAGGTTAGTCACCCGAATCAGCGGAACGCTTTCTGCCGCGCCGCAGGCTACTTTTTTCGCCGTAGCGTTGAGCTGTGCGGAGCGATCTTTCGGCACAATCACCGCATGAACGCCTGCGGCGTCCGCACTACGCAGGCACGCGCCGAGGTTGTGCGGATCGGTTACGCCGTCGAGGATCAGCAGGAACGGTTGATCGAGCGAAGCGATCAGATCCGGCAGATCGTTTTCCTGATACTGACGTCCTGGCTTCACGCGGGCGATAATGCCCTGATGCACGGCACCGTCGCTTTTCTCGTCGAGATATTGGCGGTTTGCCAACTGGATAACCACGCCCTGAGACTCAAGGGCGTGAATCAGCGGTAACAGACGTTTATCTTCACGGCCTTTTAAAATAAAGACTTCCTGAAAACGTTCAGGGGCGCGCTCCAGCAGGGCCTGCACTGCGTGGATGCCGTAAATCATTTCGCTCATTAATGTACTCGTTGTTTACGTTTTGCCTGATGCACTACGTTTATCCGGTCTACATGATCCCTGCAATATATTGAATTTGCGTGATTATGTAGGCCGGATAAGGCGTTCACGCCGCATCCGGCATGAACAAAGCGCATTTTGTCAGCAATCTAACCCTCTTCTGTTTGAAGAGGGTAATGATCACTCTGCCACTTTTTTCTTCGCCGCACGCTTCGCTTTGGTCGCTGCGGCTATTTTCTGCGTTTTCGCCGATGGCTTTTTCGCTTTTCTCACGTCTTTCTTCGCCGCTTTCGGCTTCGGTTTTTTCTCGCCGCGGAAGGCACTGTCTGGCTCAAAGTTTACCTTTTTACCGACCTGACGACGCTTGCCGCCTTTTTTGCCTGCATCGCCTTTTTTCGCTTTCTCGCGCGCCGTTTTACCGACGTTGCGCGGAGCGCGTTCGCTGGAGATCAGGCTAAAGTCGATTTTACGCTCGTCCATATTAACCGCTTCGACGCGAACTTCCACGCGATCGCCCAGGCGATAAGTCTGGCCGCTGGATTCACCCATCAGCCGTTGCCCTACCTGGTCAAAGCGATAGTAGTCATTGTCCAGCGAAGAGACATGGACCAGACCATCAATGAACAAGTCGTCCAGACGGACGAAGAAGCCAAAGCCAGTGACGCTGGAAATTACGCCTTTAAAGACGTTACCTACCTGGTCGAGCATGAAGTCACACTTCAGCCAGTCAGCTACATCGCGCGTTGCTTCGTCGGCACGACGTTCCGCCATCGAACAGTGCTGACCCAGTTGCAACATCTCTTCCATCGAATAATGGTAGCCGCCGGTTTCAGTGGTGTTGCCCTGATGCCCCTGCTCTTTCGCCAGCAGATACTTAATGGCGCGGTGCAGCGTCAGGTCAGGATAACGACGAATCGGCGAAGTAAAGTGCGCATAGGACTGCAATGCCAGGCCAAAGTGACCACGGTTTTCCGGATCGTAAATCGCCTGTTTCATCGAGCGCACCAGCATGGTTTGCAGCATTTCTGCATCAGGACGATCGGCAACCGACTCCAGCAGCTCCGCGTAGTCACGCGGTTCCGGCTTGTTACCGCCCGGCAGTTCCAGCCCCAGCTCCGCCAGCACTGAACGGAAAGAGGTAATCGCTTCGGTGCTCGGCTTGTCGTGAATACGGAACAGTGCCGGTTCTTTCGCTTTCTCAACGAAACGCGCCGCCGAGATATTCGCCAGAATCATGCACTCTTCAATTAATTTGTGCGCGTCGTTACGCTGGGTCTGTTCGATACGTTCAATACGGCGTTCAGCGTTGAAAATGAACTTCGCTTCTTCGCTCTCAAATGAGATCCCACCGCGTTCTTCACGGGCTTTATCCAGCACTTTATAGAGGTTATGCAACTCTTCGAGATGCTTAACCAGCGGGGCGTACTGCTCGCGCAGATCCTGATCGCCCTGCAGAATATGCCAGACTTTGGTGTAGGTCAGACGCGCGTGAGAGCTCATCACCGCTTCGTAGAATTTGTAGCCCGTCAGGCGGCCTTTCGACGAAACTGTCATCTCGCACACCATACACAGGCGGTCTACCTGCGGGTTGAGCGAACACAGGCCGTTAGAGAGCACTTCCGGCAGCATCGGGATAACCTGCGAAGGGAAGTACACCGACGTGCCACGGTTACGCGCTTCTCTGTCCAGCGGCGTTGACGGACGCACATAGTAGCTGACGTCGGCAATCGCGACCCATAAACGCCAGCCGCCGCCGCGTTTTTTCTCGCAGTAAACTGCATCGTCAAAGTCACGGGCGTCTTCGCCATCAATGGTGACCAGCGGTAAATCGCGCAGATCAACACGGCCCGCTTTTGCTTCTTCCGGCACTTCTTCTTTCAGCCCGGCAACCTGTTGCTCAACAGCCTGCGGCCAGATGTACGGAATTTCATGGGTACGCAGAGCGATATCAACCGCCATGCCGGTGCCCATATTATCGCCAAGGACTTCGACGATTTTACCCACCGCTTTGGTGCGGCGAGTCGGACGCTGAGTCAGTTCGACTACGACCACAAAGCCCATCCGCGCGCCCATGATCTGATCGGGCGGGATTAAGATATCGAAGCTCAGACGGCTGTCGTCAGGAACCACAAAGCCGACGCCCGCTTCGGTAAAGTAGCGACCAACAATCTGGCTGGTTTTTGGCACCAGTACGCGGACAATACGCGCTTCACGACGACCTTTACGGTCAGCACCCAGCGGCTGAGCCAGCACCTGATCGCCATGAATGCAGGTTTTCATCTGCTCGCTGGAGAGATACAAATCATCTTTACGCCCTTCAACCCGCAGAAAGCCGTAGCCATCACGGTGGCCAATAACGGTACCTTTCACCAGGTCGAGGCGTTCCGGCAGCGCATAGCACTGACGACGAGTGAAGACCAGTTGACCATCGCGCTCCATCGCGCGCAGGCGGCGACGCAGGCCTTCAAGCTGCTCTTCGCCTTCAATGTGCAGTTCTACCGCCAGCTCATCACGGCTGGCCGGTTTTTCACGTTTGGTTAAATGTTCGAGGATAAATTCCCGACTAGGGATGGGATTCGCGTATTTTTCAGCTTCGCGTTCCTGGAAAGGATCTTGTGACATCTCGGTTCCTCCGTTGTCATCTCTGATGAAGATTTTCGTCACTCCACCAGCAATAATTTATAAAGCGGTTGATTCTCTTCAACCAAATCGGCAAGCGTGTAGTTATCCAGTTCCGTAAGAAAACTTTGCACGGCCTTAGAAAGTGCCTGTTTCAACCTACAGGCAGGTGTAATGTGGCAAAACTCACTGCTGCAATTCACCAGCGATAAGGGCTCCAGCTCGCGCACCACATCACCAATACGTATCGCACTCGCCGGTTTACCCAGGCGAATGCCGCCATTTTTTCCACGAACAGCAGTCACGTAGCCGGCACGACTAAGTTGATTGATTATTTTGACCATATGATTACGGGAGACGCCGTAGACGTCAGTCACTTCAGAAATACTGGTCATCCGCCCTTCTGGCAATGACGCCATGTAGATCAGCGCACGTAATCCGTAATCAGTGAAACTCGTTAACTGCACATCAACCTCAAAAGGGAAATCGGGAAAAAATACATTTATATTGATGATAAACCAGCCACAAGCTGTGTCGCTAATTTATTTCAGTTCGGGGAAGGAAAAAAGCGAGGATTTAACACTGTGTCGGATAGCGTAATGGCTTACCCGACACAGCAATGTATCACACTGTTCGCCCGGCAGGCAAAATATCTGCCAGGCGTACCAGAATTACGCGTCGAACGGGTCGCGCAGAATCATGGTTTCAGTACGATCCGGACCGGTAGAGATGATATCGATCGGCACACCAGTCAGCTCTTCAATACGCTTGATATAGTTCAGCGCCGCCTGCGGCAGGCCGCTACGATCTTTCACGCCGAAGGTGGATTCAGACCAGCCCGGCATGGTTTCGTAAATCGGCTCTACACCTTTCCAGTCGTCAGCTGCCAGCGGAGTGGTAGTCACTTCGCGACCATCCGGCATACGGTAAGCCACGCAGAGTTTAACCTCTTTCAGGCCATCCAGAACGTCCAGTTTAGTCAGGCAGAAGCCAGACAGGGAGTTCAGCTGTACCGCACGACGAACGGCAACGGTGTCCAGCCAGCCGGTACGACGACGACGCCCCGTAGTTGCGCCGAATTCGTTACCCTGCTTGCAGAGGAACTCGCCAGTTTCATCAAACAGTTCGGTCGGGAACGGACCTGCACCTACACGAGTGGAGTAAGCTTTGAGGATACCCAGAACGTAATCAACATAACGCGGGCCCAGGCCGGAACCGGTCGCCACGCCACCAGCAGTGGTGTTGGAAGAAGTTACGTACGGATAAGTACCGTGGTCGATATCCAGCAGCGTACCCTGCGCACCTTCAAACATGACGAAATCGCCACGCTGACGCGCCTGGTCGAGCAGGTCAGAAACGTCAACCACCATAGAAGTCAGGATGTCGGCAACAGCCATCGTATCATCCAGAACTTTCTGGTAATCAACCGCTTCAGCTTTGTAGTAGTTAACCAACTGGAAGTTGTGATATTCCATCACTTCTTTCAGTTTTTCAGCGAAGGTTTCTTTGTCGAAAAGGTCGCCAACACGCAGACCGCGACGTGCTACTTTATCTTCATAAGCAGGCCCGATACCACGACCGGTGGTGCCGATCGCTTTCGCGCCACGCGCTTTCTCACGCGCGTTATCCAGCGCAACGTGATAATCAAGGATCAGCGGACATGCTTCAGACAGCAGCAGACGCTCACGAACGGGGATGCCACGGTCTTCCAGTTCTTTCATCTCTTTCATCAGCGCGGCCGGAGACAGCACAACACCGTTACCGATGATGCTGGTTACATTCTCGCGGAGAATACCTGATGGAATAAGATGGAGAACGGTTTTTTCACCGTTGATTACGAGAGTATGGCCTGCGTTGTGACCGCCCTGGTAGCGTACAACATATTTAGCCCGTTCAGTCAGAAGATCGACGATCTTACCTTTACCTTCGTCACCCCATTGGGTGCCCAGTACGACGACGTTGTTACCCATTTTTCAAAATCACCGTTTGCTTAAAAATGGATTCTACCATCGCTTTTTCAGAGTTACAGCACTTTTTGCACTCAAAAATGACCTCGATCAGTCTGTTTTTTGTTCAGCCAATCGTTTTCCTCAACATGTAGTAGACCACAACGCCCGCAACCACAAGTCCACCGCCAAAACGACGTAAAATATTATCGGGCAAATTGGTCATCGCAGAGATCATCTTCTTCCATGCCTTCGGGTAAAGCATCGGCCCTAAACCTTCCAGTACCAAAACCAGGGCAAGCGCCAGCCAGATTGTCGAATTCATTCATTATCCTTATAGAAAAAGAAAACCACCGACATCCCTGAGGATGCGGTGGCTTTATTGACCTGTGCCGCAGTCGTTATATTAACGCGTTGCGGAAGTCGGCGTCTTCATGTAGCGGAAGAAATCGCTATCCGGGCTCATGACCATCACGTCCTGATTGCCAGAGAAGCTGTTCTCATAAGCACGCAGGCTACGGATGAATGCGTAGAAGTCCGGATCTTTACTGAATGCATCAGCAAACAGTTTGGCTGCTTCGGCATCGCCTTCACCACGCATGATGCGGCCCTGACGCTCAGCTTCTGCCAGCGTTCTGGTCACTTCATAGTCGGCAGTCGCGCGCAGTTTTTCCGCTTCTTCCTGACCTTGTGAACGGTGACGACGCGCTACCGCTTCACGCTCGGCGCGCATACGGTTGTAGATCGCTTCAGACACTTCGGTAGGCAGGTTGATCTGCTTAATTCGCACATCGACAACTTCAATACCCAGCGCCGCCATACTGTTCGGGTTGATGACCGGAACTTTGCCCTTCGTCTCAGCCGTTACGCGCTCTGCCGCTTCGGCAATGGCGTTATCTGCCGCCGGGGTAGTAACTTCATCTTCTGTACCCGCAGAACCGGAGTTCAGCGCGTCACGTACTTCGAGGGTCAGACGACCACGGGAATCGGTGACGATATCTTTCACGTCCAGGCGACCAATTTCAGAACGCAGACGGTCAGAGAACTTACGTTTCAACAGCACTTCCGCTTGCGAAATGTCGCCACCACCCGTTGCCAGGTAGTAACGGCTGAAATCGCTGATGCGCCATTTGATGTAAGAGTCGACGATCAGGTCTTTCTTCTCTTTGGTCACAAAGCGGTCGGCCTGGTTGTCCATGGTCTGAATACGTGCGTCGAGCATTTTCACCGTTTCAATGAACGGTATCTTGAAATGCAGACCCGGCTCATAAACCAGAGGTTTGTTGTCATCGTCACGCAGTACCTTACCAAAACGCAGCGTAATACCGCGCTCACCTTCTTTGACGACAAAGACAGACATGTAAAGCACTACCAGCACGATGATGATAATCGCGATAACTGACTTACGCATCGTTATTCCCCCTGACGCTGGTAGTCGTTACGCTGCGCGTTGGCGCGGCGTTGGTCCATAATATCGCCCTGACTGGTGGACGACGTGTTGCTTGCTCCACTGGTTGTGGAGGAAGAGGCTGGCGGCAGACGCAGCAGATTGCTGGCACCGTTATCGCTCTTCGCCGCAGGGGCGTTACCACCTTTCAGCATCTGGTCTAACGGCAGAACCATCAGGTTGCCACCTTTATCGTTAACCAGCACTTTGCGGGTGTTACCCAACACTTTTTCCATCGTCTCGATATACAGACGCTCGCGAGTAATTTCCGGCGCGGCTTTATATTCCGGCAGAAGTTTAGCAAAGCGCGCCACTTCACCCTGAGCTTCCAGGATGGTCTGGGCCTTGTACGCACGCGCCTCTTCGAGGATACGTTGCGCCTGACCGTTCGCACGCGGCTGAACTTCGTTGGTATACGCTTCTGCTTCACGAATGTATTGCTGTTCGTTTTCACGCGCGGCAATCGCATCGTCAAACGCCGCTTTTACTTCTTCCGGCGGACGAGCAGCCTGGAAGTTGACGTCCAGCAGCGTGATACCCATGTCATACGGACGAATCGTCTCTTCCAGTTCGCGCTGAGTATCGCTACGAATCACGGTACGACCTTCCGTCAGAATGCGGTCCATGGTGTATTTACCGATAACTCCACGTAGGGCGCTGTCGGTAGCCTGACGCAGGCTGTCATCCGGGCTGGTCACGCTATACAGATATTTTTCCGGATTGGTGACGCGGTACTGCACGTTCATCTCAACGCGCACTACGTTCTCGTCCGACGTCAGCATCACACCAGAAGCGGCCAGTTCACGCACGGCTTCCACGTTCACCGGTTTGACTTCGTCGATAAACGTCGGTTTCCAGTTCAGACCCGGCTCAACCAGATGGCTGAATTTACCAAAGCGTGTTACCACGCCGCGTTCGGCTTCTTTAATGGTATAGAAACCACTGGCCGCCCAGATAATGACAATCGCTGCCGCTGCGATGGTAACGACACGACCGCCAAGCTGCGGGCGCGGGCCTTGCGATGAACTGCCACCGCCAGATCCGGTGCCTTTACCGCCGCCCAGACCACCGAGCTTTTTGCTCAGTTTGCGGAAGATATCATCTAAATCAGGTGGCCCTTGATCGCGACCGCCTTTGTTTCCATTTCCCTCAGAGTTGCCGCCAGGTTTGCTGCTTCCCCACGGGTCGCGGTCTTGTCCGTTATTACCGGGCTGATTCCACGCCATGTTTGTGCTCCATATTTGTTATGCGGTGATCCCTGTTGTCTTTCGACGCCAGAGGATATGACTCCACGCTTCAGACGCTACGCCGTTAGATCAGGTAATCGATCAACGCCGGTTCTTGTTTACAGAGGCGACGCCAGTCAACGATCGGCATACGAACTTGCAGACTTACGCTGCCGTCCTCCTCCATCCACTCTTTTTCTATTGCCTGAAGCTGATAAAAACGACTTCTCAGACGCCCTTCCTGCGGTGGCAGACGCAATGTATGCTGCGCCACCTCGCCGGAAAGCCGCTCCGTCAAAGCCTGAAAAAGCTGTGGTATCCCCGCTCCGGTCTGTGCGGAAAGCCAGACACGGATCGGTTTGTTCTCTTCGTCCCGATCAATACGCGGTTCGAAATCTTCCAGCATATCGATCTTGTTCATCACCAGCAGGGTTGGGATCTCGTGAGCGTCGATCTCTTCAAGAACCGTATTCACCGCTTCGATGTTTTCTTGTACACGCACATCCGCCGCATCAATGACGTGCAGCAGTAATGTGGCTTGCCGCGTCTCTTGTAACGTGGCTTTAAATGCCGCCACCAGATCGTGCGGCAGGTGGCGAATAAACCCTACGGTATCTGCAAGTACGGTTTCACCGACATCTGCAACGTCAATACGCCGCAACGTCGGGTCGAGGGTGGCAAACAACTGGTCTGCCGCGTAGACCCGCGCTTCGGTGATGCGATTGAAAAGGGTAGATTTACCGGCGTTGGTATATCCCACCAGCGAAACAGTAGGAACGTCGGCTTTGATACGCGATTGCCGCCCCTGCTCACGCTGCTTTTCAACTCTTTCCAGGCGCGACTGTATCTGCACGATGCGATTACGCAACAAACGACGGTCGGTTTCGAGCTGGGTTTCACCCGGACCACGCAAACCTATCCCGCCTTTCTGTCTTTCAAGGTGGGTCCAGCCACGCACCAGGCGCGTAGCCAGATGGCGCAGCTGCGCCAGCTCAACCTGCAACTTACCCTCATGGGTACGCGCACGTTGGGCGAAAATATCTAAAATAAGGCCGGTGCGGTCGATAACACGACACTCGCACAAACGCTCCAGGTTACGCTCTTGCGCCGGGCTCAGGGCATGGTCAAAAAGAACGACCGAAGCACCCGTCGCTTTGACAGCTTCCGCAATTTCAACTGCTTTACCTTCACCTACAAAATACTTTGGGTGCGGCGCTTTACGGCTACCGGTAATCACCTGCAATGCTTCGACACCGGCGGAAGAGACCAGAGATTCAAACTCCTGGAGGTCTTCCATATCTTTGTCTTGCGTAAAATAGATGTGTACCAGTACCGCCTGCTCACCAGCATCATAACGGTCAAACAAGCGTATAACCCTCTAAATAGATCAGCGGGGAACGCAGGATCGCTGGCTCCCCGTGTAAAAAAACAGCCCGAAACCTTATTCGGTTTCTTCGCTGTCCTGTTGCGCGGAAGTATTCTGCGCGCTGCTACCATGATGGTAGTTACTGCTGGTACCGCCACCGGCGTTGTTACTGTGATGAGAAACCGGGCGAGACGGGACAACAGTAGAAATCGCGTGCTTGTAAACCATCTGGCTGACCGTGTTTTTCAACAGGATCACGAACTGATCAAAAGACTCGATTTGCCCTTGCAGCTTAATACCATTCACCAAATAAATAGAAACTGGAACACGTTCCCGACGCAGTGCGTTCAGGAACGGATCTTGTAAAGATTGCCCCTTAGCCATTCTCTCTTTTCCTTATATGCTTATTTGTACTTTGAACCTTTCGATTCTGAAAAAATTGCGCACGATACGTCTCAATTGTACACATTCAGCCTGCGATAGCACCAACAACCTGTAATACTTCGTCACGCGCCTGTTCTGGTTTTTCACTGTCAAGCCAGTGAACCCCTTCCCAACCACGCAGCCAGGTTATCTGCCGCTTCGCCAACTGTCTCGTGGCGCAAACACCTCGATAAACCATTTCATCGTATGAGATTTCGCCTTCAAGGTAAGACCACATCTGGCGATAACCCACGCAACGAATGGAAGGCAAGTCCGTATGCAAATCTCCTCGGGCAAAAAGCGCCCGGACTTCTGCTTCAAAACCTGAAGCCAACATCTGATGAAAACGCTGCTCAATGCGTTGATGGAGCAGTTCACGGCTCGCCGGGGCGATGGCGAACTGATGCACCTGATACGGTAGAGCGTCTCCTGACGTTTGCGTCAGTTCCGTTAAAGTTTTACCCGAAATGAAAAAAACTTCCAGTGCCCGGGAAAGCCTTTGTGGATCATTTGGATGAATCCTTGCTGCCGCAACCGGATCTACCTCCTGAAGTTGACGATGCAATGACTCCCAACCTTGCTCTGCCGCCTGTTGCTCAATTCTGGCCCGTACTTCCGGGTCTGCCGACGGTAGCGGCGACAACCCTTCCAGCAATGCCTTGAAATACAACATCGTACCGCCCACTAACAGTGGGATCCGCCCCGCCGCGGTGATATCGGCCATTTCCGCCAGCGCATCGCGGCGAAAATCAGCAGCCGAGTAAGCCTGCGACGGATCGCGAATATCCAGCAATCGGTGCGGCGCGGCGAGTAACTCTTCAGCGTTCGGCTTCGCCGTCCCGATATCCATCCCTTTGTAAATAAGGGCAGAATCAACGCTTATCAACTCTACTGGTAAAATTTTACGCAGCTCAATGGCTAACGCCGTTTTACCGGAGGCCGTCGGCCCCATCAAAAAAATCGCCTTAGGCAGGCTCGCCTTACTGATATCACTCATCTTTCAGGGCTTTTATCGCCGGATGTAAATCAACAGATTGTAACAGACCACCCGGCGGCGTTTTCACAAGTTGCGGACATAACCGTTCCACGTCCGCCAGCAGGGTTATGGCCTGTGCCATTGACCACTGCGCATGTTCGCTCATCAGATTTCGTGCAATCCACTGCGCAATATTGCCAGGTTCGAATACGGACTGCTTCGCCAGGTAGCCTATCAGTTCAGGAATCAAGATTTGTAAATTTTGTTGGCGTAAGGGTAAAGGCACTGCCCTGATGGTCACATGCTGTGCATCTGACTGGAAATCAATACCCAATTCCGCCAGGGCAGACTGCGCTTTTTCTAATGCCGATTTTTCTTCGGCAGAAACTTTTAGCCGCAACGGAATCAGCAGCGGCTGGGCGCAAACGGGCGCTTCACCCGGCGTCAATTGTGCCTGACGCAGCCAACGTTCTGCCACTGGCAAGGATAAAAGTGAAATGTTGCCGTCGCGCTCCAGCAACGCACAGTCGGAATGGACGATAGTCAGTACCCGACCAAAACTCTGACTGTTCGCCGCAAGTGCAGGTTCCTGCGGTTCCGGCGCTTTTAATTTTTGCATCGGCGCGGGCGTTTGCAAAAGCTGGCGATACACTTCACCTTGCTGTTTCTGGTAGCCTGGCTGCGCATTCGGCCAGGGGGCAGCCGGACGACTGCCTGATGCTGGCGCAGGAGTGTAGCGCGGAGCTACCGGCTCACGAGCTGCCGGTTCTGCAAAGTGATTGCGCCCCGCCGCCACGCGGTTTTCCGGAATGGAACGCGGTGCAGGTTGGGGTTCATCGTCCAGCGGTAGCGGCGTTTCCAGTTGCTGTTGTAGCACGCTCAGCACGCCCTGATAGATAAAATCATGCACCAGACGCGACTGATGGAAACGCACTTCGTGTTTGGCGGGGTGCACGTTGACGTCCACCTGATGCGGATCGATCTCCAGATACAGCACAAATGCCGGTTGCTGATCGGCCCCCAGTTTGTCTTCGCAGGCCTGGCGGATCGCGTGATTGATCAGGCGATCGCGCATCATGCGACCGTTCACGTAGCAATACTGAATTTCTGCCAGTGCGGGCGTGGTGTGATTTGGATCGGCCACCCAGCCGCGTAGCGTGAGATCGCCGTGTTGCCATTCAATCGCCAGCGCTTGTTCAAGAAAAGCGGTGCCGCAAATCGCGCCTAAGCGCCGTTCTTTTTGCCCGCCTTCCGGCACTGCGCGGTACTGACGCACAATTTTACCGTTATGCGACAGGTTGATCGTGACGTCGAAACGCGCCAGCGCAATGCGGCGGATGATCTCATCAATGTGGTTAAATTCGGTTTTCTCGGTGCGCAGGAATTTGCGCCGCGCCGGGGTGTTGTAGAACAGATCCAGCACCTCCAGCGTCGTCCCCACAGGATGCGCCGCCGGTTTTACCGTCACGTTCATATCGCGCCCTTCGGCATAGGCCTGCCAGGCTTCCTGCTGTTCTGCGGTGCGTGAAGTGAGCGTCAGGCGGGAAACCGAACTGATACTCGCCAGCGCCTCACCGCGAAAGCCCAGGCTGATAATGGCTTCGAGATCGTCCAGAGAGGCGATTTTACTGGTGGCATGACGCGCCAGCGCCAGCGCCAGCTCGTCTTTTTTGATACCGCAGCCGTTATCACGAATGCGGATAAGTTTCGCCCCACCGCGTTCGATATCAATATCGATACGTGTCGCACCTGCATCGAGGCTGTTTTCCACCAGTTCTTTGACTACCGACGCAGGTCGCTCGACCACCTCACCTGCGGCAATCTGGTTCGCCAGTTGTGGCGGTAAGACCTGAATTGGCATCAATCGTCCTTAGTTTGGCAGCGTGCGATCTGGCGTCGTCACCGTACTGGCAGTTTGTGCCGTTGCCCCCTGCGGCGCAGATTGCATCGGATGCGCAAGGAAATAATTGCGCAGGCCTTTGTAAATGGCTTCTGCCAGCTGTTGTTGGTAATCGTCGCTCGCCAGCAAACGTTCTTCGCTGTTGTTGCTGATAAAACCGGTTTCGACCAGTACTGACGGGATATCCGGCGAACGCAGAACGCCGAGACTCGCGTGTTCTGGTCGGCGTTTATGTATTTCGCCAATGCGTTGCAACTGACTGATCATACTGGTCGCTACATCATACCCTACCCGCTGGGAATGACCGAACTGTAAATCCAGCACCGCCTGGCTTAAATAGGGGTCAGACTGACTGTTCGCCAGCACATCACCCGCCCCACCCAGCAGCTCCGACTGTTTCTCGTGCTGCTCCAGCCAGCTGGCCATTTCACTGTTGGCACGACGGTTAGAGAGCACCCATACGGAAGCGCCAGTCGCACTGCGGTTCGGTGCGGCATCAGCGTGAATCGACACGAGGAAATTGGCGTTTTGCTTACGTGCCACATCACTGCGCCCCATCACCGAAATAAAGTAATCCCCGTCACGGGTTAAAACGCCTTTAAACATCGGATCGTCATTGAGCAAAGTGCGCAATTTACGCGCGATGGCGATGGTGACATTTTTCTCCCGCGTACCACCGGGGCCGATAGCGCCAGGGTCCTGACCGCCGTGTCCGGCATCAATAGCGATGATAATTTTATCGCCAGTGTTAGCCGTCGCGCGCGCTGCCGGACGCGTTACCGTATTACTGCTGATAACACCCGTAGTGCGGTTACTTTCCGTTTTAAACGGATTGCGCGCCGGTTCGCTGACGCGCGGTGCGACAACCGCAGGCGTTTCAACGCGTTTCGCAACCACGGGCGGCGGAGGAGGCGGTGGCGGCACATCGGCGTTAATCGTAAAGACGACATTGTAATTGCTGCCATTCTGCCGCTTCACCGCTTCGGTTTTACCGTTTTCGGTAAGATCGACCACCAGCCGTAGCGTTTGTGCATCTTTAGGCGTTCCAGAGCGAATCGCCTTCACCAGATTATTGCCGCTGAACAACAACGGCAGTCCCTGAATCACGCCCGTTTGTTTGATATCGAGCGCCACGGTGCGTTTGCTTTGATGGCTAAACGCATAATCAGGATCGCCAATAAAACTCAACGTTATCCGCGCCTGTTGATTACCGTTAGAAACCTGAATATCAGAGAGCGTCGCGGCACCCACCGGCGTGCACAGCAGCAGCAACGTCGCTACCAACCAATTTCTGATGCGATATATCATCCCGCCACCTTTCAAAGGTTAACCGGCTAAACGCGCCAGCAACAATTCACCCGCAGAGGAAACTGCACTCACGCGCGCCTCACGGCCTTGTGCCTGATAATCAATGTGTATTTCGACATCCGGGTCAGGAAGAACACCTGTACCTTGTTGTGGCCACTCCACCAGGCAGATGGCATCGTTGGCAAAATAATCGCGGATCCCCATAAACTCTAGCTCCTCGGGATCGGCAAGGCGGTACAAATCAAAGTGATAAACCATTAAATTGTCGAGCGTATAGGGTTCGACCAGCGTATAAGTGGGGCTTTTGACATTACCCTGATGACCCAGAGCTTGTAAAAAGCCCCGGCTAAAGGTGGTTTTACCTGCGCCTAAATCGCCATACAGATAGATTACGGTTGCGCCATCGCAGGCTTTCGCTACCCGCTCGCCCAGGTCTAATGTTGCCTGCTCATCAGGGAGCGGAATTACTCGATTCATCATGGTTTTTATCAGTCACTTCCGGGTTAACAATACGCTGTAGCGTGGAAAAGAGATCGGTTGCCAGCATCCCGCGCGTTCCAAAACGCGCCGCCAGTACGTCAGCTGCCGCACCGTGCGCAACACAGCCTGCACAGGCTGCATCATACGGCGACAGTTTTTGCCCAAGCAATGCGCCAATAATACCAGAGAGCACATCGCCCATGCCGCCGCTCGCCATGCCTGCATTTCCGACATCAATAATGCCTAAAGCGTCAGGATGGGCGGCGACCACGGTTCCGGCACCTTTCAGCACCGCTACGCCGCCATAACGTTGTACCAGACGTTTGGCGCAATGTAAGCGGTCACTTTCAATTTCAGCGACGGAACAGCCTAACAACCGTGCGGCCTCGCCAGGATGCGGCGTGATCACGCGATTGTGACGCTTATCGGGATTGATTGCCAGCAGGTTCAATGCATCGGCATCCCACAACATCGGTTTGCGAAAATTCTCAACTTTTTGCAGGGCTTTTTTCCCCCACTCTTGCTGGCCCAGACCGGGACCAATCACCACCACATCGGCCCATTCCAGGCTTTCGGCAAGAGAGTCCATCGTCAGTTCATGCACCATCAATTCTGGTCGTGCAGTCAGCAGCGGCGCAATGTTTTCACTGCGGGTCAGTACTCGGACTAAACCAGCACCAGCACGTAGCGCCGCTTCCCCCGTCATACGAATAGCCCCCGCAGTGCCGTGATCGCCACCGATAATCACCAGCCGCCCGTGATCGCCTTTATGCGAAGTCGGGCGACGCGGTTTCAGCCAGTGAGAAAGTTGTTCTGCCGAAAACCGCTGAATTTTCGTCTCCTGACCTGCCAGCCAGCTATCCAGCCCCAGTGAGTCAAAATGCAGTTGTCCTGTAACATCCCGCGCTTTTCCAGTGAGCAAGCCTGGTTTCAGCGCAATAAAAGTGATGGTGTGATCGGCGTTGATCACTGCGCCTGGCGTAGCGCCGGTTTCAGCCAGCAGGCCGGAAGGGATATCAACCGCCGCAATCGGCGCAGGATGGGAATTAGCGTGGTCGATTAACTGGCTAATGGATTCGCGGGGCGCTTGCTGCAAGCCGGTACCGAGCAGCGCATCAACAATCAGATCTACCGATTCGGGCCAGACAATATTCGAAGCATGGATCTCGCCACCCGCGTTTAACCATGCTTCGCGTGCCAGCGCGGCCTCTTCCGGCAACGGTTTGTCACTTTCCTGGGCCAGCAGCGTGACCTCAATACCGACCGCTGTGGCCAGCCGCGCGACCACATAGCCATCGCCGCCGTTATTACCATGACCGCACAGCACCAGCCAGTGGCGGGCGTCAGGATAAGCCGAACGACACACCTGGAATGCTGCTTCGCCAGCGCGAAGCATCAGCTCATAGAGTGTGAGCCCCAGCGCATCTGCCGCCTCGCGTTCTCCGCGGCGGATATCGTCGGCGTACCAGACGGTGTGTGGTATACTTACGGGGTTTTTCTTCATTGTATGGTCCGTCATGTCAGAGCCCCTCGATCTCAATCAGTTAGCGCAAAAAATTAAACAGTGGGGGCTGGAACTGGGCTTTCAGCAGGTAGGTATTACCGATACCGATCTCAGCGAGTCCGAGCCCAAACTGCAAGCATGGCTGGACAAACAATACCACGGCGAAATGGACTGGATGGCACGTCACGGTATGCTGCGCGCTCGCCCCCATGAGTTATTGCCCGGTACGCTGCGCGTGATCAGCGTGCGGATGAATTACCTTCCTGCTAACGCCGCATTTGCCAGCACGCTGAAAAACCCCAAACTCGGCTATGTTAGCCGTTATGCGCTGGGCCGTGACTATCACAAACTTCTGCGCAACCGACTCAAAAAGCTGGGCGAGATGATTCAGCAACATTGTGTTTCGCTGAATTTTAGACCGTTTGTCGATTCTGCGCCTATTCTCGAGCGCCCGTTAGCTGAAAAAGCTGGGCTCGGCTGGACAGGTAAGCACTCACTTATCCTCAATCGCGAGGCCGGTTCGTTCTTCTTTTTAGGCGAATTGCTGGTCGATATTCCGCTGCCCGTGGATCAACCAGTCGAGGAAGGATGCGGCAAATGCGTGGCCTGTATGACGATTTGCCCGACCGGTGCCATCGTCGAGCCATATACCGTCGATGCTCGCCGCTGTATCTCTTATCTCACCATCGAACTTGAAGGGGCGATCCCGGAAGAGTTGCGACCGTTAATGGGAAACCGTATTTACGGTTGCGATGACTGCCAGCTTATCTGCCCGTGGAATCGCTATTCACAACTCACCACAGAAGAGGATTTCAGCCCGCGTAAGCCGCTACACGCACCGGAACTCATTGAGTTATTCGCCTGGAGCGAAGAGAAGTTTTTAAAAGTCACGGAAGGATCGGCGATTCGTCGTATTGGTCACCTGCGTTGGCTGCGTAATATCGCCGTAGCATTAGGCAATGCCCCTTGGGATGAAACGATTTTGACAGCGCTGGAAAGTCGTAAAGGTGAGCACCCACTTCTCGATGAGCACATAGCGTGGGCGATTGCGCAGCAAATAGAGAGACGAAATGCGTGCATAGTCGAAGTGCAATTGCCGAAAAAACAGCGTCTGGTTCGGGTGATTGAAAAAGGGTTACCGCGTGACGCCTGATTCATCCACAGCTTGTGAATAAAAATAAAAACGCATTGCAATTCAAGACGAATAAAATCGTCAAGTGATCGACTCGACAAAACGGAATCTTAATTTTTAACTTATCTATCAATAGGTTAAAAAAATACTATTCACCGTGCGAAGTTTCTTTGAAATTAAGATTACAGCCTGAGGCTGTGGATAACTCTGTTTACAAGAGTTTGTCAGAGACAACAAAAACCAGCAATAACGCATCGCGTCGCTGTGGATATTTTATTGAGAGAAGAATTTGGAGCGGGAAACGAGACTCGAACTCGCGACCCCGACCTTGGCAAGGTCGTGCTCTACCAACTGAGCTATTCCCGCTTGGGTGGTCTGTGCCTTACAGCACTTTCAAATTTTGGAGCGGGAAACGAGACTCGAACTCGCGACCCCGACCTTGGCAAGGTCGTGCTCTACCAACTGAGCTATTCCCGCTTGGGTGGTCTGTGCCTTACAGCACTTTCAAATTTTGGAGCGGGAAACGAGACTCGAACTCGCGACCCCGACCTTGGCAAGGTCGTGCTCTACCAACTGAGCTATTCCCGCGTACTACTTAATTTTGCTTTCGTAATTTTCGCATTTCTGCGTCGTTACGGGAGGCGCATTATACGAGAAATCTTTCCCTCTGCAACCCCCCAAAAAAGTTTTTTTTGCGTTTTTATCTCAAGTGCTGAAATTATCAGCAAGACGTTCAATTTAGCGTCAAAATCACGCCGCCGCAAGTGGATTCCGGCGCTTACGTGACCAGGAAAAATTTTACAGCTTGATAAAATGCTCGCGGTAGTAAGCCAGCTCCGCCACCGATTCACGGATATCATCCATCGCCTGATGCGTCCCCTGCTTGGTAAAACCATCCAGAATTTCCGGCTTCCAGCGGCGCGCCAGCTCTTTCAGGGTGCTGACATCGAGATAACGGTAGTGGAAGTAGGCTTCCAGCTCCGGCATGTATTTAAACAGGAAACGACGGTCCTGACCGATGCTGTTACCGCAAATCGGCGATTTTCCCGCAGGCACCCACTGTTTTAAAAATTCGAGCGTTGCCAGTTCAGCTTCCCGATCGCCCATCGTGCTCGCTTTCACGCGCTCTACCAGCCCGCTGGCGGTATGGGTGCGCACGTTCCAGTCATCCATCAGCGCCAGCTGTTCATCGGACTGGTGTACTGCAATGGTCGGCCCTTCTGCCAGAATATTCAGGTTGGCATCGGTCACCAGCGTGGCAATCTCAATAATGCGATCGCGCTCGGGATCCAGACCGGTCATCTCAAGATCGATCCAAATCAGGTTGTTTTCATTGGCACTCATGCTATTTTCCACCCATTCACAGTGACTATATTGATCCACAATTGCGTGTATCATAGATGTTTTGCCCATCAGGGGCGACCAGGAGTCTGTACGATTGAGTAAAAATAAACTCTCCAAAGGCCAGCAGCGCCGCGTGAACGCCAATCACCAGCGTCGTCTTAAAACGTCTAAGGAGAAGCCCGACTACGACGACAATCTGTTTGGCGAGCCTGATGAAGGTATCGTCATCAGCCGCTTTGGTATGCACGCTGATGTGGAATCCGCCGATGGCGACGTTCACCGCTGCAATATTCGCCGTACCATCCGTTCGCTGGTGACCGGCGACCGCGTAGTCTGGCGTCCGGGTAAACCGGCGGCGGAAGGCGTAAATGTCAAAGGGATCGTGGAAGCGGTGCATGAGCGCACCTCGGTGTTGACGCGTCCGGATTTCTACGACGGCGTGAAACCTATTGCCGCCAACATCGACCAGATTGTCATTGTCTCCGCCATTTTGCCGGAGCTGTCGCTCAATATTATCGACCGTTACCTGGTGGCCTGCGAAACCTTGCAGATTGAGCCGATTATTGTGCTCAACAAGATAGACCTGCTGGACGACGAAGGCATGGCGTTCGTCAACGAGCAGATGGATATCTACCGCAATATCGGTTATCGCGTATTGATGGTTTCCAGCCATACTCAGGATGGGCTAAAACCGCTGGAAGAGGCGTTGACCGGGCGCATCAGCATTTTTGCCGGGCAGTCTGGCGTCGGCAAATCCAGCCTGCTGAATGCGTTGCTGGGGCTGCAAAAAGAGATCCTGACCAACGATATCTCTGACAACTCGGGGCTCGGTCAGCACACCACGACCGCCGCTCGGCTGTATCACTTCCCGCACGGCGGTGATGTGATTGACTCCCCAGGAGTGCGTGAGTTCGGCCTCTGGCACCTGGAGCCGGAACAAATCACTCAGGGCTTTGTCGAATTCCATGACTATTTAGGTCTGTGTAAATATCGCGATTGCAAACACGATACCGATCCGGGCTGCGCTATCCGGGAAGCGGTTGAGGAAGGGAAAATCGCGGAAACCCGTTTCGAAAACTATCACCGTATTCTGGAAAGCATGGCGCAGGTAAAAACGCGTAAAAACTTTTCTGATACGGATGACTGACAATTAAGCTAACCGTCGTTAGAATCGTCCCCTTTTTTTCAGGATCCGGCATGTAGGCCGGATCAGGAACGACAAAACAATGGCCTGGAGGCTACCTTGTTAAATTCATTTAAACTTTCGCTACAGTACATTCTGCCGAAACTATGGCTTACTCGCCTGGCGGGTTGGGGCGCAAGCAAGCGGGCAGGATGGCTGACAAAACTGGTTATCGATCTGTTCGTTAAATACTACAAGGTCGACATGAAAGAGGCGCAAAAGCCGGACACCGCCAGCTACCGCACCTTTAACGAATTCTTTGTCCGTCCGCTGCGTGACGAAGTACGCCCAATCGATACCGATCCGAATGTACTGGTCATGCCTGCCGATGGCGTTATCAGCCAGTTGGGTAAAATCGAAGAAGATAAAATCCTGCAAGCCAAAGGCCACAACTACAGCCTCGAAGCCCTGCTGGCAGGCAACTATCTGATGGCGGACCTGTTCCGCAACGGTACGTTTGTGACCACTTACCTCTCCCCGCGTGACTACCACCGCGTACACATGCCGTGCAACGGTATTCTGCGTGAGATGATCTACGTGCCGGGCGATCTCTTCTCCGTTAACCATCTCACGGCTCAGAACGTGCCGAATCTGTTTGCCCGTAACGAACGCGTGATTTGCCTTTTCGATACCGAATTTGGCCCAATGGCGCAGATTCTGGTCGGAGCGACGATTGTTGGCAGCATTGAGACGGTCTGGGCGGGCACCATTACGCCGCCGCGCGAAGGTATCATCAAGCGCTGGACCTGGCCTGCCGGGGAAAACGACGGTTCTGTGGCACTGCTGAAAGGCCAGGAAATGGGTCGCTTTAAACTCGGTTCCACCGTTATCAACCTGTTTGCACCGGGTAAAGTGAATCTGGTTGAGCAACTGGAAAGCCTGTCTGTCACGAAAATTGGCCAGCCGCTGGCAGTATCTACCGAAACCTTTGTTACGCCAGACGCTGAACCTGCCCCGCTTCCTGCTGAAGAGATCGAAGCAGAACACGACGCCAGCCCATTGGTTGACGACAAAAAAGACCAGGTCTAATCCATCAAAGGAAACGCTGACGTGCGCCTGATTATCACTTTTCTGATGGCCTGGTGCCTCAGTTGGGGGGCGTACGCCGCGACGGCCCCCGATAGCAAACAAATCACTCAGGAACTGGAGCAGGCAAAAGCGGCGAAACCCGCACAGCCGGAAGTCGTAGAGGCGCTCCAGTCTGCCTTAAATGCGCTTGAGGAACGAAAAGGTTCCCTTGAGCGCATCAAACAATATCAGCAAGTTATCGATAATTATCCGAAACTCTCCGCTACTCTGCGCGCACAATTAAACAACATGCGTGACGAGCCGCGCAGCGTGTCGCCGGGAATGTCTACCGACGCGCTGAATCAGGAAATTCTCCAGGTCAGCAGCCAGTTGCTGGATAAAAGCCGTCAGGCCCAGCAAGAGCAGGAGCGCGCCCGCGAGATTGCCGATTCGCTGAATCAACTGCCGCAACAGCAAACCGACGCCCGCCGTCAGTTAAATGAGATCGAGCGCCGCCTGGGAACGCTTACCGGCAATACTCCGCTCAATCAGGCACAAAATTTCGCGTTGCAGTCTGACTCTGCACGTCTTAAGGCGCTCGTTGATGAACTGGAGCTGGCGCAGCTGTCTGCCAATAACCGCCAGGAATTAGCGCGCTTACGCTCAGAGCTGGCGGAAAAAGAGAGCCAGCAACTGGATGCGTATTTGCAGGCCTTGCGTAATCAATTAAACAGCCAACGTCAGCTTGAGGCGGAGCGGGCGCTGGAAAGTACCGAATTGCTGGCAGAAAACAGCGCCGATTTGCCGAAAGATATCGTCGCGCAATTCAAAATTAACCGCGAACTATCGGCGGCTTTGAATCAACAGGCGCAGCGGATGGATCTCGTTGCCTCGCAACAGCGTCAGGCTGCCAGCCAGACGTTACAGGTCCGGCAGGCGTTGAATACGCTGCGTGAACAGTCGCAATGGCTGGGATCGTCCAATCTGCTCGGCGAAGCGCTGCGGGCGCAGGTGGCACGGCTGCCGGAAATGCCGAAACCACAACAGCTTGATACCGAAATGGCGCAGTTGCGTGTGCAACGGTTACGTTATGAGGATCTGCTTAATAAACAGCCGCTGCTACGGCAAATTCATCAGGCCGACGGTCAGCCGCTGACTGCCGAGCAAAACCGTATTCTGGAAGCACAACTGCGCACTCAGCGTGAGTTGCTGAACTCATTGTTGCAGGGTGGCGACACGCTACTATTGGAACTGACCAAGCTGAAAGTCTCCAACGGGCAACTGGAGGATGCGCTGAAAGAGGTGAACGAAGCAACGCACCGCTATCTGTTCTGGACCTCTGACGTGCGCCCGATGACCATCGCCTGGCCGCTGGAAATCGCCCAGGATCTGCGTCGTCTCATTTCGCTGGACACCTTCAGTCAGTTGGGCAAAGCCAGTGTGATGATGCTGACCAGCAAAGAGACAATTTTGCCGCTGTTTGGCGCGTTGATTCTGGTCGGTTGCAGTATTTACTCGCGCCGCTATTTCACCCGTTTTCTTGAACGTTCGGCGGCGAAAGTTGGCAAAGTGACTCAGGATCACTTCTGGCTGACGTTGCGCACTCTTTTCTGGTCGATTCTCGTCGCGTCACCGTTACCGGTGCTGTGGATGACGCTGGGTTACGGCTTGCGCGAGGCGTGGCCTTATCCGCTGGCGGTCGCGATTGGCGATGGTGTAACGGCCACCGTGCCGCTGCTGTGGGTAGTGATGATTTGCGCCACCTTTGCCCGCCCGAACGGCTTGTTTATCGCTCATTTTGGCTGGCCGCGCGAACGTGTTTCCCGTGGGATGCGCTACTACCTGATGAGCATCGGGCTTATTGTGCCGCTGATTATGGCGCTGATGATGTTCGATAACCTCGACGACCGTGAATTCTCCGGTTCGCTGGGACGGCTTTGCTTTATCCTCATTTGCGGTGCGCTGGCGGTGGTCACCCTCAGCCTGAAAAAGGCCGGGATTCCGCTGTATCTCAACAAAGAGGGCAGCGGCGACAACATTACCAACCATATGCTGTGGAACATGATGATTGGCGCGCCGTTGGTTGCCATTCTGGCGTCGGCGGTGGGTTATCTGGCAACGGCACAGGCGCTGTTAGCGAGGCTTGAAACCTCGGTTGCCATCTGGTTCCTGCTACTGGTGGTTTATCACGTTATCCGCCGCTGGATGCTGATCCAGCGCCGCAGGCTGGCGTTTGATCGGGCGAAGCATCGCCGGGCAGAGATGTTAGCGCAACGTGCGCGTGGCGAAGAGGAAGCGCATCATCACAGTAGCCCGGAAGGAGCAATTGAAGTCGATGAAAGCGAAGTCGATCTCGATGCCATCAGTGCGCAATCCTTGCGGCTGGTGCGCTCAATTTTGATGTTGATCGCCCTGCTTTCTGTCATTGTGCTGTGGTCAGAAATCCATTCCGCTTTCGGCTTCCTCGAAAATATTTCGCTGTGGGATGTCACCTCCACGGTACAGGGCGTAGAAAGTCTGGAGCCAATTACCCTCGGTGCGGTGCTGATTGCCATTCTGGTATTTATCATCACCACGCAGCTGGTGCGCAACCTGCCCGCGCTGCTGGAACTGGCGATTTTGCAGCACCTGGATTTAACGCCGGGTACGGGTTACGCCATCACCACCATCACAAAATATCTGCTGATGCTGATTGGCGGGCTGGTCGGCTTCTCAATGATTGGTATTGAGTGGTCGAAATTGCAGTGGCTGGTTGCCGCGCTCGGTGTTGGTCTCGGTTTTGGTTTGCAGGAAATTTTCGCCAACTTTATCTCTGGTCTGATTATCCTGTTCGAAAAACCGATTCGCATTGGCGATACGGTGACAATTCGCGATCTCACCGGTAGCGTGACGAAAATTAACACCCGCGCCACCACCATCAGCGACTGGGACCGTAAAGAGATAATCGTGCCGAACAAGGCGTTTATTACCGAGCAGTTTATCAACTGGTCGCTCTCTGACTCGGTCACGCGCGTGGTGTTGACGATACCGGCCCCTGCCGATGCCAATAGCGAAGAAGTGACGGAAATCCTGCTCACCGCAGCGCGTCGCTGCTCGCTGGTGATCGACAACCCGGCACCGGAAGTCTTCCTGGTGGATCTGCAACAGGGGATTCAGATTTTCGAGCTGCGTATTTACGCCGCTGAGATGGGTCACCGTATGCCGCTACGCCATGAGATCCACCAGCTGATTCTGGCAGGCTTCCATGCCCACGGTATCGATATGCCATTCCCGCCCTTCCAGATGCGTCTGGAAAGCCTCAACGGTAAACAAACGGGGAGAACGCTGACGTCTGCGGGCAAAGGTCGTCAGGCGGGAAGTTTGTAATGCATGAAGCTGCCAAATGATGTCAACGTGGCTCATTTAGCAGCTTAACATCATCTTCAGTTATCACCGGCCCTGGAGAGTATCATCCATACGCATTACTTCCTGACAACTCATCGCCGGAGAGACGATGAGTTGCAGGATTTCATATGATCAGTCGAGAGCTAACTCAGGTTTATTCGCCATGCGACTGCAATAGTTCTGGTAAATCGCCATCGCTAACAGCGAGAAGAAGACAGGGCCGCCAATCATCCACAATGTGCTGTCCCAGTCTCCGGCTTCAACCACAGGTTGAATGATGGTGAAGACGTTCGCAAATGTCACCACCAGTACGACAACCACCGTCGCAATCATTGCCGACATACGCGTTTTGAAAATCACAAATGGTCTGTCGAGATCCTGACGTGCTTTAAAGAATGGGAAAGCCAGCGCGAGGAACAGGTAAGGAAGCGTCATAGACACGTTCGCCATCAGCGTCAGCTTGTTAAAGAACGCCGATGCGGTACCGCCACCAAACGAAACCAGCAGGATGAAGACAGTAACCAACCCGCACTGCATCCACATGGCGATAGACGGCATCCCCATCGCATTCAGGCGCGTCATCGGTTCCGGCCACAACGCTTTCGGCGTCCCCTGGATGATGGCTTTCAGCGGTGAATAGCAAAGCGTAAAGAACGCACCGGTATAAGCGAGGAACATCGAAAGTCCGGTAATACGCGCAAACCATACGCCCAGCGACAATGACGCTTCAGGTGACAAATGCAGTGCGTTACCCAGCGTCACCCCGAGGCTCTTCATCAGCACATAGGTAATATTGCCGAGGTTAACGGAACCATTACTTAATACCTGCTGCCAGTTTGTGCTGACGCCCCATAAAAATATTGCCAGCGAATAACCGATTGAAATAACAATAGCGGCAAAAACAATACCTTTGGCAAAGTTCTTTTCTGGATTTTCCGTTTTATCGACCAGACCACCAACCGCTTCAATCCCGCCATAGGCAAAAATAGCAAATACCACAAACGATAGCATTGCCAGACCGGACTGATAACCCGGGTTCGGTGATGCAAGGAAATTAATATCCTGCGCGAAATGCCCACCATTTAATAACAAAATAGTAATGCTTACTAACAGCAATACTAAATTCAGACACATTACTGCAATACCGCCCACCGCAGTAATGCGGGCAATTTTATTAATCCCCTTAGAAGCAACGACGGTGACCAGAATCATCCATGCCACTGCCAGCAGACCAACCACCTGCGTAGGCTCCAGTCCGGCAATACGCCAGTGCTGGGTCATGTCGCTACCATAGAGGAATGTTGAGAACGGTACCCAAACTTTCGCGGAGGTACTCACCATCCAGATGATATAAGAGGAAAACCACATAAACGTACCAATGAAGGCAAAACGTGGTCCGACACTATTATTCATCCAGGAATAGATACCACCTTCTTCTTTGCGATAAGCAGCTCCCATTTCAGCCATCATTAAGGCGAATGGAATAAAGAATAACAATGCAGAAAATATATAAAAGGGAATCGCACTATAACCCATTAAGTAATAAGCCGATGGGCTATTGGCAAATCCAAATACGGAAGTAAAGATCATCAATATGAGTCCTATCAGACTCATCTTTTTTATCGTGTGAGGCATGAAACCATCCTTCATTTCAGCGCGTGTATAACACGCGCCCACTGAACTGCACTGCGCAACATTGAGCAGGCAGCGTAAAAACCAATACAGAATTGATACCTGGATGATATCAAATATCCAGTCTTAAATTGTGGCCTTTAACGGAAAAATGAAAACATATGCTACAGAATGGCGCTTATCACGCCATTCTTCGCTGTTAATTCAGTAATTTTTCAGAATTATGCCCGGTCAACGCTAAAGGCGATGACTTCAGCCAGTGTCTCCGCGCCCAGCGCCAACATCACCAGACGATCAACACCTAATGCCACGCCGGAACAGTCAGGCATACCGACTTTCAAGGCGTCAATCAGATTCTGGTCAATGGGGTGCTGCGGCAAACCGCGCGCCGCGCGCTTACGGTTATCTTGTTCAAAGCGTTGTTGCTGCTCACGGGCATCCGTCAATTCATGGAAACCATTCGCCAGCTCAATACCTTTATAATAAACCTCAAAGCGTTCAGCGACCCGATGATCTTCGGTACTGATTTGCGCCAGTGATGCCTGGCTGGCTGGAAAGTGGTACACAAAGGTCGGTTTTTCTTTACCAATATTTGGCTCTACGCCAAAGGTAAACAGCAATTGTAGCAACGTGTCGCGGTCTTCTTCGGTATCAGCAACATTGCTCAAATCCAGTTTCGCTGCCACTTCCCGCAGTTGCGTTTTGTCGGCAGAGAGTGGGTCAATTTCCAGATAACGCAAGAAAGCTTGTTGATAAGAAAGGCTTTCTGCTGCCGGGCAGTCCAGCACCTGTTGTAAGAGATCGTCCACCTCGTTCATCAACCGGTACATATCATAGTGCGGTCGATACCACTCCAGCATAGTGAACTCAGGGTTGTGATAACGCCCCATCTCTTCATTACGGAAGCTGCGGCACAGCTGGAATACCGGCCCACAACCGGCAACCAGCAGGCGTTTCATATGGTATTCCGGGCTGGTCATTAACCAGAGATTCATCCCCTGCGAATGCCCGGGGCCAACGAAACGTGTCTCAAACGGGACCAAATGAATATCGGTTACCGTCGCCTGGCTCATACAAGGCGTCTCCACCTCCAGCACTCCACGATCGGCAAAGAAACGACGGATCTCCGCCATAATCGCCGCGCGTTTTAATAAGTTAGGAATGGATGCGCTCGGCTGCCAGGATGCCGTTTCGCTCATAGTTAAATCTCCAGTTTTTGACAAGGGCACGAAGTCTACTCGCAACGCGACGGCGAGACAAATTTTACGCAGGAATCAAACAACGGTGGGCAGTGACTAAAAAAAGCACGATCTGATGGTTTAGTAATTAAATTAATCATCTTCAGTGATAATTTAGCCCTCTTGCGCACTAAAAAAATCGATCTCGTCAAATTTCAGACTTATCCATCAGACTATACTGTTGTACCTATAAAGGAGCAGTGGAATAGCGTTCGCAGACCGTAACTTTCAGGCACTTACCCTGAAGTACGGGGCTGTGGGATAAAAACAATCTGGAGGAATGTCGTGCAAACCTTTCAAGCCGATCTTGCCATTGTAGGCGCCGGTGGCGCGGGATTACGTGCTGCAATTGCTGCCGCGCAGGCAAATCCAAATGCAAAAATCGCACTAATCTCAAAAGTATACCCGATGCGTAGCCATACCGTTGCTGCAGAAGGGGGCTCCGCCGCTGTCGCGCAGGATCATGACAGCTTCGAATATCACTTTCACGATACAGTAGCGGGTGGCGACTGGTTGTGTGAGCAGGATGTCGTGGATTATTTCGTCCACCACTGCCCAACCGAAATGACCCAACTGGAACTGTGGGGGTGCCCATGGAGCCGTCGCCCGGATGGTAGCGTCAACGTACGTCGCTTCGGCGGCATGAAAATCGAGCGTACCTGGTTCGCCGCCGATAAGACCGGCTTCCATATGCTGCACACGCTGTTCCAGACCTCTCTGCAATTCCCGCAGATCCAGCGTTTTGACGAACATTTCGTGCTGGATATTCTGGTTGATGATGGTCATGTTCGCGGCCTGGTAGCAATGAACATGATGGAAGGCACGCTGGTGCAGATCCGTGCTAACGCGGTCGTTATGGCTACCGGCGGTGCGGGTCGCGTTTATCGTTACAACACCAACGGCGGCATCGTTACCGGTGACGGTATGGGTATGGCGCTAAGCCACGGCGTTCCGCTGCGTGACATGGAATTCGTTCAGTATCACCCAACCGGTCTGCCAGGTTCCGGTATCCTGATGACCGAAGGCTGCCGTGGTGAAGGCGGTATTCTGGTCAACAAAAATGGCTACCGTTATCTGCAAGATTACGGCATGGGCCCGGAAACTCCGCTGGGCGAGCCGAAAAACAAATATATGGAACTGGGTCCACGCGACAAAGTTTCTCAGGCCTTCTGGCACGAATGGCGTAAAGGCAACACCATCTCCACGCCGCGTGGTGATGTGGTTTATCTCGACCTGCGTCACCTCGGCGAGAAAAAACTGCATGAACGTCTGCCGTTCATCTGCGAACTGGCGAAAGCGTACGTTGGCGTCGATCCGGTTAAAGAACCGATTCCGGTACGTCCGACCGCACACTACACCATGGGCGGTATCGAAACCGATCAGAACTGTGAAACCCGCATTAAAGGTCTGTTCGCCGTGGGTGAATGTTCCTCTGTTGGTCTGCACGGTGCAAACCGTCTGGGCTCCAACTCCCTGGCGGAACTGGTGGTCTTCGGCCGTCTGGCCGGTGAACAAGCGACAGAGCGTGCAGCAACTGCCGGTAATGGCAACGAAGCGGCAATTGAAGCGCAGGCAGCTGGCGTTGAACAACGTCTGAAAGATCTGGTTAACCAGGATGGCGGCGAAAACTGGGCGAAGATCCGCGACGAAATGGGCCTGGCAATGGAAGAAGGCTGCGGTATCTACCGTACGCCGGAACTGATGCAGAAAACCATCGACAAGCTGGCTGAGCTGCAGGAACGCTTCAAGCGCGTGCGCATCACCGACACTTCCAGCGTGTTCAACACCGACCTGCTCTACACCATTGAACTGGGCCACGGTCTGAACGTTGCTGAATGTATGGCGCACTCCGCAATGGCACGTAAAGAGTCCCGCGGCGCACACCAGCGTCTGGACGAAGGTTGCACCGAGCGTGACGACGTCAACTTCCTCAAACACACCCTCGCCTTCCGCGATGCTGATGGCACGACTCGCCTGGAGTACAGCGACGTGAAGATTACTACGCTGCCGCCAGCTAAACGCGTTTACGGTGGCGAAGCGGATGCAGCCGATAAGGCGGAAGCAGCCAATAAGAAGGAGAAGGCGAATGGCTGAGATGAAAAACCTGAAAATTGAGGTGGTGCGCTATAACCCGGAAGTCGATACCGCACCGCATAGCGCATTCTATGAAGTGCCTTATGACGCAACTACCTCATTACTGGATGCGCTGGGCTACATCAAAGACAACCTGGCACCGGACCTGAGCTACCGCTGGTCCTGCCGTATGGCGATTTGTGGTTCCTGCGGCATGATGGTTAACAACGTGCCAAAACTGGCATGTAAAACCTTCCTGCGTGATTACACCGACGGTATGAAGGTTGAAGCGTTAGCTAACTTCCCGATTGAACGCGATCTGGTGGTCGATATGACCCACTTCATCGAAAGTCTGGAAGCGATCAAACCGTACATCATCGGCAACTCCCGCACCGCGGATCAGGGTACTAACATCCAGACCCCGGCGCAGATGGCGAAGTATCACCAGTTCTCCGGTTGCATCAACTGTGGTCTGTGCTACGCCGCGTGCCCGCAGTTTGGCCTGAACCCAGAGTTCATCGGTCCGGCTGCCATTACGCTGGCGCATCGTTATAACGAAGATAGCCGCGACCACGGTAAGAAGGAGCGTATGGCGCAGTTGAACAGCCAGAACGGCGTATGGAGCTGTACTTTCGTGGGCTATTGCTCCGAAGTCTGCCCGAAACACGTCGATCCGGCTGCGGCCATTCAGCAGGGCAAAGTAGAAAGTTCGAAAGACTTTCTTATCGCGACCCTGAAACCACGCTAAGGAGTGCAACATGACGACTAAACGTAAACCGTATGTACGGCCAATGACGTCCACCTGGTGGAAAAAATTGCCGTTTTATCGCTTTTACATGCTGCGCGAAGGCACGGCGGTTCCGGCTGTGTGGTTCAGCATTGAACTGATTTTCGGGCTGTTTGCCCTGAAAAATGGCCCGGAAGCCTGGGCGGGATTCGTCGACTTTTTACAAAACCCGGTTATTGTGATCATTAACCTGATCACTCTGGCGGCAGCTCTGCTGCACACCAAAACCTGGTTTGAACTGGCACCGAAAGCGGCCAATATCATTGTAAAAGACGAAAAAATGGGTCCAGAGCCAATTATCAAAAGTCTCTGGGCGGTAACTGTGGTTGCCACCATCGTAATCCTGTTTGTTGCCCTGTACTGGTAAGGAGCCTGAGATGATCAATCCAAATCCAAAGCGTTCTGACGAACCGGTATTCTGGGGCCTCTTCGGGGCCGGTGGTATGTGGAGCGCAATTATTGCGCCGGTGATGATCCTGCTGGTGGGTATTCTGCTGCCGCTGGGGCTGTTTCCGGGTGATGCACTGAGCTACGAGCGCGTTCTGGCGTTCGCGCAGAGCTTCATTGGTCGCGTATTCCTGTTCCTGATGATCGTTCTGCCGCTGTGGTGTGGTTTACACCGTATGCACCACGCGATGCACGATCTGAAAATCCACGTACCTGCGGGCAAATGGGTTTTCTACGGTCTGGCTGCTATCCTGACAGTTGTCACGCTGATTGGTGTCGTTACAATCTAACGCATCGCCAATGTAAATCCGGCCCGCCTATGGCGGGCCGTTTTGTATGGAAACCAGACCCTATGTTCAAAACGACGCTCTGCGCCTTATTAATTACCGCCTCTTGCTCCACATTTGCTGCCCCCCAAAAAATCAACGATATTGTGCATCGCACAATTACCCCGCTTATAGAGCAACAAAAGATCCCCGGTATGGCGGTGGCGGTAATTTATCAGGGTAAACCTTATTACTTTACCTGGGGCTATGCGGACATCGCCAAAAAGCAGCCCGTCACACAGCAAACGTTGTTTGAGTTAGGTTCGGTCAGCAAAACATTTACGGGCGTGCTTGGTGGCGACGCTATTGCTCGAGGGGAAATCAAGTTAAGCGATCCCGCAACAAAATACTGGCCTGAACTTACCGCTAAACAGTGGAATGGGATCACACTATTACATCTCGCAACCTACACTGCTGGCGGCCTGCCATTGCAGGTGCCGGATGAAGTGAAATCCTCAAGCGACTTGCTGCGCTTCTATCAAAACTGGCAGCCTGCATGGGCTCCAGGAACACAACGTCTGTATGCCAACTCCAGTATCGGTTTGTTCGGCGCACTGGCTGTGAAGCCGTCTGGTTTGAGTTTTGAGCAGGCGATGCAAACTCGTGTCTTCCAGCCACTCAAACTCAACCATACATGGATTAATGTACCGCCCGCAGAAGAAAAGAATTACGCCTGGGGATATCGCGAAGGTAAGGCAGTGCATGTTTCGCCAGGGGCGTTAGATGCTGAAGCTTATGGTGTGAAGTCGACCATTGAAAATATGGCCCGCTGGGTGCAAATCAATTTAAAACCCCTTGATATCAATGAGAAAACGCTTCAACAAGGGATACAAGTGGCACAATCTCGCTACTGGCAAACCGGCGATATGTATCAGGGTCTGGGCTGGGAAATGCTGGACTGGCCGGTAAATCCTGACATCATCGTTAACGGCAGTGACAATAAAATTGCACTGGCAGCACGCCCCGTAAAAGCGATTACGCCCCCAACTCCTGCAGTACGCGCATCATGGGTACATAAAACAGGGGCGACCGGCGGATTTGGTAGCTATGTCGCGTTTATTCCAGAAAAAGAGCTGGGTATCGTGATGCTGGCTAACAAAAACTATCCCAATCCAGCGAGAGTCGCCGCCGCCTGGCAGATTCTCAACGCTCTGCAGTAAAATTTCATCGGGTCCGAATTTTCGGACCTTTTCTGCGCTTTTCCTTGCTGTCATCTACACTTAGAAAAAAACCAGTAAGGAAACATTTATGCGCCTGCTCCCTCTCGTTGCCGCAGCGACAGCTGCATTTCTGGTCGTTGCCTGCAGTTCTCCTACGCCGCCGCGTGGCGTGACCGTAGTGAATAATTTCGATGCCAAACGTTATCTCGGTACCTGGTATGAGATTGCCCGTTTTGATCACCGCTTTGAACGTGGACTGGAAAAAGTCACCGCAACATACAGCCTGCGTGATGACGGCGGCCTGAATGTCATTAATAAAGGCTATAACCCTGACAGAGGAATGTGGCAACAGAGTGAAGGGAAAGCGTACTTTACCGGCGCACCAACTCGCGCTGCGCTGAAAGTGTCATTCTTTGGTCCTTTCTATGGCGGTTATAACGTCATTGCACTTGATCGGGAATACCGCCATGCGCTGGTTTGCGGCCCGGACCGCGACTACCTGTGGATACTCTCCCGCACGCCAACCATTTCTGACGAAGTGAAACAGGAGATGCTGGCAGTCGCGACCCGGGAAGGGTTTGATGTCAGTAAGTTTATTTGGGTACAGCAGCCCGGTAGTTATTGAGTGCTGAGTTTCAGACCAATAATCCCCAATACGATTAACGCCAGACTCGCCAGGCGCATCGGGTTAGCGGACTCACCGAGCAGTACAATGCCGGTGATGGCCGCGCCGACTGCGCCAATACCCGTCCACACGGCATAAGCCGTCCCTACTGGTAACGATTTCATCGCCCAGGCAAGTAGCGCCATACTGACAATCATCGCCGTCACAGTAATAACACTCGGCGTCAAACGACTAAAGCCGTGGGTATATTTCAGGCCAACGGCCCATACCACTTCCAGCAGACCAGCAATAACTAAGATAATCCAGGACATATCAGGCTCCGGAGAATTGGGGCCGTCCCCGGTGAAAAGAGGCGTTTGCAGGTCGTCCTGCAAAGCTGATGGTTGAACGGATATTTTGCCAGGTGGCAGGGGAATTTCAACTATTACCTTTATGACTATCACAGAAAAAACAAACGGCACGACACAGCTGTCGTACCGTTATTGCTTATTGCTGCGCTTTCGTTGCTGCGCCAGAAATCGCGTTACCGCCATCAGAAATGTCTTCACCAACGCCACGCGTGGTGTTGCAGGCAGTTAATACTGTTGAAAGCACCAGAACAGAAAAGATCGCTGCAATTGTCTTCTTCACCATAACGTCTTCCTTTTAGGTAATGTTATTTATGTTTGCCTATAGCAAATTAATAATAGACAACATCACCAAAAATGATGGAAATCTGATGATTTTTCGGAAGAGAAGAAAAATTAGCTGGCAGCGCGGGAGATGGAGTTGCCGAGATGTTTGATGTCTTCGCCGAAACCGCGAGCGGTGTTACAGCCCGTGAGCAGCGTGCTGGCAAGCAAAACAAGAACGATAAGGCGTTTCATCATCTCTGACCTGAATAAGTGATGGTGCAGCCTGCAGGCCGCACCACAACCGCATTACTTAACGCGAGAGACGTATTCACCAGAGCGGGTATCCACTTTGATGACTTCGCCGATTTGTACAAACAGCGGAACTTTAACCACAGCGCCAGTAGACAGGGTAGCCGGTTTGCCGCCAGTACCTGCGGTATCACCTTTCAGGCCCGGATCGGTATCAACGATTTCCAGTTCAACGAAGTTCGGCGGAGTAACGGAGATCGGCTGACCATTCCACAGAGTTACGATACACTCTGCCTGATCCAGCAACCATTTAGCGTTATCGCCAATTGCTTTTGCATCAGCAGACAGCTGCTCGAAAGTTTCGTTGTTCATGAAGTGCCAGAACTCACCGTCGTTGTACAGGTAAGTCAGGTTCATATCGACAACATCAGCGCCTTCAGCGGAATCAGTAGATTTGAAGGTTTTTTCTACGCGAGTACCGGTCAGCAGACGACGCAGTTTAACGCGAGCAAATGCCTGGCCTTTACCCGGTTTTACGAATTCACTCGCTTCAACCGCGTAAGGTTCGCCGTCTAACATGATTTTAAGACCAGCACGAAAATCGTTGCTATAGTACGTTGCCATAAGGCCCTCTGAAATTTGTTAATTGGTAGCTAAGCCACAAAATGGCGCATATTGTAACCCTAAATACCCCATCCAGAGAAGATTGGTTAACGCAACTTGCCGATGTTGTGACCGATCCTGATGAACTTCTGCGTCTTTTGAATATAGACGCGGACGAAAAACTGTTGGCCGGACGCAGCGCCAAAAAGCTGTTTGCCCTGCGTGTGCCCCGCTCATTTATCGATCGTATGGAGAAAGGCAATCCGGACGATCCTCTTTTGCGTCAGGTACTTACCTCGCAAGATGAGTTTGTCGTCGCGCCCGGATTCTCCACCGACCCGCTGGAAGAACAGCACAGCGTAGTGCCTGGTTTGTTGCATAAATACCACAACCGGGCGCTTTTGCTGGTCAAAGGCGGCTGCGCGGTAAATTGCCGTTATTGCTTCCGTCGCCATTTCCCCTATGCCGAAAATCAGGGCAACAAGCGTAACTGGCAAACTGCACTTGAGTATGTTGCTGCACATCCGGAACTGGACGAGATGATTTTCTCCGGCGGCGATCCGCTGATGGCGAAAGATCACGAGCTGGACTGGTTGCTCACGCAACTGGAAGCCATCCCGCATATCAAACGTCTGCGGATTCACAGCCGTCTGCCGATTGTGATCCCGGCACGCGTCACTGATGCGCTGGTTGAACGCTTTTCACATACTACGCTGCAAATCTTGCTGGTGAATCACATCAACCATGCCAATGAGGTAGATGAAACATTCCGTCAGGCAATGGCTAAGTTGCGCCGGGTAGGCGTTACTTTGCTGAACCAGAGTGTTCTGTTACGTGGCGTGAACGATAACGCGCAAACACTGGCAAACCTGAGTAATGCGTTGTTCGATGCCGGCGTGATGCCGTATTACCTGCATGTGCTCGATAAAGTACAGGGCGCGGCGCATTTTATGGTGAGTGATGACGAAGCACGGCAGATTATGCGTGAGTTGCTGACACTGGTGTCGGGATATCTGGTGCCGAAACTGGCGCGTGAAATTGGTGGCGAACCCAGCAAAACGCCGTTGGATCTCCAGCTACGCCAGCAGTAACTGATTAAACAGGGAAGTTAAACATTAAAATTGCCTGATGCGCTACGCTTATCAGGCCTACATCGTGCATTGAAATTGAATGGATTTGCAATGAACTGTAGGCCGGATAAGGCGTTTACGCCGCATCCGGCAAGAGCAACAAACGCAAGTACAGCAACCTGTCATTAAACTGAGAAATTTAATCTTTGCACGTTGCATAACCTTTAATTATTCATATGCATTGCTGTTGTTACTTTTTATATAGCTAACACCAATAATTAACCTTTCTTTTCTGTTTATATAGAGTGAGCACGGCTATTTATGTTATTTTAACAACTATTACTACCAAGCCCATTTATCTGGCTTATAAATTAAAATTAATTATTTAATTGAGAAATGGTTAGGGAGAACCTACATGGCCATAAGCATCAAGGGTGTTAATACCGGTGTTATTCGCAAGAGTAATAATTTCATTGCACTGGCGCTGAAAATTAAAGAACCTCGCAATAAAGAATCGTTGTTCTTTATGTCTGTCATGGAACTGCGCGACCTGCTGATTGCGCTGGAAAGTCGTCTGCATCAAAAGCATAAACTGGATGCTGCTGCACGCCTTCAGTATGAGCAAGCTCGCGATAAAGTCATTAAGAAAATGGCAGAAAACATCCCAGAAATTCTGGTTGATGAGCTTAAAAATGCCGATATTAATCGTCGGGTTAACACGCTGGAACTTACCGATAATCAAGGCGAAAATCTTACCTTCGTATTAACGCTACATGACGGTAGCAAATGTGAGTTAGTCGTCAATGAGTTGCAGATTGAAATGCTGGCGCGAGCAATCATTCATGCAATTAATAATGCGGAAATGCGTGAACTGGCATTACGTATTACCTCACTGTTAGATTTCCTGCCGTTATATGACGTTGACTGCCAGGAAAATGGCAATCTGGAATATGACACCTATTCCCAACCGGAATGGAAACATAACTTGTTCGACCATTATCTGGCGGTGCTTTACCGCTTTAAAGATGAAAGTGGCAAAGAACAATTTAGCGGCGCAGTGGTGAAAACGCGTGAAGCAACGCCGGGTAAAGAAATAGAGGCGATCACTCGCCGAATGCTTGATTTCAGCCCACGACTGAAAAAACTCGCGGGTGTGCCATGTCAGGTCTATGTTCGCACCGTAGCGGCGAATAACGCCCAACCGCTAACCCAGGATCAATGCTTACGCGCGCTGCATCACTTACGTGTTCAATCCACCAGCAAAACTGCACCACAGGCGAAATAATCTCATCTTTGCTAATGCGAGGCTGGAGCCATCCAGCCTGAAATGACTGATAACGTGATCGTTGGTCATGCCGGATGCGGCGTAAACGCCTTATCCGGCCTACAAATTCTCAAGCATTCAATCAGTTGCAATGCCTGCTGTAGGCCTGATAAGCGAAGCGCATCAGGCAATAATACGTTTGTCACCCAGCCTCTGGATCACATCAGTTCGGGCACTTATAAACCTGACCGATAATCTGGCTATCCGTCGGGACAAAACTGGACAACATTCCCTGCGACGGGCTGCTGATGCCATAAATCACGTTACCGCCCATTGCAGCCGCCTGGTTGCGCAGATCGTTTGCTGCGCCGCGCATAGAACCGCCCTCTTCTCCGTGTTGCCCGGAAAGCCAGTTGTTTTGCTTACCTGTCGCAGTACCAATCAGCTGGCACTCTGCGCCTGGCTGCTCGTCCACAATGCGTACACTCTGACCGGCAGCACTCAATTCGTTGCTGGAGCCACAACCCGCCATCAGTAGCGCGGCACCGACAATCCCTGCTAAGTATTTTACGTGCATGTTATTCCCCATAATCAATGAGCTGGACGCCACTCGCGTCGTCCGTGTCTGAATCTTATACTAGAAAGATGACCAAAAGAAAAACCCCCAGACATTTCTGCCCGGGGGTTTGTTTATTTCTGCGAGGTGCAGGGCAATTACATCATGCCGCCCATGCCACCCATGCCGCCCATACCGCCAGCAGCGCCTAAGTCAGCTGCATCGTTTTTCGGCAGGTCGGTAACCATGCACTCGGTGGTGATCATCAGGCCAGCCACAGAAGCTGCGTACTGCAGAGCAGAACGAGTTACTTTGGTTGGATCCAGGATACCCATGTCGATCATGTTGCCGTATTCTTCGGTTGCTGCGTTGTAACCGTAGTTGCCGTCGCCGCCTTTAACGGTGTTAGCAACAACAGACGGTTCTTCGCCGCAGTTCAATACGATCTGACGCAGCGGAGCTTCCATTGCACGCAGTGCAACTTTGATACCCACGTTCTGGTCTTCGTTCTGACCACGCAGGTCAGCCAGTTTAGACGCTACGCGGATCAGCGCAACACCACCACCAGCAACCACGCCCTCTTCTACCGCTGCACGGGTCGCGTGCAGGGCATCTTCAACGCGTGCTTTTTTCTCTTTCATTTCAACTTCGGTAGCAGCACCTACTTTGATAACTGCAACGCCGCCTGCCAGTTTCGCTACGCGTTCCTGCAGTTTTTCACGGTCGTAGTCAGAAGTTGCTTCTTCAATCTGCTGACGGATCTGAGCAACACGGCCCTGGATTGCAGCTTCTTCACCCACGCCATCGATGATAGTGGTGGTGTCTTTGTTGATCACAACACGTTTAGCCTGACCCAGGTCTTCCAGGGTTGCTTTTTCCAGCTCCATACCGATCTCTTCAGAGATCACGGTACCGCCAGTCAGGGTTGCGATATCCTGCAGCATAGCTTTACGACGATCGCCGAAGCCCGGTGCTTTAACTGCAGCAACTTTCACGATGCCACGCATGGTGTTAACAACCAGAGTTGCCAGCGCTTCGCCTTCAACATCTTCAGCGATGATCAGCAGCGGTTTGCCTGCTTTGGCAACAGCTTCCAGAACCGGCAGCATTTCGCGGATGTTGGAGATTTTCTTGTCAGCCAGCAGGATGAACGGGCTTTCCAGTTCTACTGCGCCAGTTTCCGGCTTGTTGATGAAGTAAGGAGACAGGTAGCCACGGTCGAACTGCATACCTTCAACCACGTCCAGTTCGTCCTGCAGACCGGTACCGTCTTCAACGGTGATAACGCCTTCTTTACCGACTTTGTCCATCGCTTCTGCGATCAGTTTACCTACGGTTTCGTCGGAGTTAGCGGAGATGGTACCAACCTGAGCAATCGCTTTAGAATCAGAGCACGGTACGGACAGCGCTTTCAGTTCTTCAACTGCAGCGGTAACCGCTTTGTCGATACCACGTTTCAGGTCCATCGGGTTCATGCCCGCAGCAACAGCTTTCAGACCTTCAGTGATGATAGCCTGAGCCAGTACGGTTGCAGTGGTGGTACCGTCGCCTGCAGCGTCGTTCGCTTTGGAGGCAACTTCTTTCACCATCTGCGCACCCATATTTTCGAACTTGTCTTCCAGTTCGATTTCACGAGCAACGGAAACACCATCTTTGGTGATGGTCGGTGCACCGAAAGATTTATCCAGAACTACGTTACGGCCTTTCGGACCGAGGGTAACTTTCACTGCATCTGCCAGTACGTTTACGCCGCGCAGCATTTTCACACGAGCGTCGTTACCGAATTTTACGTCTTTAGCTGCCATTATCTTTATTCCTTAAATTCGTATGTTCAGTGTCGTGCGCGGATTACGCTTCAACAATTGCCAGAATGTCGCTTTCGGACATGATCAACACTTCTTCATTGTCGATCTTCTCAGATTTCACACCGTAGCCATCGTTGAAAATAACGATGTCGCCAACTTTCACATCCAGCGGCTTCACTTCGCCATTTTCAAGGATACGGCCATTGCCGACAGCCAGCACTTCGCCACGGGTGGATTTAGCCGCTGCAGAGCCGGTCAGAACGATGCCGCCAGCAGATTTAGTTTCAACTTCTTTACGCTTGACGATCACGCGATCATGCAATGGACGAATATTCATTGATAACTCTCCTTTGAGAAAGTCCGTATCTGTTATGGGTGACGCCGGAGCTTACGTGGTTTCCCGGCTGGTGACCAGAGAAATGGGGATGAGGCTTCGCCCCTTCAAGGGGGAAAAAGAAAAAAAATTCTGATCAGCACAAAATCGGGTGAAAACCCTGATTCACCTCACATTTCATCGCAATTTCTTCATCACCGTCATAAGCGAATCTGATTGTGCTACCATCGAAAATCTACGCAGTTGCCCAAAATTTGGGCGCAATCGGACATCAACCCATGAGTGGACTCAAACAAGAACTGGGGCTGGCCCAGGGCATTGGCCTGCTATCGACGTCATTATTAGGCACTGGCGTGTTTGCCGTTCCTGCGTTAGCTGCGCTGGTAGCAGGCAATAACAGCCTGTGGGCGTGGCCCGTTTTGATTATCTTAGTGTTCCCGATTGCGATTGTGTTTGCGATTCTGGGTCGCCACTATCCCAGCGCAGGCGGTGTCGCGCACTTCGTCGGTATGGCTTTTGGTTCGCGGCTTGAGCGAGTCACCGGCTGGTTGTTTTTATCGGTCATTCCCGTGGGTTTGCCTGCCGCGCTACAAATTGCTGCCGGATTCGGCCAGGCAATGTTTGGCTGGCATAGCTGGCAACTGTTGTTGGCAGAACTCGGTACGCTGGCGTTGGTGTGGTATATCGGTACTCGCGGTGCCAGTTCCAGTGCAAATCTACAAACCGTTATTGCCGGACTTATCGTCGCGCTGATTGTCGCTATCTGGTGGGCGGGCGATATCAAACCTGCGAGTATCCCCTTCCCTGCGCCAGGAAATATCGAACTTACCGGGTTATTTGCTGCGTTATCAGTGATGTTCTGGTGTTTTGTCGGTCTGGAAGCATTTGCCCATCTTGCCTCGGAATTTAAAAATCCAGAGCGTGATTTTCCTCGTGCTTTGATGATTGGTCTGCTGCTGGCAGGATTAGTCTACTGGGGCTGTACGGTAGTTGTCTTACACTTCGACGCCTATGGTGAACAAATGGCCGCGGCAGCATCGCTTCCAAAAATTGTAGTGCAACTGTTCGGTGTAGGAGCGTTATGGATTGCCTGCGTAATTGGCTATCTGGCCTGCTTTGCCAGTCTCAACATTTATATACAGAGCTTCGCCCGCCTGGTCTGGTCGCAGGCGCAACATAATCCTGACCACTACCTGGCACGCCTCTCTTCTCGCCATATCCCGAATAATGCCCTCAATGCGGTGCTCGGCTGCTGCGTGGTGAGCACGTTGGTGATTCATGCTTTAGAGATCAATCTGGACGCTCTTATTATTTATGCCAATGGCATCTTTATTATGATTTATCTGTTATGCATGCTGGCAGGCTGTAAATTATTGCAAGGACGTTATCGACTACTGGCGGTGGTTGGCGGGCTGTTATGCGTTCTGTTACTGGCAATGGTCGGCTGGAAAAGTCTCTATGCGCTGATCATGCTGGCGGGGTTATGGCTGTTTCTGCCAAAACGAAAAACGCCGGAAAATGGCATAACCACATAATCCGGCGTTTCGACATTAATCCTGGCGATCGTCTTTATGATCAAGGCGGTCGCGCTCATCATCCTTTCGCTGGTACTCACCATCAAAAGTATTACCGCCACCGGTCCCGGCGCTAAAACCGCCGCCTGGCATACGAGAAAAGCGCAAATGCGGCATCAACTTCACTGTCAGATGCTTTTGCACCGGCGGTAATAAAAGCAGAAGACCGAGGAAGTCGGTGAAAAAGCCCGGTAATAAAAGCAGCAAACCGGCAATGATCAGCGAAACACTTTTAATCATCTCCGCCGCTGGGTTTTCACCCGCCGCCATTTTTTGCTGCATCAGCACGAAATTCTTAAAGCCCTGGTTACGTACCAGTGACATCCCGATAACTGACGTGAATATAACCAGCACGAGGGTCAGCAATACCCCCAATACATGGGCAACCTGAATAAAGATTGAAATCTCAATATAGACATAAAGGAAAATGGCAATAAAAGGTAACCAGCGCAAAGGTTTCTCCTGTAATAGCAGCCGGTAAAACCCGGCTACCTGAATGGGTTGCGAATCGCGTTCAGCTTATATTGTGGTCATTAGCAAAATTTCAAGATGTTTGCGCAACTATTTTTGGTAGTAATCCCAAAGCGGTGATCTATTTCACAAATTAATAATTAAGGGGTAAAAACCGACACTTAAAGTGATCCAGATTACGGTAGAAATCCTCAAGCAGCATATGATCTCGGGTATTCGGTCGATGCAGGGGATAATCGTCGGTCGAAAAACATTCGAAACCACATATATTCTGTGTGTTTAAAGCAAATCATTGGCAGCTTGAAAAAGAAGGTTCACATGTCAAACAACATTCGTATCGAAGAAGATCTGTTGGGTACCAGGGAAGTTCCAGCTGATGCCTACTATGGTGTTCACACTCTGAGAGCGATTGAAAACTTCTATATCAGCAACAACAAAATCAGTGATATTCCTGAATTTGTTCGCGGTATGGTAATGGTTAAAAAAGCCGCAGCTATGGCAAACAAAGAGCTGCAAACCATTCCTAAAAGTGTAGCGAATGCCATCATTGCCGCATGTGATGAAGTCCTGAACAACGGAAAATGCATGGATCAGTTCCCGGTAGACGTCTACCAGGGCGGCGCAGGTACTTCCGTAAACATGAACACCAACGAAGTGCTGGCCAATATCGGTCTGGAACTGATGGGTCACCAGAAAGGTGAATATCAGTACCTGAACCCGAACGACCATGTTAACAAATGTCAGTCCACTAACGACGCCTACCCGACCGGTTTCCGTATCGCAGTTTACTCTTCCCTGATTAAGCTGGTAGATGCGATTAACCAACTGCGTGAAGGCTTTGAACGTAAAGCTGTCGAATTCCAGGACATCCTGAAAATGGGTCGTACCCAGCTGCAGGACGCAGTACCGATGACCCTCGGTCAGGAATTCCGCGCTTTCAGCATCCTGCTGAAAGAAGAAGTGAAAAACATCCAACGTACCGCTGAACTGCTGCTGGAAGTTAACCTTGGCGCAACAGCAATCGGTACTGGTCTGAACACGCCGAAAGAGTACTCTCCGCTGGCAGTGAAAAAACTGGCTGAAGTCACTGGCTTCCCATGCGTACCGGCTGAAGACCTGATCGAAGCGACCTCTGACTGCGGCGCTTATGTTATGGTTCACGGCGCGCTGAAACGCCTGGCTGTGAAGATGTCCAAAATCTGTAACGACCTGCGCTTGCTCTCTTCTGGCCCACGTGCCGGCCTGAACGAGATCAACCTGCCGGAACTGCAGGCGGGCTCTTCCATCATGCCAGCTAAAGTAAACCCGGTTGTTCCGGAAGTGGTTAACCAGGTATGCTTCAAAGTCATCGGTAACGACACCACTGTTACCATGGCAGCAGAAGCAGGTCAGCTGCAGTTGAACGTTATGGAGCCGGTCATTGGCCAGGCTATGTTCGAATCCGTTCACATTCTGACCAACGCTTGCTACAACCTGCTGGAAAAATGCATTAACGGCATCACTGCTAACAAAGAAGTGTGCGAAGGTTACGTTTACAACTCTATCGGTATCGTTACTTACCTGAACCCGTTCATCGGTCACCACAACGGTGACATCGTGGGTAAAATCTGTGCCGAAACCGGTAAGAGTGTACGTGAAGTCGTTCTGGAACGCGGTCTGTTGACTGAAGCGGAACTTGACGATATTTTCTCCGTACAGAATCTGATGCACCCGGCTTACAAAGCAAAACGCTATACTGATGAAAGCGAACAGTAATCGTACAGGGTAGTACAAATAAAGAAGGCACGTCAGATGACGTGCCTTTTTTCTTGTGAGCAGTAACTTAAAAATAACAACCTAATATCAACTTGTTAAAAAACAAGGAAGGCTAATATGCTAGTTGTAGAACTCATCATAGTTTTGCTGGCGATCTTCTTGGGCGCCAGATTGGGGGGAATAGGTATTGGTTTTGCAGGCGGATTGGGGGTGCTGGTTCTTGCCGCTATTGGCGTTAAACCCGGTAACATCCCGTTCGATGTCATTTCCATTATCATGGCGGTTATCGCCGCTATTTCTGCCATGCAGGTTGCTGGCGGTCTGGACTATCTGGTTCATCAGACAGAAAAGCTGCTGCGCCGTAACCCGAAATACATCACGATCCTCGCACCGATCGTGACCTATTTCCTGACTATCTTTGCTGGTACTGGCAACATCTCTCTGGCGACACTGCCAGTTATCGCTGAAGTTGCGAAGGAACAAGGCGTCAAACCTTGCCGTCCGCTGTCTACTGCAGTGGTATCCGCGCAGATTGCGATCACCGCATCGCCAATCTCAGCGGCAGTGGTTTACATGTCTTCCGTGATGGAAGGTCATGGCATCAGCTACCTCCATCTGCTCTCCGTGGTCATCCCGTCCACCCTGCTGGCGGTTCTGGTGATGTCCTTTCTGGTCACTATGCTGTTCAACTCCAAACTCTCTGACGATCCGATTTATCGCAAGCGTCTGGAAGAGGGCCTGGTTGAACTGCGCGGTGAAAAGCAGATTGAAATCAAATCCGGTGCAAAAACGTCCGTCTGGCTGTTCCTGCTGGGCGTAGTTGGCGTGGTTATCTATGCAATCATCAACAGCCCAAGCATGGGTCTGGTTGAAAAACCGCTGATGAACACCACCAACGCAATCCTGATCATCATGCTCAGCGTTGCAACTCTGACCACCGTTATCTGTAAAGTCGATACCGACAACATCCTCAACTCCAGCACCTTCAAAGCAGGTATGAGCGCCTGTATTTGTATCCTGGGTGTTGCGTGGCTGGGCGATACTTTCGTTTCCAACAACATCGACTGGATCAAAGATACCGCTGGTGAAGTGATTCAGGGTCATCCGTGGCTGCTGGCCGTCATCTTCTTCTTTGCTTCTGCTCTGCTGTACTCTCAGGCTGCAACCGCAAAAGCACTGATGCCGATGGCTCTGGCACTGAACGTTTCTCCGCTGACCGCTGTTGCTTCTTTCGCTGCGGTGTCTGGTCTGTTCATTCTGCCGACCTACCCGACGCTGGTTGCTGCGGTACAGATGGATGACACGGGTACTACCCGTATCGGTAAATTCGTCTTCAACCATCCGTTCTTCATCCCGGGTACTCTGGGTGTTGCCCTGGCCGTTTGCTTCGGCTTCGTGCTGGGTAGCTTCATGCTGTAATGACCAATCGCGGGGCGTTCACGCCCCGCTTTCTTTCCCGCCGACTAACATCCTTCCCCCGTCCGTTGTATAGTGACCTCTCTCTTGCGGTTCCATCTGTTCTTGCGAGGTGTTTATGCTTGATGAAAAAAGTTCGAATACCGCGTCTGTCGTGGTGCTATGTACCGCACCGGATGAAGCGACAGCCCAGGATTTAGCCGCCAAAGTGCTGGCGGAAAAACTGGCGGCCTGCGCGACCTTGATCCCCGGCGCTACCTCTCTCTATTACTGGGAAGGTAAGCTGGAGCAAGAATACGAAGTGCAGATGATTTTAAAAACTACCGTATCTCACCAGCAGGCACTGCTGGAATGCCTGAAGTCTCATCATCCATATCAAACCCCGGAACTTCTGGTTTTACCTGTTACACACGGAGACACAGATTACCTCTCATGGCTCAACGCATCTTTACGCTGATCCTGCTACTTTGCAGCACTTCCGTTTTTGCCGGATTATTCGACGCGCCGGGACGTTCACAATTTGTCCCAGCGGATCAAGCCTTTGCTTTTGATTTTCAGCAAAACCAACATGACCTTAATCTGACCTGGCAGATCAAAGACGGTTACTACCTCTACCGTAAACAGATCCGCATTACGCCGGAACACGCGAAAATTGCCGACGTGCAGCTGCCGCAAGGCGTCTGGCATGAAGATGAGTTTTACGGCAAAAGCGAGATTTACCGCGATCGGCTGACGCTTCCCGTAACCATCAACCAGGCGAGTGCGGGAGCGACGTTAACTGTCACCTACCAGGGCTGTGCTGATGCCGGTTTCTGTTATCCGCCAGAAACCAAAACCGTTCCGTTAAGCGAAGTGGTAGCCAACAACGCAGCGTCACAGCCTGTGTCTGTTCCGCAGCAAGAGCAGCACACCGCGCAATTGCCCTTTTCCGCGCTCTGGGCGTTGTTGATCGGTATTGGTATCGCCTTTACGCCATGCGTGCTGCCAATGTACCCACTGATTTCTGGCATCGTGCTGGGTGGTAAACAGCGGCTCTCCACTGCCAGAGCATTGTTGCTGACCTTTATTTATGTGCAGGGGATGGCACTGACTTACACGGCGCTGGGTCTGGTAGTTGCCGCCGCAGGGTTACAGTTCCAGGCGGCGCTACAGCACCCATACGTGCTCATTGGCCTCGCCATCGTCTTTACCTTGCTGGCGATGTCAATGTTTGGCTTGTTTACTCTACAACTCCCCTCTTCGCTGCAAACACGTCTCACGTTGATGAGCAATCGCCAACAGGGCGGCTCACCTGGCGGTGTGTTTGTTATGGGGGCGATTGCCGGACTGATCTGTTCACCATGCACCACCGCACCGCTTAGCGCGATTCTGCTGTATATCGCCCAAAGCGGGAACATGTGGCTGGGCGGCGGCACGCTTTATCTCTATGCGTTGGGCATGGGCCTGCCGCTGATGCTAATTACCGTCTTTGGTAACCGCTTGCTGCCGAAAAGCGGCCCGTGGATGGAACAAGTCAAAACCGCGTTTGGTTTTGTGATCCTCGCACTGCCGGTCTTCCTGCTGGAGCGAGTGATTGGTGATGTATGGGGATTACGCTTGTGGTCGGCGCTGGGTGTCGCATTCTTTGGCTGGGCCTTTATCACCAGCCTACAGGCTAAACGCGGCTGGATGCGCGTGGTGCAAATAATCCTGCTGGCAGCGGCATTGGTTAGCGTGCGCCCACTTCAGGATTGGGCATTTGGTGCGACGCATACCGCGCAAACTCAGACGCATCTCAACTTTACACAAATCAAAACGGTAGATGAGTTAAATCAGGCGCTCGTTGAAGCCAAAGGCAAACCGGTGATGTTAGATCTTTATGCCGACTGGTGCGTCGCCTGTAAAGAGTTTGAGAAATACACCTTCAGCGACCCGCAGGTGCAAAAAGCGTTAGCAGACACGGTCTTACTTCAGGCCAACGTCACGGCCAACGACGCACAAGATGTGGCGCTGTTAAAGCATCTTAATGTCCTTGGCCTACCGACAATTCTCTTTTTTGACGGACAAGGCCAGGAGCATCCACAAGCACGCGTCACGGGCTTTATGGATGCTGAAACCTTCAGCGCACATTTGCGCGATCGCCAACCGTGAACGACACTTGCAGTGGGAAAGACGGAGGAAAATAGCGTGCAACGTGAAGATGTACTGGGAGAAGCCCTGAAATTATTAGAATTACAAGGGATTGCCAACACCACGCTGGAGATGGTTGCTGAACGTGTGGATTATCCACTGGACGAGCTACGCCGCTTCTGGCCAGACAAAGAGGCAATCCTCTACGATGCGCTGCGTTATCTTAGCCAACAGATAGATGTCTGGCGTCGTCAGCTGATGCTGGACGAAACGCAAACCGCCGAACAAAAGCTGCTGGCACGTTATCAGGCGTTATCGGAGTGCGTTAAAAACAACCGCTATCCGGGCTGTCTATTTATCGCTGCCTGTACGTTTTATCCCGATCCTGGCCACCCTATTCATCAACTGGCCGATCAGCAAAAAAGCGCGGCCTACGATTTCACCCACGAACTGTTAACCACACTGGAAGTTGACGATCCGGCGATGGTAGCAAAGCAGATGGAACTGGTGCTGGAAGGCTGTTTAAGCCGAATGCTGGTGAATCGTAGCCAGGCGGATGTCGACACTGCACATCGGCTGGCGGAAGATATCCTGCGCTTCGCCCGCTGCCGCCAGGGTGGTGCATTGACCTGACAGAAACACAGAAAAGAAGCGATTTGCCGCAATCTTAAGCAGTTGAATCGCTTTTACTGAAATTAGGTTGACGAGATGTGCAGATTACGGTTTAATGCGCCCCGTTGCCCGGATAGCTCAGTCGGTAGAGCAGGGGATTGAAAATCCCCGTGTCCTTGGTTCGATTCCGAGTCCGGGCACCAAATTCATATAAACGGACCTCCACGGAGGTCCGTTTTTCGTTTCAGGACGCCACGATTTAAGCGTTCTGCCTCCAAATCAATTCTCCCGAACTCAACCAGATTCTCCCCACATCACCAGCAATTTGCGGGCATATCCCAATTCGGGAAAATTTGTTCCTGAGCGATAGCACTAACTGACGTGAAATGTCGTGCGGCCCCGTGATGTTGTTGAACGTCAAATGACGTCATCAGGAGCGTAACGCATCCATAAAGCACAACACCGGTCTGAACGCCGACTGATGAGATTTTCTGAATGAGAACAAAGAGAAATGTATCAGTCCGCTTGCTCATGCAAAGACTAACAATCCATTAAAATAGTAAGCGCTCCGGACAATTTTCCATGGATTATTTTCTGAACATTTTTCTTTGGCAAAGATGATGAATTTTGATGGTAAGGAATATTACTTCTGATTCTCAGTAAAATCCTTTCTTAATACCATGTAATCAAGAAGTTTATGGCTGGTAAAAATAACGTCTTGCATTCACCAATAATATGTAAATAAACCCATCTATAGATGGTAAAAATAGGTTGTGGCAATTATCATTGCATCATTCCCTTTTCGAATGAGTTTCTATTATGCAACAACCTGTAGTTCGCGTTGGCGAATGGCTTGTTACTCCGTCCATAAACCAAATTAGCCGCAATGGGCGTCAACTTACCCTTGAGCCGAGATTAATCGATCTTCTGGTTTTCTTTGCTCAACACAGTGGCGAAGTACTTAGCAGGGATGAACTTATCGATAATGTCTGGAAGAGAAGTATTGTCACCAATCACGTTGTGACGCAGAGTATCTCAGAACTACGTAAGTCATTAAAAGATAATGATGAAGATAGTCCTGTCTATATCGCTACTGTACCAAAGCGCGGCTATAAATTAATGGTGCCGGTTATCTGGTACAGCGAAGAAGAGGGAGAGGAAATAATGCTATCTTCGCCTCCCCCTATACCAGAGGCGGTTCCTGCCACAGATTCTCCCTCCCACAGTCTTAACATTCAAAACACCGCAACGCCACCTGAACAATCCCCAGTTAAAAGCAAACGATTCACTACCTTTTGGGTATGGTTTTTTTTCCTGTTGTCGTTAGGTATCTGTGTAGCACTGGTCGCGTTTTCAAGTCTTGATACACGTCTTCCGATGAGCAAATCGCGTATTTTGCTCAATCCACGCGATATTGACATTAATATGGTAAATAAAAGTTGTAACAGCTGGAGTTCCCCGTATCAGCTCTCTTACGCGATAGGCGTGGGTGATTTGGTGGCGACATCACTTAACACCTTCTCCACCTTTATGGTGCATGACAAAATCAACTACAACATTGATGAACCGAGCAGTTCCGGTAAAACATTATCTATTGCGTTTGTTAATCAGCGCCAATACCGTGCTCAACAATGCTTTATGTCGATAAAATTGGTAGACAATGCAGATGGTTCAACCATGCTGGATAAACGTTATGTCATCACTAACGGTAATCAGCTGGCGATTCAAAATGATTTACTGGAGAGTTTATCAAAAGCGTTAAACCAACCGTGGCCACAACGAATGCAGGAGACGCTCCAGCAAATTTTGCCTCATCGTGGTGCGTTATTAACTAATTTTTATCAGGCACATGATTATTTACTGCATGGCGATGATAAATCATTGAACCGTGCCAGTGAATTATTAGGTGAGATTGTTCAATCATCCCCAGAATTTACCTACGCGAGAGCAGAAAAAGCATTAGTTGATATCGTGCGCCATTCTCAACATCCTTTAGATGAAAAACAATTAGCAGCACTGAACACAGAAATAGATAACATTGTTACACTACCGGAATTGAATAACCTGTCCATTATATATCAAATAAAAGCGGTCAGTGCTCTGGTAAAAGGTAAAACAGATGAGTCTTACCAGGCGATAAATACTGGCATTGATCTTGAAATGTCCTGGCTAAATTATGTATTGCTTGGCAAGGTTTATGAAATGAAGGGGATGAACCGGGAAGCGGCTGATGCATATCTCACCGCCTTTAATTTACGCCCAGGGGCAAACACCCTTTACTGGATTGAAAATGGTATATTCCAGACTTCTGTTCCTTATGTTGTACCTTATCTCGACAAATTTCTCGCTTCAGAATAAGTAACTCCCGGGTTGATTTATGCTCGGCAATATTTGTTGTTGAGTTTTTGTATGTTACTGTTGGTATAATATGTTGCGGCAATTTATTTGCCGCATAATTTTTATTACATAAATTTAACCAGAGAATGCCCCGCAATTTATTGTAAACATTGAATGTTTATCTTTTCATGATATCAACTTGCGATCCTGATGTGTTAATAAAAAACCTCAAGTTCTCACTTACAGAAACTTTTGTGTTATTTCACCTAATCTTTAGGATTAATCCTTTTTTCGTGAGTATTCTTAGCGCCAGTTTGGTCTGGTCAGGAAATAGTTATACATCATGACCCGGACTCCAAATTCAAAAATGAAATTAGGAGAAGAGCATGAGTTCTGCCAAGAAGATCGGGCTATTTGCCTGTACCGGTGTTGTTGCCGGTAATATGATGGGGAGCGGTATTGCATTATTACCTGCGAACCTAGCAAGTATCGGTGGTATTGCTATCTGGGGTTGGATTATCTCTATTATTGGTGCAATGTCGCTGGCGTATGTATATGCCCGACTGGCAACAAAAAACCCGCAACAAGGTGGCCCAATTGCTTATGCCGGAGAAATTTCCCCTGCATTTGGTTTTCAGACAGGTGTTCTTTATTACCATGCTAACTGGATTGGTAACCTGGCGATTGGTATTACCGCTGTATCTTATCTTTCCACCTTCTTCCCAGTATTAAATGATCCTGTTCCGGCGGGTATCGCCTGTATTGCTATCGTCTGGGTATTTACCTTTGTAAATATGCTCGGCGGTACCTGGGTAAGCCGTTTAACCACTATTGGTCTGGTGCTGGTTCTTATTCCTGTGGTGATGACTGCTATTGTTGGCTGGCATTGGTTTGATGCGGCAACTTATGCAGCTAACTGGAATACTGCGGATACCACTGATGGTCATGCGATCATTAAAAGTATTCTGCTCTGCCTGTGGGCCTTCGTGGGTGTTGAATCCGCAGCAGTAAGTACTGGTATGGTTAAAAACCCGAAACGTACCGTTCCGCTGGCAACCATGCTGGGTACTGGTTTAGCAGGTATTGTTTACATCGCTGCGACTCAGGTGCTTTCCGGTATGTATCCATCTTCTGTAATGGCAGCTTCCGGTGCTCCGTTTGCAATCAGTGCTTCAACCATCCTCGGTAACTGGGCTGCGCCGCTGGTTTCTGCATTCACCGCCTTTGCGTGCCTGACTTCTCTGGGCTCCTGGATGATGTTGGTAGGCCAGGCAGGTGTACGTGCCGCTAACGACGGTAACTTCCCGAAAGTTTATGGTGAAGTCGACAGCAACGGTATTCCGAAAAAAGGTCTGCTGCTGGCTGCAGTGAAAATGACTGCCCTGATGATCCTCATCACTCTGATGAACTCTGCCGGTGGTAAAGCATCTGACCTGTTCGGTGAACTGACCGGTATCGCAGTACTGCTGACTATGCTGCCGTACTTCTATTCTTGCGTTGACCTGATTCGTTTTGAAGGCGTTAACATCCGCAACTTTGTCAGCCTGATCTGCTCTGTACTGGGTTGCGTGTTCTGCTTCATCGCGCTGATGGGCGCAAGCTCCTTCGAGCTGGCAGGTACCTTCATCGTCAGCCTGATTATCCTGATGTTCTACGCTCGCAAAATGCACGAGCGCCAGAGCCACTCAATGGATAACCACACCGCGTCTAACGCACATTAATTAAAAGTATTTTCCGAGGCTCCTCCTTTCATTTTGTCCCATGTGTTGGGAGGGGCCTTTTTTACCTGGAGATATGACTATGAACGTTATTGCAATATTGAATCACATGGGGGTTTATTTTAAAGAAGAACCCATCCGTGAACTTCATCGCGCGCTTGAACGTCTGAACTTCCAGATTGTTTACCCGAACGACCGTGACGACTTATTAAAACTGATCGAAAACAATGCGCGTCTGTGCGGCGTTATTTTTGACTGGGATAAATATAATCTCGAGCTGTGCGAAGAAATTAGCAAAATGAACGAGAACCTGCCGTTGTACGCGTTCGCTAATACGTATTCCACTCTCGATGTAAGCCTGAATGACCTGCGTTTACAGATTAGCTTCTTTGAATATGCGCTGGGTGCTGCTGAAGATATTGCTAATAAGATCAAGCAGACCACTGACGAATATATCAACACTATTCTGCCTCCGCTGACTAAAGCACTGTTTAAATATGTTCGTGAAGGTAAATATACTTTCTGTACTCCTGGTCACATGGGCGGTACTGCATTCCAGAAAAGCCCGGTAGGTAGCCTGTTCTATGATTTCTTTGGTCCGAATACCATGAAATCTGATATTTCCATTTCAGTATCTGAACTGGGTTCTCTGCTGGATCACAGTGGTCCACACAAAGAAGCAGAACAGTATATCGCTCGCGTCTTTAACGCAGACCGCAGCTACATGGTGACCAACGGTACTTCCACTGCGAACAAAATTGTTGGTATGTACTCTGCTCCGGCAGGCAGCACCATTCTGATTGACCGTAACTGCCACAAATCGCTGACCCACCTGATGATGATGAGCGATGTTACGCCAATCTATTTCCGCCCGACCCGTAACGCTTACGGTATTCTTGGTGGTATCCCACAGAGTGAATTCCAGCACGCTACCATTGCTAAGCGCGTGAAAGAAACACCAAACGCAACCTGGCCGGTACATGCTGTAATTACCAACTCTACCTATGATGGTCTGCTGTACAACACCGACTTCATCAAGAAAACACTGGATGTGAAATCCATCCACTTTGACTCCGCGTGGGTGCCTTACACCAACTTCTCACCGATTTACGAAGGTAAATGCGGTATGAGCGGTGGCCGTGTAGAAGGGAAAGTGATTTACGAAACCCAGTCCACTCACAAACTGCTGGCGGCGTTCTCTCAGGCTTCCATGATCCACGTTAAAGGTGACGTAAACGAAGAAACCTTTAACGAAGCCTACATGATGCACACCACCACTTCTCCGCACTACGGTATCGTGGCGTCCACTGAAACCGCTGCGGCGATGATGAAGGGTAATGCTGGTAAGCGTCTGATCAACGGTTCCATTGAACGTGCGATCAAATTCCGTAAAGAGATCAAACGTCTGAGAACGGAATCTGATGGCTGGTTCTTTGATGTTTGGCAGCCGGATCATATCGATACGACTGAATGCTGGCCGCTGCGTTCTGACAGCACCTGGCACGGCTTCAAAAACATCGATAACGAGCACATGTATCTTGACCCGATCAAAGTCACCCTGCTGACTCCGGGGATGGAAAAAGACGGCACCATGAGCGACTTTGGTATTCCGGCCAGCATCGTGGCGAAATACCTCGACGAACATGGCATCGTTGTTGAGAAAACCGGTCCGTATAACCTGCTGTTCCTGTTCAGCATCGGTATCGATAAGACCAAAGCACTGAGCCTGCTGCGTGCTCTGACTGACTTCAAACGTGCGTTCGACCTGAACCTGCGTGTGAAAAACATGCTGCCGTCTCTGTATCGTGAAGATCCTGAATTCTATGAAAACATGCGTATTCAGGAACTGGCTCAAAATATCCACAAACTGATTGTTCACCACAATCTGCCGGATCTGATGTATCGCGCATTTGAAGTGCTGCCGACGATGGTAATGACTCCGTATGCTGCGTTCCAGAAAGAGCTGCACGGTATGACCGAAGAAGTTTACCTCGACGAAATGGTAGGTCGTATTAACGCCAATATGATCCTTCCGTATCCGCCGGGAGTTCCTCTGGTAATGCCGGGTGAAATGATCACCGAAGAAAGCCGTCCGGTTCTGGAGTTCCTGCAGATGCTGTGTGAAATCGGCGCTCACTATCCGGGCTTTGAAACCGATATTCACGGTGCATACCGTCAGGCTGATGGCCGCTATACCGTTAAGGTATTGAAAGAAGAAAGCAAAAAATAATTAGCTCGTACAAGGGAAGTGGCTTGCCACTTCCCTTTTTTGCTCATAAGGAGAACACATGAAAACACCCTCACAGCCGCGCGCGATATACTATATCGTGGCGATCCAAATCTGGGAGTACTTCAGTTTTTACGGCATGCGTGCCTTACTCATTCTCTATCTCACCCATCAGCTTGGTTTTGATGATAACCATGCCATCAGCCTGTTCAGCGCATATGCTTCTCTGGTTTACGTTACCCCTATTCTCGGCGGCTGGCTTGCCGACCGCCTGCTCGGCAACCGCACTGCAGTGATTGCCGGCGCGCTGTTAATGACCCTTGGCCATGTGGTGCTGGGTATTGATACAAATTCAACCTTTAGCCTGTATCTGGCGCTGGCAATCATTATTTGTGGCTACGGTTTATTCAAATCAAACATCAGCTGTTTGCTTGGCGAGCTCTACGACGAGAACGATCATCGACGTGATGGCGGTTTTTCGCTGCTGTATGCTGCGGGCAATATCGGTTCTATCGCAGCCCCAATCGCCTGCGGCCTGGCTGCTCAGTGGTATGGATGGCATGTTGGCTTTGCCCTTGCGGGTGGCGGCATGTTTATCGGTTTGTTGATTTTCTTAAGCGGTCATCGTCATTTCCAGTCCACACGTAGTATGGATAAAAAAGCGCTCACTAGTGTCAAATTTGCCTTACCAGTATGGAGCTGGTTAGTGGTGATGCTCTGTTTAGCCCCAGTATTTTTTACTCTGCTGCTGGAGAACGACTGGTCCGGATATTTGCTGGCGATCGTTTGCCTCATTGCCGCACAAATCATTGCCCGCATGATGATCAAATTCCCCGAACATCGCCGTGCTCTTTGGCAAATTGTATTGTTGATGTTTGTCGGGACATTGTTCTGGGTACTGGCACAACAGGGCGGCAGTACCATCAGCTTGTTTATCGATCGCTTTGTGAATCGTCAGGCATTCAATATTGAAGTACCTACAGCACTATTCCAGTCGGTGAATGCAATTGCGGTGATGCTCGCTGGGGTTGTACTGGCCTGGCTGGCGTCGCCAGAAAGCCGCGGCAACTCAACATTGCGCGTCTGGCTGAAGTTTGCCTTTGGCTTACTGCTGATGGCTTGTGGCTTTATGTTGTTGGCATTTGATGCCCGACATGCAGCGGCTGACGGTCAAGCGTCAATGGGCGTGATGATATCCGGGCTGGCGCTAATGGGCTTTGCCGAACTCTTTATTGACCCGGTGGCGATTGCGCAAATCACGCGTCTGAAAATGTCTGGCGTATTAACCGGGATTTATATGCTGGCAACAGGCGCGGTCGCCAACTGGCTGGCAGGCGTCGTGGCACAGCAGACGACAGAGTCGCAAATTAGCGGTATGGCAATTGCAGCTTACCAGCGATTCTTTTCTCAGATGGGAGAGTGGACGTTGGCTTGTGTCGCGATCATCGTCGTATTGGCCTTTGCTACCCGTTTTCTGTTTAGCACGCCGACGAATATGATACAGGAGAGCAACGATTAACTGTCGTAAAAACAATTGGTTATGAATAAATTAACTTTCAGTTTATAACACTAACAAATCGAGATTAATAAGTCATTTAAACCATTTTGATGGTTATTTATTAGTGATATCAACTTGAGGTAAGCGTTAGTTTCGATAAGATAAACTGAGTTACTAATAGTCGAGGCAGATAATACAGTGTACCGATCTGTCTCTTTATCTACGCTAAATTGAAAGCTGGATTTAGAGGAACCAAAATGTCTGAACAAGAAACACGGGGAGCCAATGAGGCTATTGATTTTAACGATGAACTGAGAAATCGCCGCGAAAAACTGGCGGCACTACGTCAGCAAGGTGTGGCGTTTCCCAATGATTTTCGCCGCGACCATACCTCTGACCAGTTGCACGAAGAGTTTGATGCGAAGGATAACCAGGAACTGGAATCCTTAAACATTGAAGTCTCGGTTGCTGGCCGAATGATGACCCGTCGTATCATGGGGAAAGCCTCCTTTGTAACGTTGCAGGATGTCGGTGGCCGTATTCAACTGTACGTCGCACGAGATAGCCTGCCAGAAGGTGTTTATAACGATCAGTTTAAAAAATGGGATCTGGGTGACATTATCGGTGCCCGCGGTACGCTGTTTAAGACGCAAACGGGTGAGCTTTCCATTCACTGTACTGAGTTGCGCCTGCTGACAAAAGCACTACGTCCTTTACCAGATAAATTCCATGGTCTGCAGGATCAGGAAGTCCGTTATCGTCAACGTTATCTGGACCTCATCGCTAACGATAAATCCCGTCAAACGTTTGTTGTCCGTTCAAAAATTCTGGCCGCTATCCGTCAGTTCATGGTCGCGCGCGGCTTTATGGAAGTAGAAACCCCGATGATGCAGGTAATTCCAGGTGGGGCATCTGCTCGCCCATTTATTACCCATCATAATGCTCTGGATTTAGATATGTATCTGCGTATCGCGCCGGAGCTGTATCTGAAACGTCTGGTTGTAGGCGGTTTTGAACGGGTATTCGAAATCAACCGTAACTTCCGTAATGAAGGTATTTCTGTTCGCCATAATCCTGAGTTCACAATGATGGAACTCTACATGGCGTATGCGGATTACCACGATTTGATTGAACTGACAGAGTCACTGTTCCGCACCCTGGCACAAGAGGTTCTGGGTACCACTAAAGTCACTTATGGCGAGCATGTGTTTGATTTCGGCAAACCGTTTGAAAAACTCACCATGCGCGAAGCAATCAAAAAATATCGTCCAGAAACCGATATGGCCGACCTGGATAATTTTGATGCTGCTAAAGCATTAGCTGAATCTATCGGAATTACGGTAGAGAAAAGCTGGGGGCTGGGACGTATTGTCACGGAGATCTTTGATGAAGTGGCAGAAGCACATCTGATTCAGCCAACCTTTATTACGGAATATCCGGCAGAAGTGTCCCCGCTGGCGCGCCGTAATGATGTTAACCCGGAAATCACCGACCGTTTTGAATTCTTCATCGGTGGTCGTGAAATCGGTAATGGTTTTAGCGAATTAAACGACGCAGAAGATCAGGCTGAACGTTTCCAGGAACAGGTTAACGCTAAAGCTGCAGGTGACGACGAAGCCATGTTCTATGACGAAGATTACGTGACTGCGCTGGAATATGGTCTGCCGCCAACCGCTGGTCTGGGTATTGGCATCGACCGAATGATTATGCTGTTTACAAACAGTCATACTATTCGTGACGTTATTCTCTTCCCGGCGATGCGCCCACAGAAATAAATTTCTCTTTTCTTTAATGAACGAAGCAGTCAGGCGACTGCTTCGTTCATCGTTCCGCAAATCCAGTTTTGAGGAGAGACGCTTCGTTTCACGATAACCAGCGGGTCCACTCAACTACAGCTCCTAAAAGAGAGAAAAAAGTAATGCCACAGGCAGACTCATTGGCCAGGTTATTCCGACCAGGAATGCACTAAGTAAACGAATATGTGTTTTCTCATGTGAGATAAACCAGATAATGACAAAGGATATGTTCACACCAATCACATAAAAAATTAATATTTTAGAGAATAGTGCCATTTTTTATGTTCTTCTTATCCTTCCTGGCTACTTGTAAAACTGACGGAAATAGTCATCAACTGTCATAATGTTGAGGTCAAAATCAATATCCGGTAAGTCTAAGCATTTAAGCCTGATTAAATCTTCGATTTCACTTGCGGCTAACGATGTCGTTATTGCGAAGGAATTTTCATTCAATTGTCGTGGTATCCCATATTCATCAGCCACGATAGAAGAGAAATTCATATCATACATCAATGATCTTAATCTTAAGAACACTGAGGAATAAGATGATGGATAATCAAAAGAAACAACATAAGTATTGAACTTGTTTTTACCTTCCATAATATGACTCCTATCAATATTGAACGCTCAGGGGACGCAAAACTTATTAACCCCGATTGATGATTCTCATATAGGAGATATTCTTTTTTTTGCTCAGTAAAGGGGATGACTTGGGACAAAAAAACGCGCTCTCTGCCCATTCTTTGTGCATCCCCCTACCTTTCAGATGCTCTCCTGCATCACACCGCGGAGAGCATGAAAAATATCGTGAATCTGTACTCTCCCATCAACTGCGAATATCATCATACTCCCGCGTTTTATCAAATTCGTGTTTCGCAAATGGGCATAGTGGGATAATTTTTCGTTTTTCCCGACGCATTTTTTCCACGACTTTCGCAACCAGCTGTTTACCAATCCCTTGCCCTTTCAGGCTTTCATCGACATCGGTATGTTCGATAATCGCTAAATTCTCTCCGGTCGGCACAAAGACAATTTCAGCGATTTGCTTGCCTTGTTTGTCATTAATGTAAAATTTATTGTGGCCTTCGCGTATTTCCATTTTACCCTCGCTTATTTATGACGGTATTTCAGCGCGCCGCTCGGGCACGTATCAATCACTTTAACCACAGTGGCGACGTCGACTTCATCCGGCATGATCCACGGCTTTCGTTTGAGATTAAATAACTTGCCGTTGCCACGTACGCAATTGCCAGAATGCTGACATATCGCAATGTTGAAATAGACATCGATCTTTTCGCCGGTATAACAGCGATAACCCCCGTCCAGTAGCGCCTGATCCATGACCTTCCCTCTCTCATCAGTATGATTATCGCTATAAGCATAGCCCCGGAATCTTCATACAGCACTGGCAGTTTCCGTTGCCAGAGTCTCTTCCCCTATATAGCCAATCATTCTTACTCCCTTTGAATTACCCGCCTCATCAGAGATAATGCTTAAGAAATTTGTCACACAAGGAAGCTGATGAGACATTCATTGCCCTACCGCATGTTACGCAAACGTCCGATGAAATTGAGTACCACAGTGATCTTAATGGTCAGTGCGGTACTGTTCTCGGTGCTATTGGTGGTGCATCTGATTTACTTCTCGCAAATCAGTGATATGACGCGAGATGGGCTAGCCAACAAGGCACTGGCAGTGGCGCGTACCCTCGCCGACTCGCCGGAAATCCGTCAGGGCTTGCAGAAAAAACCGCAGGAGAGTGGCATCCAGGCCATCGCGGAAGCCGTACGCAAACGCAACGATCTGCTGTTTATTGTCGTTACCGATATGCAAAGTCTTCGCTACTCGCATCCTGAAGCCCAGCGTATTGGTCAGCCATTTAAAGGTGATGACATCCTTAAAGCGCTGAATGGCGAAGAAAATGTCGCTATCAATCGCGGTTTTCTGGCGCAGGCTTTACGCGTATTTACCCCCATCTACGATGAAAATCATAAACAAATTGGCGTGGTGGCGATCGGCCTTGAGTTAAGCCGTGTGACCCAACAGATCAATGACAGTCGCTGGAGCATTATCTGGTCGGTATTATTTGGCATGCTGGTCGGACTGATTGGCACCTGCATTCTGGTTAAGGTACTGAAAAAAATCCTTTTCGGCCTGGAACCCTACGAAATCTCCACGCTGTTTGAGCAACGCCAGGCCATGTTGCAGTCTATCAAAGAAGGCGTCGTTGCCGTGGACGATCGCGGCGAGGTCACGCTGATCAACGATGCCGCACAAGAATTGCTGAATTACCGTAAGTCGCAGGACGATGAGAAACTGTCGACGCTAAGCCACTCATGGTCACAGGTGGTAGATGTCTCGGAAGTGTTACGCGACGGTACCCCGCGCCGCGACGAAGAGATTACGATTAAAGACCGGCTATTACTGATCAACACCGTTCCGGTGCGCAGTAATGGCGTTATCATCGGTGCCATTTCAACCTTCAGGGACAAAACTGAAGTACGTAAACTGATGCAGCGACTCGACGGTCTGGTCAACTATGCTGACGCACTTCGTGAACGATCCCACGAATTTATGAATAAATTGCATGTGATTCTCGGATTATTGCATCTGAAGAGTTATAAGCAGTTGGAAGATTACATTCTCAAAACAGCCAATAACTATCAGGAAGAGATTGGCTCTCTGCTGGGTAAGATCAAATCTCCGGTTATCGCTGGTTTTTTAATCAGCAAGATTAACCGCGCGACCGATTTAGGCCATACGCTGATTTTAAACAGTGAAAGCCAGCTGCCAGACAGCGGCAGTGAGGACCAGGTCGCGACGCTGATTACCACGTTGGGAAATCTGATAGAAAACGCGCTGGAGGCATTAGGGCCGGAACCCGGAGGCGAAATTAGCGTAACATTGCACTACCGTCACGGCTGGCTGCACTGTGAAGTTAATGATGATGGACCGGGGATCGCACCCGATAAAATCGATCACATTTTTGACAAAGGTGTCTCGACAAAAGGAAGCGAGCGAGGCGTCGGTTTAGCACTTGTCAAACAACAGGTAGAAAATCTCGGCGGCAGCATCGCCGTGGAATCGGAACCCGGGATTTTCACACAATTTTTTGTCCAGATACCCTGGGACGGGGAGAGGTCGAACAGATGATCAATGTATTAATTATCGATGACGACGCAATGGTCGCGGAGCTGAATCGCCGATACGTAGCACAAATCCCAGGCTTTCAATGCTGTGGAACAGCCTCGACGCTGGAGAAAGCCAAAGAGATTATCTTCAATAGCGATACGCCTATCGACCTGATATTGCTCGATATCTATATGCAAAAAGAGAACGGGCTCGATTTACTGCCTGTCCTGCATAACGCGCGTTGCAAAAGTGATGTGATTGTCATCTCCTCCGCAGCCGATGCGGCAACCATTAAAGATTCGCTGCATTACGGTGTCGTGGATTACCTGATCAAACCCTTCCAGGCTTCCCGCTTTGAAGAGGCGCTCACCGGCTGGCGGCAAAAGAAAATGGCGCTGGAAAAACATCAGTATTATGACCAGGCCGAGCTTGATCAGCTAATCCACGGCAGCAGCTCCAACGAACAGGATCCTCGTCGCTTGCCAAAAGGCTTAACGCCGCAGACGTTACGCACGCTGTGCCAGTGGATTGACGCGCATCAGGACTATGAGTTTTCAACCGACGAGCTAGCCAACGAGGTTAACATTTCGCGTGTTTCCTGCCGTAAATACCTCATCTGGTTGGTCAACTGCCACATCTTGTTCACCAGTATCCATTATGGCGTCACGGGGCGTCCAGTTTACCGTTACCGTATTCAGGCAGAACACTACTCACTACTGAAACAATATTGCCAATAACGGATCGCTGGTTATCTGTAAGTAATAATTATTACCGTAATGCAAAATACCCCTGGCACAAGTTACATCCTTCATCAGTAAAACTTGTGCCAGATCAAATATAATTACCCCTCCATCATCGCTAAAAATTAATATCTCTTCAGGTGAACGGTGTTTTTAATTTCAAAACGCTAACAAAAGTTAATTAACTATTATGTCACCCGCATTATGTGTATTTTTACCCACAAATGGGTAGATCAGATTAATCTATAAACCTAATGACATCTGCCCTGAGAACAAAAAATAGACCGATAAATATCAATAAGATAACAGCAAACAAAACATTAACATCTGCGCAGTACAAACTTTAAACCCATCGCCAGAGAGTCTTTCTCTCTGAAAAAGCCGCTTATCACAGTGCATAAATTTGCCGCTGCTTTAATCAGCCAATATTCACTGTGAGGTATTTGCTAAAGCCGGTAACGACCAAACGGATATTTAGTCAGGCTCTGAAAACAGTTCATACAAAACAGAACGTGACTGTGATCTATTCAGCAAAAATTTAAATAGGATTATCGCGAGGGTTCACACATGTTATTTACTATCCAACTTATCATAATACTGATATGTCTGTTTTATGGTGCCAGAAAGGGTGGTATCGCGCTGGGTTTATTAGGCGGTATCGGTCTGGTCATTCTGGTCTTCGTCTTCCACCTTCAGCCAGGTAAACCACCAGTTGATGTCATGCTGGTTATCATTGCGGTGGTGGCGGCATCGGCAACCTTGCAAGCTTCGGGCGGTCTTGATGTCATGCTGCAAATTGCCGAGAAGCTGCTGCGCCGCAACCCGAAATATGTCTCAATTGTCGCGCCGTTTGTGACCTGTACGCTGACCATTCTTTGCGGTACGGGTCATGTGGTTTACACCATTCTGCCGATCATCTACGACGTCGCCATTAAGAACAACATCCGTCCGGAACGTCCGATGGCGGCAAGTTCTATCGGTGCACAGATGGGGATTATCGCCAGTCCGGTGTCGGTTGCGGTCGTGTCTCTGGTTGCAATGCTGGGTAATGTCACCTTTGATGGTCGCCATCTTGAGTTCCTCGACCTGCTGGCAATCACCATTCCATCGACGTTAATCGGTATCCTGGCGATCGGTATCTTCAGCTGGTTCCGCGGTAAAGATCTGGATAAAGACGAAGAGTTCCAGAAATTCATCTCCGTACCGGAAAACCGTGAGTATGTTTACGGTGATACCGCGACGCTGCTCGATAAAAAACTGCCGAAAAGCAACTGGCTGGCAATGTGGATTTTCCTCGGGGCAATCGCTGTAGTCGCACTTCTTGGTGCTGATTCGGACCTGCGTCCATCCTTCGGCGGCAAACCGCTGTCGATGGTACTGGTTATTCAGATGTTTATGCTGCTGACCGGGGCGCTGATTATTATCCTGACCAAAACCAATCCCGCGTCTATCTCAAAAAACGAAGTCTTCCGTTCCGGTATGATCGCCATCGTGGCGGTGTACGGTATCGCATGGATGGCAGAAACCATGTTCGGTGCGCATATGTCTGAAATTCAGGGCGTACTGGGTGAAATGGTGAAAGAGTATCCGTGGGCCTATGCCATTGTTCTGCTGCTGGTTTCCAAGTTTGTAAACTCTCAGGCTGCGGCGCTGGCGGCGATTGTTCCGGTCGCGCTGGCGATCGGCGTTGATCCGGCATACATCGTGGCTTCAGCACCGGCTTGCTACGGTTATTACATCCTGCCGACTTATCCGAGCGATCTGGCAGCGATTCAGTTTGACCGTTCCGGCACCACCCACATCGGTCGCTTCGTCATCAACCACAGCTTTATTCTGCCGGGGTTGATTGGTGTGAGCGTATCGTGCGTCTTCGGCTGGATCTTCGCCGCGATGTACGGGTTCTTATAAATGCACTTTGCGTGCCGCCCGTGACTACGCGGCACGCCATTTTCGAATAACAAATACAGAGTTACAGGCTGGAAGCTATGTCAAACAAACCCTTTATCTACCAGGCACCTTTCCCGATGGGGAAAGACAATACCGAATACTATCTACTCACTTCCGATTACGTTAGCGTTGCCGACTTCGACGGCGAAACCATCCTGAAAGTGGAACCAGAAGCCCTGACCCTGCTGGCGCAGCAAGCCTTTCACGACGCTTCTTTTATGCTCCGTCCGGCACACCAGAAACAGGTTGCGGCTATTCTTCACGATCCAGAAGCCAGCGAAAACGACAAGTACGTGGCGCTGCAATTCTTAAGAAACTCCGAAATCGCCGCCAAAGGCGTGCTGCCGACCTGCCAGGATACCGGCACCGCGATCATCGTCGGTAAAAAAGGCCAGCGCGTGTGGACCGGTGGCGGTGATGAAGAAGCGCTGTCGAAAGGCGTCTATAACACCTATATCGAAGATAACCTGCGCTATTCACAAAACGCGGCGCTGGACATGTACAAAGAGGTCAACACCGGCACTAACCTGCCTGCGCAAATCGACCTGTACGCGGTAGATGGCGATGAGTACAAATTCCTTTGCGTTGCGAAAGGCGGCGGCTCTGCCAACAAAACCTATCTCTACCAGGAAACCAAAGCCCTGCTGACTCCCGGCAAACTGAAAAACTTCCTCGTTGAGAAAATGCGTACCCTCGGTACTGCAGCCTGCCCGCCGTACCATATCGCGTTTGTGATTGGCGGTACGTCTGCGGAAACCAACCTGAAAACCGTCAAGTTAGCAAGCGCTCACTATTACGATGAACTGCCGACGGAAGGGAACGAACATGGTCAGGCGTTCCGCGATGTCCAGCTGGAACAGGAACTGCTGGAAGAGGCCCAGAAACTCGGTCTTGGCGCGCAGTTTGGCGGTAAATACTTCGCGCACGACATTCGCGTTATCCGTCTGCCACGTCACGGCGCATCCTGCCCGGTAGGCATGGGCGTCTCCTGCTCCGCTGACCGTAACATCAAAGCGAAAATCAACCGCGAAGGTATCTGGATCGAAAAACTGGAACACAATCCAGGCCAGTACATTCCACAAGAACTGCGTCAGGCCGGTGAAGGCGAAGCGGTGAAGGTCGACCTTAACCGCCCGATGAAAGAGATCCTCGCCCAGCTTTCGCAATATCCGGTTTCCACTCGTTTGTCGCTCACCGGCACCATTATTGTGGGTCGAGATATTGCACACGCCAAGCTGAAAGAGCTGATTGACGCCGGTAAAGAACTTCCGCAGTACATCAAAGATCACCCGATCTACTACGCGGGTCCGGCGAAAACCCCTGCCGGTTATCCATCAGGTTCACTTGGCCCAACCACCGCAGGCCGTATGGACTCCTACGTGGATCTGCTGCAATCCCACGGCGGCAGCATGATCATGCTGGCGAAAGGTAACCGCAGTCAGCAGGTTACCGACGCGTGCCATAAACACGGCGGCTTCTACCTCGGTAGTATCGGCGGTCCGGCGGCGGTACTGGCGCAGCAGAGCATCAAGCATCTGGAATGCGTCGCTTATCCGGAGCTGGGTATGGAAGCTATCTGGAAAATCGAAGTAGAAGATTTCCCGGCGTTTATCCTGGTCGATGACAAAGGTAACGACTTCTTCCAGCAGATCGTCAACAAACAGTGCGCGAACTGCACTAAGTAACCTCTTCGGCCCAGCGCCTGGCAGCATGCTGCCAGGTGATCCCCCTGGGCCACCTCTTTTGCGATTGTAATTTCACGCTTGCTGGTGAATAGTCAGTATTTTCCCTGACTTGCGAACTCACCATGACCCGCACACTCAAGCCGTTAATTCTTAACACCGGCGCACTGGCGCTAACGTTAATCCTGATTTATACCGGCATTTCGGCCCATGACAAACTCACCTGGCTGATGGAAGTGACACCGGTGATTATTGTCGTGCCGCTACTCCTTGCCACCGCCAGACGTTACCCGTTAACGCCGCTGCTCTATACGCTCATTTTCTTTCACGCCATCATCCTGATGGTCGGCGGGCAATACACCTACGCGAAAGTCCCCGTTGGTTTTGAGGTGCAGGAATGGCTGGGGTTGAGCCGTAATCCGTATGACAAGCTGGGGCATTTTTTCCAGGGGCTGGTGCCTGCACTGGTGGCACGAGAAATTCTCGTTCGCGGGATGTACGTGCGCGGACGTAAAATGGTGGCGTTCCTGGTCTGCTGCGTGGCGCTGGCGATAAGCGCGATGTATGAATTAATCGAGTGGTGGGCAGCGCTGGCAATGGGTCAGGGAGCGGATGATTTTCTCGGCACCCAGGGCGACCAGTGGGACACGCAATCCGATATGTTCTGCGCGCTGCTTGGCGCATTAACGACGGTGATATTCCTCGCTCGCTTTCATTGCCGCCAGCTACGGCGCTTTGGCTTGATAACCGGATAACAACTTGCGCTTTGTTGATGCCGGATGCGGCGTGAATTCCTTATCCGGTCTACAAAATTTGCAAATCCAAAGCATTACATTAAGACGTGGCCTGATAAACATATCGCATCAGGCCATTTTCGTTAGCTATTGTCCACGTCAGGCTTTCACATCACTCACTGCACCGACCGGAATATCAGCATGAACAGGCTCGGGCGGTACTTTGCGATATTTATCCAGCAGATGGATCTGGATCCTGCGCAGCGTGTCACCATTGAGGCGATAGAAACGGAAGTAGAGAATCAGCGTTACCATGAAAAACAGAGTTGGTAGAGCAATCATAATAAACTGCATACCTAATAGGGCTTGCGTAGACTGTTCAACATTCGGTACATAGCCAATCATCCCTAACACAACCGCAATGAAAAAAGCCGCAAAGGCTGAACCGCCCTTCACCACCATAGTCTGCACGGAGTAAGCGATACTTTCACAGCGTACGTGCAGTTTATATTCACCGTAATCAACGGTATCTGCCACCATGATGACCTGTAATACCCAGAAAAGCGCCGTTCCCACATTCAGCAAAATACCCGCAATCACAATGAGGACGACGTTGTGATAGCTCATTAATGCCATTATTAACAGGAGAACACCACAGCTTAACACCGGAAGAATAGATGCTCCGGCCCATAAAATGCGTCGGGATAATGATTTAACTAAGCGTGGGAAGAATACTAACGTCACCAGGTTAGCAGCTCCCGCATACGACAGATAATAGGGGAACAAATCCGCATCACCGATAACATATGAGAAATAATAGATAGCAAAGCCGGTAATAATGTTGCTGGCTACATTATAAGCAAGAGCCATACCCAAGAGGCATGAAAGCTGATCGTTTTTATAAATTAGCGCAACGATGGCTTTAAGTGTCAGATGGCTTCCTTCAGCAGACGGTTGATTGTCTGACGAAAAGACTTCATGCACATTGCGCAGAGTGATGATGGTTGAAACAATAAAAAAGGCGATCAGTACCAGAGTGAACATCTGAAAGCCAAATCCCCGATCGCCACCGCCGACATAATTAACAAATGGTAGCGTCACACCTGCCGTAACAAAGCCTGCCAGACTGGCAAAAAAACGCGGATAAGGAACCAGTTGTTCGCGCTCACGTTTATCGAGCGTTATGGTTGGAACCAGCGACCAGAAGGGAATATCCATAATGGTGTAAGTCATGCCCCAGAGGATGTAGGTCACGCAAACAAAGACAATCTGAGTAGTACCTTCAAACAGATGCGCACTAAAGAGGAGAAATAAGATTACAGAGTTTGCCAACGTACCGATCAGGATCCAGGGTTTGAACTTACCCCATCGCGATCGCGTAGCATTTACAATCCATCCCATAATCGGATCGTTAATAGCATCCCAGATCCTCGCCACCAGAAACAAAGTACCGACCAAACCCACAGACAGCCCGACGACATCGGTGTAGTAATACATGAGGTACATATACACAATGCCGATCGCAAAATCCTTCCCGAACGCTCCAAATCCATAACTGAGTTTTGTAGTCATTGAAATGCTCATAGGGTATCGGGTCGCTGTTACCAACGCCCGCCTTCTGTTATTGGTATCGTCAGAGGTGTGCGCCGGAATAAATCCCCCGGCGCAGTAGCGTTTAGTCGCGTTTTAACGGTGCAACCAGCCTGGCAGCCAGTCGCCGTGGGCGGCAATCAGGTCGTCAACAAGAGCATATATTTCATCAATGCCCAGCACGGCGGCAGTATGCGGGTCCATCATCGCGGCGTGGTAAACACGGTCGCGATTTTCCGTAAGAATAGCTTCGGTCAGCAGCGTCTGTACGTTGATGTTGGTTTGCATCAGGGCGGCCAGATGCGAAGGTAGCGTACCGACTTTGGTTGGCTGAATGCCATTAGCATCAACCAGACAGGCTACTTCCACGCAACATCCTTGTGGCAGGTTATCAATCAAACCATCGTTACGGACGTTGCCGTAAATCACACTCGGCTCGCCAGTCCAGATAGCGTTCATGATTGTGCTGGCATATTCCCGTGACGGTTTAATATCAATCCGGGAGGCGTTTTTATACTCCTCCAGCTCTTTATGCCAGTTCGCCAGCTGCTCGACGCAGCGTTTCGGGTACTCATCCAGCGGTACTTTATAACGCTCAATCAAATCCTCACGACCTGGCTTAATAAACCACGGCGTATATTCGGCAAAATGTTCTGACGATTCCGTGACGAAGTAGCCCAGCTTTTTGAACATTTCGTAGCGCACAATATTCTGGCAGCGAGTATTACCATGAATATTTGGCTTCGGTGCCTGCCCTGCTTCATAAGCCGCCAGCAGTTCCGGGTAGAGATTCACGTAACTGCCGTCGGCGGTTTTGCGCTCCAGCTCCAGGTAAAACGCCATATGGTTGATACCTGCGCAGCGGTAACGCAGCGTAGCTGGGTCGATATTGAGATCACGCGCCAGCTCTTCCGCCGTTCCCTGCACCGAATGGCACAGCCCGACCTGTTTGATATGCGGATAACGGGCATACATCGCCCAGGTATTCATCGCCATGGGGTTAACATAGTTGAGCATGGTGGCATCGGGGCAGACTTCCGTCATGTCCTCGCAAATTTGCCACAGATGCGGAATGGTACGTAGCGCGCGCATAATACCGCCCGGCCCCAACGTATCGGCAATGGTTTGTTCCAGACCATGCCGCTTACAGACCTCGAAATCAGTCACCGTGCAAGGTTCATAACCGCCAATCTGAAATGCCACCACGACAAAATCGGCATCCTGTAAGGCTTCTTTCTGTTGGGTGTGGCAGGTGATTTTGCCGCTGGCCCCTGCTGAATCCATCAGCTTACGCACCACAATATGCGACTCTTCCAGGCGGGTGGGATCAATGTCCATCAGGGCAATATGCGCCGTTTTCAGCGCCTCGCGATGGAACACATCACCAAGAATATTTTTAACGAAAATCGTCGAACCAGCGCCGATAAATGTAATTTTGGGTGCAGTCATCATGCAGATCTCCTGGCTTGCTTGAATAACTTCATCATGGCAGGCGAATCTGCAGAAAACCTCCGGCTTCCAGGTTGAGCATTCCCATAAACTCAGATCCTGCGTGAAGCAGCAGTAAATCTGAGTTTATGGTAATAAGTTACCTGAAAAGCACAGTTTTCGGCCTCATGATGCTCGGACGCTCCCCTCGCCTCTCTGGGAAGAGGGTGAAAACCGTGCTCCCACTCGCAGTCATCCTCCCTCACTCCTGCCATAATTCTGATATTCCAGGAAAGAGAGCCATCCATGAATACAGATACGTTTATGTGCAGCAGCGACGAAAAACAGACCCGCAGCCCGCTGTCGCTGTATTCGGAATACCAGCGGATGGAGATTGAGTTTCGCGCACCGCATATCATGCCCACCAGCCACTGGCATGGTCAGGTCGAAGTGAATGTGCCTTTCGATGGCGATGTGGAATACCTGATCAACAATGAAAAAGTGAATATCAATCAGGGTCATATCACGCTGTTCTGGGCCTGTACACCGCACCAACTAACAGATACCGGAACCTGTCAGAGCATGGCGATTTTTAATCTGCCGATGCATCTGTTTCTCTCCTGGCCGCTGGATAAAGACCTGATTAACCACGTCACTCACGGCATGGTGATCAAATCACTGGCCACACAGCAACTTAGCCCGTTTGAAGTGCGCCGCTGGCAGCAGGAATTAAACAGTCCGAACGAGCAAATTCGCCAGCTCGCCATTGATGAAATTGGCCTGATGCTCAAGCGATTTAGCCTCTCTGGCTGGGAACCGATTCTGGTCAATAAAACCTCGCGCACACACAAAAACAGCGTCTCGCGCCATGCGCAATTTTATGTTAGCCAGATGCTGGGCTTTATTGCCGAAAACTATGATCAGGCGCTGACCATCAACGATGTGGCTGAGCACGTCAAACTTAACGCCAACTATGCAATGGGGATATTCCAGCGGGTCATGCAATTGACGATGAAACAGTACATTACCGCGATGCGCATCAACCACGTTCGCGCGTTACTGAGCGATACCGATAAAAGTATTCTCGATATTGCCCTGACGGCAGGCTTTCGTTCAAGTAGTCGTTTTTACAGCACGTTCGGCAAATATGTCGGCATGTCGCCGCAACAATACCGCAAACTTAGCCAACAGCGCCGCCAGACGTTTCCCGGCTAAAGACGATATCAGTATCAGCCAAAAAAATAGTTTAGCCGTCGATAATAAGCAGTGAAAATAATTTAAAATAATCACATAACGCATTGTTTATAAAAATAAATATTTCAAAAATGTTTGTTTTTCACGCGCTTTACAGCCCGAAAAGGCCGGAAGATACTTACCCGCAACGAAGATTCCTTCATAACCGGGTAAGCAATGATGAAAGTATTAATTGTTGAAAGCGAGTTTCTCCATCAAGACACCTGGGTCGGTAACGCCGTTGAGCGTCTGGCAGATGCTTTAAGCCAGCAAAACGTTACCGTGATTAAATCCACCTCCTTTGATGATGGTTTTGCCATTCTCTCTTCAAACGAAGCCATTGACTGCCTGATGTTCAGCTATCAAATGGAACATCCGGACGAACATCAAAACGTCAGACAATTGATCGGTAAGCTTCATGAGCGCCAACAAAACGTGCCGGTCTTCCTGTTGGGCGATCGGGAAAAAGCCCTCGCCGCAATGGATCGCGACCTGCTGGAGCTTGTCGATGAATTCGCCTGGATTCTGGAAGATACCGCCGACTTTATCGCCGGACGCGCCGTTGCCGCGATGACCCGCTACCGCCAGCAGCTGTTGCCGCCACTGTTCAGCGCGCTGATGAAATATAGTGACATCCATGAATATTCCTGGGCAGCGCCAGGCCACCAGGGCGGCGTTGGTTTTACCAAAACACCCGCCGGACGTTTCTACCATGACTACTATGGTGAAAATCTGTTCCGCACCGACATGGGCATCGAACGAACTTCCCTCGGTTCTTTGCTTGACCATACTGGCGCATTTGGCGAAAGCGAAAAATATGCCGCACGCGTATTTGGTGCCGATCGCTCCTGGTCGGTAGTCGTCGGTACTTCCGGCTCTAACCGCACCATCATGCAGGCTTGCATGACCGATAACGATGTCGTGGTCGTTGACCGTAACTGCCATAAATCCATCGAACAAGGTTTGATGCTGACAGGCGCGAAACCGGTCTATATGGTGCCAAGCCGCAACCGCTACGGCATTATCGGGCCAATCTATCCGCAGGAAATGCAACCTGAAACCTTGCAGAAGAAAATCAGTGAAAGCCCGCTGACCAAAGACAAAGCCGGGCAAAAACCGTCTTACTGCGTGGTGACCAACTGCACCTATGACGGAGTGTGTTATAACGCTAAAGAAGCGCAGGATCTGCTGGAAAAAACCTCCGATCGTCTGCACTTTGACGAAGCCTGGTACGGCTATGCACGTTTCAACCCGATCTATGCCGATCACTATGCCATGCGCGGCGAACCTGGCGATCACAACGGTCCTACCGTTTTCGCCACCCACTCCACCCACAAACTGCTGAATGCGCTGTCACAGGCTTCTTATATTCATGTACGTGAAGGTCGTGGGGCGATTAACTTCTCCCGCTTCAACCAGGCCTACATGATGCATGCCACCACCTCCCCGCTGTATGCCATCTGCGCATCCAACGACGTGGCGGTGTCGATGATGGACGGCAACAGCGGCCTGTCACTGACACAGGAAGTGATTGACGAAGCGGTTGATTTCCGTCAGGCGATGGCGCGGCTATATAAAGAGTTCACCGCTGACGGTAGCTGGTTCTTCAAACCGTGGAACAAAGAAGTCGTCACCGACCCACAAACCGGCAAAACCTATGACTTTGCTGACGCACCAACCAAACTGCTGACCACCGTTCAGGACTGCTGGGTAATGCATCCGGGCGAAAGCTGGCACGGCTTCAAAGATATTCCGGATAACTGGAGTATGCTCGACCCGATTAAAGTCAGCATCCTTGCTCCGGGAATGGGTGAAGATGGTGAACTGGAAGAAACCGGTGTTCCGGCGGCGCTGGTCACTGCCTGGCTTGGTCGCCACGGCATTGTACCTACCCGCACCACTGACTTCCAAATTATGTTCCTGTTCTCTATGGGCGTAACCCGTGGGAAATGGGGAACTCTGGTTAACACCCTTTGCTCCTTCAAACGCCACTATGACGCCAACACACCGCTGGCGCAGGTGATGCCGGAACTTGTTGAACAATATCCTGACACTTACGCGAACATGGGGATTCACGATCTGGGTGACACCATGTTTGCCTGGCTGAAAGAAAACAACCCTGGCGCACGGTTGAACGAAGCCTATTCCGGCCTGCCGGTGGCGGAAGTCACCCCGCGTGAAGCGTACAACGCGATTGTCGACAACAATGTCGAACTGGTATCCATTGAAAATCTGCCAGGACGCATCGCGGCAAACTCAGTTATCCCGTATCCGCCAGGAATCCCGATGCTGCTGTCTGGTGAAAACTTCGGCGATAAAAACAGTCCGCAAGTAAGTTATTTACGCTCGCTGCAATCCTGGGACCACCATTTCCCTGGATTTGAACACGAAACTGAAGGGACTGAAATTATTGACGGTATTTACCACGTTATGTGCGTGAAAGCGTAACCACTATTCCGCTGAAGGCGTAATTGTTTAAATAACATTACGCCGCCTGGCCTTAGGCCTTTTGAGTATGGCAACGTTTTCATAAAAATTGCTGCAAACAAAAATGTCATACTTTTTGCGCGGCCCCACCCCGCGCTTTTTTTTGCCTGTTATTTATCCTGTAAAAAAATATGTACATGAGAAATTACTATAAAAATTTGTACTATTAGTAAAACTCGTTATTTTTATGCATGTTTATATTCATCATACAATTATATAACCATTTCCCGGTATCGCTTTGCTTTAGCGAGAACTGGTCTTTTATTCGCACTCAGGAGTACATGTATGAGGATTTGCAGCGACCAACCTTGTATTGTTTTATTGACTGAAAAAGATGTCTGGATAAGGGTGAATGGGAAAGAACCTATTAGCCTTAAAGCTAACCATATGGCGTTATTAAATTGTGAAAATAATATTATCGACGTCTCCTCTCTTAACAACACTTTGGTTGCTCATATTAGTCACGACATCATCAAAGATTACCTCCGGTTTCTGAATAAAGATCTCTCGCAAATACCAGTATGGCAACGTAGCGCTACGCCCATACTCACCCTGCCATGCCTGACGCCAGACGTCTTTCGCGTTGCCGCGCAACACAGCATGATGCCCGCAGAAACTGAGTCAGAAAAGGAACGAACACGCGCATTATTATTCACGGTGCTATCCCGTTTTCTCGACAGTAAAAAATTCGTTTCATTAATGATGTATATGTTACGTAATTGTGTAAGTGACAGCGTTTATCAAATTATTGAAAGCGATATTCACAAAGACTGGAATCTTAGTATGGTAGCCAGTTGTTTATGTCTTAGCCCAAGTCTGTTAAAGAAAAAGTTGAAAAGCGAAAACACCAGTTATAGCCAAATAATCACCACCTGCCGCATGCGTTATGCCGTAAATGAATTAATGATGGACGGTAAAAATATCTCTCAGGTATCACAGTCCTGCGGCTACAACAGTACGTCGTACTTTATTTCTGTCTTTAAAGACTTCTACGGTATGACGCCGCTGCATTATGTTAGTCAGCACAGAGAACGCACTGTCGCCTGATTTTTAACCTTAACGAAGAGCTATATTAATAACGGCATCAGCGATAACCCGGTCGATAATAATTCAACTATCGAATGCAGGCGTATGATATGACGTAATTTATTGTCACGAAGCTCGCCTTCGCAGGAGTTTAATTATGTCTTCGGATGCTGATGCTCACAAAGTGGGCTTAATCCCCGTCACCCTGATGGTGTCGGGGAATATTATGGGGTCAGGTGTTTTTCTGTTACCTGCAAACCTGGCCTCTACTGGCGGGATTGCCATTTATGGATGGTTGGTGACGATTATCGGTGCACTGGGGCTCTCGATGGTATACGCCAAAATGTCGTTCCTCGACCCAAGTCCTGGTGGTTCTTACGCTTACGCCCGCCGCTGCTTTGGCCCGTTTCTCGGTTATCAAACCAACGTCCTCTACTGGCTGGCCTGCTGGATCGGCAATATCGCCATGGTGGTCATTGGCGTAGGATATTTAAGTTACTTCTTCCCGATTCTGAAAGATCCATTGGTATTAACCATCACCTGCGTCGTGGTGCTGTGGATCTTCGTCCTGCTGAACATTGTCGGTCCGAAAATGATCACCCGTGTGCAGGCAGTTGCCACCGTGCTGGCGCTGATCCCCATCGTCGGGATTGCCGTATTTGGCTGGTTCTGGTTCCGTGGTGAAACCTATATGGCGGCATGGAACGTCAGCGGCCTGGGCACCTTCGGTGCAATTCAAAGTACCCTTAACGTTACGCTGTGGTCGTTCATCGGTGTGGAAAGTGCCTCCGTTGCCGCAGGTGTGGTGAAAAACCCGAAACGCAATGTCCCTATCGCCACCATTGGTGGGGTATTGATTGCCGCCGTTTGCTATGTACTTTCTACCACCGCGATTATGGGGATGATCCCTAATGCCGCACTGCGCGTTTCTGCTTCGCCATTCGGTGATGCCGCACGGATGGCGTTGGGTGACACCGCCGGGGCCATTGTTTCCTTCTGCGCAGCTGCGGGTTGCTTAGGTTCACTGGGCGGCTGGACGTTGCTGGCGGGTCAAACGGCGAAAGCCGCTGCCGATGACGGACTGTTCCCACCGATTTTTGCCCGTGTAAATAAAGCGGGTACGCCAGTGGCGGGGCTGATTATCGTCGGTATTTTGATGACCATCTTCCAGCTCAGTAGCATTTCGCCAAACGCAACCAAAGAGTTCGGTCTGGTTTCTTCCGTCTCGGTCATCTTTACACTGGTGCCATATCTTTACACCTGTGCGGCGTTACTGCTGCTCGGACACGGTCACTTTGGTAAAGCACGCCCGGCATATCTGGCAGTTACTACCATTGCCTTCCTCTACTGCATCTGGGCCGTGGTGGGGTCCGGGGCGAAAGAGGTTATGTGGTCATTTGTCACCCTAATGGTCATCACCGCCATGTATGCGCTGAATTACAACCGGCTGCATAAAAACCCGTATCCCTTAGATGCACCAATAAGCAAAGATTAATTCCCCTTAATCCAGCACACATAAAAGCCAACCTTAAGAACTTAAGGTTGGCTTAATTTTGCTTTGCGAGCATATGCGCACTTTGTTCGATGGAAACACCGTGATGTTGAAGCGCCTACTAAAAAGACCCTCTTTGAATTTACTCGCCTGGCTATTGTTAGCCGCTTTTTATATCTCTATCTGCCTGAATATTGCCTTTTTTAAGCAGGTGTTGCAGGCGCTGCCGCTGGATTCGCTGCATAACGTACTGGTTTTCTTGTCGATGCCGGTCGTCGCTTTCAGCGTGATTAATATTGTCCTGACACTAAGCTCTTTCTTATGGCTTAATCGACCACTGGCCTGCCTGTTTATTCTGGTTGGCGCGGCTGCACAATATTTCATAATGACTTACGGCATCGTCATCGACCGCTCGATGATTGCCAATATTATTGATACCACTCCGGCAGAAAGTTATGCGCTGATGACACCGCAAATGTTATTAACGCTGGGATTCAGCGGCGTGCTTGCTGCGCTGATTGCCTGCTGGATAAAAATCAAACCTGCCACCTCGCGTCTGCGCAGTGTTCTTTTCCGTGGAGCCAATATTCTGGTTTCTGTACTACTGATTTTGCTGGTCGCCGCACTGTTTTATAAAGACTACGCCTCGTTGTTCCGCAATAACAAAGAGCTGGTGAAATCCTTAAGCCCCTCTAACAGCATTGTTGCCAGCTGGTCATGGTACTCCCATCAGCGACTGGCAAATCTGCCGCTGGTGCGAATTGGTGAAGACGCGCACCGCAACCCGTTAATGCAGAACGAAAAACGTAAAAATTTGACCATCCTGATTGTCGGCGAAACCTCGCGGGCGGAGAACTTCTCCCTCAACGGCTACCCGCGTGAAACTAACCCGCGGCTGGCGAAAGATAACGTGGTCTATTTCCCTAATACCGCATCTTGCGGCACGGCAACGGCAGTTTCAGTACCGTGCATGTTCTCGGATATGCCGCGTGAGCATTACAAAGAAGAGCTGGCACAGCACCAGGAAGGCGTGCTGGATATCATTCAGCGAGCGGGCATCAACGTGCTGTGGAATGACAACGATGGCGGCTGTAAAGGTGCCTGCGACCGCGTGCCTCACCAGAACGTCACCGCGCTGAATCTGCCTGGTCAGTGCATCAACGGCGAATGCTATGACGAAGTACTGTTCCACGGGCTGGAAGAGTACATCAATAACCTGCAGGGTGATGGCGTGATTGTCTTACACACCATCGGCAGCCACGGTCCGACCTATTACAACCGCTATCCGCCGCAGTTCAGGAAATTTACCCCAACCTGCGACACCAATGAGATCCAGACCTGTAGCAAAGAGCAACTGGTGAACACTTACGACAACACGCTGGTTTACGTCGACTATATTGTTGATAAAGCGATTAATCTGCTGAAAGAACATCAGGATAAATTTACCACCAGCCTGGTTTATCTTTCTGACCACGGTGAATCGTTAGGTGAAAATGGCATCTATCTGCACGGTCTGCCTTATGCCATCGCCCCGGATAGCCAAAAACAGGTGCCAATGCTGCTGTGGCTGTCGGAGGATTATCAAAAACGGTATCAGGTTGACCAGAACTGCCTGCAAAAACAGGCGCAAACGCAACACTATTCACAAGACAATTTATTCTCCACGCTATTGGGATTAACTGGCGTTGAGACGAAGTATTACCAGGCTGCGGATGATATTCTGCAAACTTGCAGGAGAGTGAGTGAATGAAAATTCTGATTGTTGAAGACGATACGCTGTTATTGCAGGGATTGATTCTGGCGGCGCAAACCGAAGGCTACGCGTGCGATGGCGTGACAACCGCGCGGATGGCGGAACAAAGCCTTGAGGCCGGTCATTACAGCCTGGTGGTACTGGATTTAGGGTTACCCGACGAAGATGGACTGCATTTTCTCGCCCGTATCCGGCAGAAAAAATACACCCTGCCAGTACTGATCCTCACCGCTCGCGATACGCTGACCGACAAAATCGCCGGGCTGGATGTCGGTGCCGATGACTATCTGGTGAAGCCTTTTGCGCTGGAAGAGTTACACGCCCGTATCCGCGCCCTGCTACGACGCCATAATAATCAGGGCGAAAGTGAGCTGATTGTTGGCAATCTGACGCTGAATATGGGTCGCCGTCAGGTATGGATGGGCGGTGAAGAGTTGATTCTGACGCCCAAAGAATATGCTCTGCTGTCACGGTTAATGCTCAAAGCAGGCAGTCCGGTGCATCGGGAAATTCTCTACAACGACATCTATAACTGGGACAATGAACCCTCGACCAACACCCTGGAAGTGCATATCCACAATCTGCGCGACAAAGTGGGCAAAGCCCGTATCCGCACCGTGCGCGGCTTTGGCTATATGCTGGTCGCGAATGAGGAAAACTAATTGAATCTGATGCATTTTCTGCGCCGACCAATATCGCTGCGCCAACGGCTGATATTGACCATCGGGGCCATTTTGTTGGTGTTTGAGCTGATCAGCGTCTTCTGGCTATGGCATGAAAGTACCGAGCAGATTCAGCTGTTTGAGCAGGCGCTACGCGACAATCGCAACAACGATCGCCACATCATGCGTGAGATCCGCGAGGCGGTCGCCAGCCTGATTGTCCCCGGCGTCTTTATGGTCAGCCTGACGCTATTTATCTGCTATCAGGCGGTACGCCGCATCACCCGCCCGCTGGCGGAGCTGCAAAAAGAGCTGGAAGCGCGCACCGCCGACAACTTAACGCCCATTGCCATTCACAGCGCCACCCTCGAAATCGAAGCGGTGGTTTCGGCGTTAAACGATCTGGTCAGTCGCCTGACCAGCACGCTGGATAACGAAAGGTTGTTTACCGCTGACGTCGCGCACGAACTGCGAACGCCACTGGCGGGGGTGCGTTTGCATCTGGAACTGCTGGCGAAAACGCATCACATTGATGTAGCACCGTTAGTGGCACGGCTTGATCAGATGATGGAGAGCGTCTCCCAGCTGCTGCAACTGGCGCGTGCCGGACAGTCATTTTCTTCCGGTAATTATCAACATGTAAAACTGCTGGAAGATGTCATTCTCCCCTCGTATGACGAACTCAGTACCATGCTCGACCAGCGACAGCAAACCCTGCTATTGCCAGAGAGCGCCGCCGACATCACCGTTCAGGGTGATGCAACCCTGCTGCGGATGTTATTGCGAAACCTGGTAGAAAACGCCCATCGTTACAGCCCGCAAGGCAGCAACATTATGATTAAGCTGCAAGAAGATGACGGAGCGGTCATGGCAGTTGAAGATGAAGGACCAGGTATTGATGAGAGTAAATGCGGGGAGTTGAGTAAAGCGTTTGTACGTATGGACAGCCGTTATGGCGGGATTGGTCTGGGGTTAAGTATTGTCAGCCGCATTACACAGTTGCATCACGGGCAGTTTTTCCTGCAAAACCGGCAAGAGACTTCCGGCACGCGGGCCTGGGTACGGCTGAAGAAAGATCAGTACGTGGCAAACCAGATATAAAGAAAGCTGCTGACCACCAGCACGCTGAACACGGTAGTTAAACTTTCATAAACACGGTTTTTCATTGCACTCTCCTCCGTTAACCTGGAGGAGAGTATGCGCGTCAGAGATTAAGTGAACCTTAAGAGTTCAATTGGCCTGATAAGACAGCGTCACATCAGGCCATCCGTTTCAGCTTATTCATCAATTCGCGGATGTTGCTGCACCAGGCGGGTACGTTTCGCCTGCAAATCGGCAATCTCGTGGTCAATATCATCGATTTTCTGCTCGATATTATCGTAATGCTCGACGAGAATTTCCTTCGCTTCCTGTATATCTGACGCCGCCGGTGTCGCACCTTTCAACGGACGATTTGCCGTCTCTTTCATGGTTACGCCGGTGATTAAACCAACCACCGCCACTACCATCAGGTAATAGGCAGGCATCATCAGATTCTGCGAGCTTTCGACCAGCCAGGCCGCCAGCGTTGGCGTCAGACCGGCAACCAGCACCGAAATATTAAATGCCGCCGCCAGCGCGCTGTAACGGATATGCGTCGGGAACATCGCTGGCAAGGTAGAAGCCATAACGCCCGTAAAGCAGTTAAGGATCACCGCCAGCATCAGTAACCCGGCAAAAATCAGGCCGATGACGTTACTGTTAATCAGAATAAACGCCGGGATCGCCAACACAAACAGGGCAACACTACCAAGTAGCACAAACGGACGACGGCCAAAACGGTCACTCAGCAAGCCCATCACCGGCTGGACAAACAGCATACCGATCATAATGGCGATAATAATCAGCACCCCGTGGTCTTCGGAGTAATGCAGGTTATGCGACAAATAACTCGGCATATAGGTCAGCAACATGTAGTAAGTCACGTTGGTGGCAATTACCAGACCAATACATGTCAACAGGCTGCGCCAGTATTTAGTGGCAATCTCTTTAAACGAGACTTTCGGGCCATCCTGCAAACCTTCACGGTCGCCCTGTTCCAGTTTATCGACATGCTGCTGGAACGCCGGAGTCTCTTCCAGCGCATGGCGCAGGTAAAGCCCGATAATCCCTAACGGCAGAGCGATAAAGAACGGAATACGCCAGCCCCAATCGAGGAAGTTCGCTTCGCCGACAATGGTCGAAATTAACACCACCACGCCCGCACCCAGCACAAACCCGGCAATAGAACCGAAGTCCAGCCAGCTGCCCATAAAGCCACGTTTACGGTCAGGGGAGTATTCCGCAACAAATATCGACGCCCCGGTATATTCACCGCCGACCGAGAAACCTTGTGCCATCTTACAGATCAACAGCAGAATCGGTGCCCAAATACCAATCGTGTCGTAGGACGGTATTAAGCCAATACAGAACGTACTGATCGACATAATCACAATAGTGATAGCGAGGATCTTCTGGCGACCATATTTATCGCCCAACATACCAAAGAAGAGTCCGCCAAGCGGTCGAATCAGAAAGGGAACGGAGAAAGTGGCAAGTGCAGCAACCATCTGCACGCTGGGGTCAGCCCCCGGGAAAAAAACTTTACCTAATGCGTAAGCAACAAAACCATAAACACCAAAATCGAACCATTCCATTGCATTACCCAGTGATGCTGCGGTAATGGCTTTACGCAGTTTACCGTCATCAATAATGGTGACATCACGAAGGGTAATCGGTTTTACTTTTTTCCTTTTCAGCATAGCTTTCCTCGCAGAGTTGGCCCATTTCCGCAAACGCCAGAAAAATCAGCGCGACGGCCGCAAAAGGGGAGCGGGAATTGCAGGATGCAATCTCTGTAACAAGCGTAGCGGGTTTGCTTACACCCTCCGGTTAAGGAATGTACAATCAAACCAGTTGACGCCTGAATTGGGCAGTTAATGACCTTTTTACCCTACCAGTGTTTAAATTTGTGATCAACTTCACACATGGATTTCGTTTAGGACTCATTGATGTAACTGATTATTTACGCCAAATTTACAGAGAAGATTTCCTCGAGCATTGCCCCCGCCAGACGCTGCGCTGAACAGAGTCGTGGCATCCCCAGCGCGACAGTTTGCCAGCGTTGGGTCACTGACCAGCAAACGGGTTGTTTATCTGCCGTGGTCCACTTTCCCAGCCAACTTAAAAAATCAGCATGCTCCCCGCCCGTCGGAACGGTCGAAGAGGCAAACCACTGATGGTAATAGTGACGCGTGGTCGGTGCCGCATTGATACTCTCTGCCAGATGTTGTGTCGCTTTCTCGAGCAAATCACCCAGCAACAACGCCACCGCTTGCGGGCTTCCCAGACGGCAGGCATCGCCAAATGCCCCCCAGCGCAACTCCTCCAGAACGATAAAACAGCGCCCAGGCAACGACCAGGCGTTATACGCCCCAGCACGCCAGCGGGTAAAAATTTGCTCGCTCTGATCACCTGCCTGCACCAGTAGGCCTCGTTGCGTTAACGCCTTTTCCTTCCAGCGACAACGGGCTGAAAACCACTCATACAAGGCGGCAATTTGCTGGGGGAGCTCCGGGAAAGCAGAGTGCTGGCGGTGATCCATTTTTTGCAGCAGCGCCAGATGCTGCGCGATCTGCGTCAGTGCCAGATGACCGGGATCCAGCATCGACGCCAGTTTTTCCACCAATGTCAGACGCAGGCTAAGCGGCGCATTTAACATGCCGCCGTTCGTCCATGTCTGAAGCTGCACACGCGAAAGAAGTTCCTGCATCAGTCGTTCACGAAACTGCTGCTGATGGGCTTGTGGAAGGCGGGCATCATCACCCTGCGCCAGATCCACTAAAAAGCGGGGATAAACCGACTCCAGCACGCGACCGGGGCCGTCAAGTAACGTCTTGGTCAATATCGTTCTGCCGTGAAAAGTGTTTGAATATCATCGCGTAACAGCTGGGCGTCGGTGTAAATCCAGCCGTGAGTCATCACAGTCTGCTGCAATTGCTGCTGCATCAGCCTGACCACCGATTCATTTTGTTGACGCAGAGCCAGACTTTCGCGTAAATGCGTCTGTAATTCCGTCAAACATGAAGCGAACTCAGCGAAAAAAGTATTCATGCCTGCCGTAACAGATTCATCGACCTGCTCTGCCAGAACTTTAGCCATTTGTTGGCAATAGAGATCGACTTCTGCGCTTAATGCTCGTTGCAACACACTGTAATCAACCGTTTCTGTCGGTGATTTCTCATTTCCCCGTCCCCAGTCGGGCTGATTCAACCAGCGCGAAAAAGTCTCACGCACAACGCCTAAACGCGTGCTCTGCTCGTCCGTTGCTTCCTGGCGCGAAATGACTTCACTGAACAGCTGGCGAGTGTTGAAGTGGGGAACTACGCCGTGAAAAACAGGAAAATGAAACCCAGGACGAAACCCTGACTCGCTCAATTCCATTTTGACTTGTTGCTCAATGGGGCGAATAACATCGGTTAACACCCGGCAAAGGGTGGATTCAAGCTCGGCAAAACGCAGCGTAAAGTCGCGACTGATGGTGTTCTGCGCCGTCTGTAACAGTGTCTCACAGCGGGTACGAATCTCGCTTAACGGCTCCGAATCATCCTGAAACAAGGCGGCTAACTGCACCTTCAGCGCATCTTGCTGTTGACGCAGAAAGTGGTTGGCGGAGGTCAGGGCCAGCTCGATTTCATGTTTAATCTCGCCGCTCACCTGCGCCTGATTGAGTTGCAATAGCTGCAAACTTTCTTCGATCTGGTGGATATTTTGCCGCAATTGTTCACAAGCGACGTTTAACCCGTGCGCACGAAAATCCAGGTATTCCCGCGCCTGCTGCGCGTAATTCAACAGTTTATGCGCGGCAGATCGCAGAGCATACAACGAGGCGTTAGCGTAAGCGGCATGAAGCAACGCCTGAATTGGCTGGGCGAACAGCGAATCTTCCCACAACTGATCGGCAGCATGACGAATATGTTCGAGGTCCGCCAGATCGGCATGACGCCAGCGCCTGCCAAGCGCGGCATGGGCAAAATCTTCCACCCAGCGTTGTTGCTCTGGCGGTGGTAACTTACCATTGTTGGCTAACTCATAGCGCGCCCGATTCGCCAGGTAGCCCCACATCGACGACACCGGAAATATCTGCTGTGGCGTAATACAGCCTTTCATCAGCGTCCCGGAAATCAGTGCCCGCACCTGGTCGGCGTCGTCACTGTTACGATCCTGTTGATCGAACTTATTGACCAGCACGTACAGCGGCACCGATTGCCCCACCGCCAAAATCGCCTCACGGACCTCTTCATCGGAGATCGATTTCAGTTGCGTATAATCCAGCACCGCCAGTACCGCCGAGGCGCGTGCCAGCTGCTGGTTAAGCATTTTTTGCAGATGCGGTTGCCCGGCTTCATTTGGCCCGGGGGTATCCAGTAACGTCAACTGACCGGGATAACTCTCCAGCCCCGCTAGATGGACAAACTCCACTTCAATCACGGGAATATGCTCAATGGCGGCGTAAGCAGAAAAAGGAAAATCGACGTCCAGCGCCTTCGCCAGTCGCACTAAATCATTCAAACTTTTCAGACAATGAAAAATAGGCTGGGCACCCAGATAATATTTTTCGAAAGCGACGCCATTTTCGATCCGCTGCATAAGCGCACGCATATCTTTATCTATTTCCAGCACATCGGTCAGATGCTTAATATCGCAATCACGCAGGCGCTGTTGTAATTGTTGAATTAAACAATCGATTGGCGCGACATGTGAAAAATGCAGTACCGGTTCCTTTTGCCCGGGCGTATGGCGAATAAGCGTCGGCAGCGCAGTCATTGGGCGATTACGATTAGGCAGAACCTCCGTACCAACAATGGCATTAATGGTGGTTGATTTCCCTGCTTTCATGGTACCGACAATTGCAAGCACCATTTCCAGTCGGGAAATTTTACGCAACTCATTATTCAGCATCGCGTGACGTTCGGCGATATTAGGCTGACTCCAGGGTAAAGCCAGTTGTGGCGCGTCGTCTCCGGGTACAGAGAGAGGCATTTTTTCCAGTAACTGCAACTGTTGGCGAGAAAGCTGTAACAGGCGTTCAGCCTCCTGACTTAACTCATACAGGGTCTGTGTGTACATAGAAAATTCTTCCTTAAAGCAAATTTTGTTATTTTATTTAGCCAGATTGTTTTTGAGTTCTGTTTTCGGCTTTTATAATTACTGCAAGAAATAATTTTATATTTAGTGTGTTGTTTTTTATCAGAATAAATAACGTCTTCTGATACGTTTAAAACGTCAGAAAGATAAAAATATCATGTGAATTAAAAAAAGAACAAGTAGAGCATTAACATTATCTTAAATAATAAATAGAGGCAAAAAGATTATTTTCTTTTTGCGTTTCCTTTCAAATGAAAACGATCGTCGTCTAAAATCAGCAGTACCCCCGACAAACTCAGGGATTTTGTGTATAATTGCGGCCTTTTTCGGCAATCTGCCGTTTTTTGGCGCTTTTGCCCTGCTGACTTTTGAGGAAATCCACATGTCATTACCACACTGCCCAAAATGCAACTCCGAATACACCTACGAAGATAACGGCATGTACATCTGCCCGGAATGTGCCTACGAATGGAACGACGCAGAACCTGCACAGGAAAGCGACGAGCTGATCGTTAAAGATGCTAACGGCAATCTGCTGGCTGACGGCGACAGCGTTACCATCATTAAAGATCTGAAGGTGAAAGGTAGCTCTTCGATGCTGAAAATTGGCACCAAAGTGAAAAACATCCGCCTGGTTGAAGGCGACCATAACATCGATTGCAAAATCGACGGTTTTGGTCCGATGAAACTGAAATCTGAGTTTGTGAAAAAGAACTGATTGTATTGTGATCGGTAAGCCGGATAAGGCGCTCGCGCCGCATCCGGCAACGGTACCAGATGCCTGATGCGACGCTTGCGCGTCTTATCAGGCCTACAAATTCCCGCACCCTCCGTAGGCCGGATAAGGCGTTTACGCCGCATCCGGCAACGGTGCCGACTGCCTGATGCGACGCTTGCGCGTCTTATCAGGCCTACAAATTCCCGCACCCTCCGTAGGCCGGATAAGGCGTTTACGCCGCATCCGGCAACAGTGCCAACTGCCTGATGCGACGCTTGCGCGTCTTATCAGGCCTACAAATTCCCGCACCATCCGTAGGCCGGATAAGGCGTTTACGCCGCATCCGGCAACGGTGCCGACTGCCTGATGCGACGCTTGCGCGTCTTATCAGGCCTACAAATTCCCGCACCCTCCGTAGGCCGGATAAGGCGTTTACGCCGCATCCGGCAACGGTGCCGACTGCCTGATGCGACGCTTGCGCGTCTTATCAGGCCTACAAATTCCCGCACCCTCCGTAGGCCGGATAAGGCGTTTACGCCGCATCCGGCAACAGTGCCGACTGCCTGATGCGACGCTCGCGCGTCTTATCAGGCCGCCTCTCATCTGTATAAATTTCGAACTACACTTAACTGGCTTCTCTTAACTGAGGTCACCATCATGCCGTTAAGTCCCTACCTCTCTTTTGCCGGTAACTGTTCCGACGCGATTGCCTATTATCAACGTACGTTGGGCGCGGAACTGCTCTATAAAATCAGCTTCGGCGAAATGCCAAAATCAGCGCAGGACAGCGCCGAGAACTGCCCTTCCGGAATGCAATTTCCCGATACCGCCATCGCCCACGCCAATGTGCGCATTGCCGGAAGCGACATCATGATGAGCGATGCCATGCCGTCAGGAAAAGCCAGCTACTCCGGCTTTACGCTGGTGCTCGATTCGCAACAGGTCGAAGAAGGAAAACGCTGGTTTGACAATCTTGCCGCTAACGGAAAAATCGAAATGGCCTGGCAGGAAACTTTCTGGGCGCATGGCTTTGGCAAAGTCACCGATAAATTTGGCGTACCGTGGATGATTAATGTCGTCAAACAACAACCAACGCAATAACCCGCCGGGAGGCCCGCCCTCCCGCACTGTCATCGAATTCCCGTTAACTCTTCATCTGTTAGTCACTTTTAATTAACAAAATCGTCACAATAATCCGCCACGATGGAGCCACTTTTTTAGGGAGGCTGCATCATGCAAACGATTATCCGTGTCGAGAAGCTCGCCAAAACCTTCAATCAGCATCAGGCGCTGCATGCGGTTGATCTGAACATTCATCACGGTGAAATGGTGGCTCTGCTTGGGCCGTCGGGTTCCGGAAAATCCACCCTTTTACGTCACTTAAGCGGTTTGATTACCGGCGATAAATCTGTCGGTAGCCATATCGAGCTGCTGGGCCGCACAGTCCAGCGCGAAGGCCGCCTGACCCGCGATATCCGCAAAAGCCGCGCCCATACCGGCTACATATTCCAACAATTCAACCTGGTGAACCGCCTGAGCGTACTGGAGAACGTGCTGATTGGCGCGCTCGGCAGCACGCCGTTCTGGCGCACCTGTTTTAGCTGGTTCACCGGCGAGCAGAAACAGCGCGCGTTACAGGCGCTGACCCGCGTTGGCATGGTGCATTTTGCCCATCAGCGCGTTTCCACCCTCTCCGGCGGCCAGCAGCAACGTGTGGCGATTGCCCGTGCGCTGATGCAGCAGGCGAAAGTGATTCTGGCCGATGAACCCATCGCCTCGCTGGACCCAGAATCAGCGCGCATCGTGATGGACACCCTGCGCGACATCAATCAGAACGACGGCATCACCGTGGTCGTCACGCTGCATCAGGTGGATTACGCCCTGCGCTACTGCGAACGCATCGTCGCCCTGCGCCAGGGGCACGTTTTCTACGACGGCAGCAGCCAACAGTTTGATAACGAACGTTTTGACCATCTCTACCGCAGCATTAATCGCATCGAAGAGAACGCGAAAGCTGCCTGACATCCTCATCATTGAGGAAAACGAATGAACGCTAAGATAATTGCCTCGCTGGCCTTCACCAGCATGTTCAGCCTCAGCACCCTGTTAAGCCCGGCACACGCCGAAGAGCAGGAAAAGGCGTTGAATTTCGGCATTATTTCAACGGAATCACAGCAAAACCTGAAACCGCAATGGACGCCGTTCTTGCAGGATATGGAGAAGAAGCTGGGCGTGAAGGTCAACGCCTTCTTTGCCCCGGACTACGCGGGCATTATCCAGGGGATGCGCTTCAATAAAGTGGATATCGCCTGGTACGGCAATCTGTCGGCGATGGAAGCGGTGGATCGCGCCAATGGCCAGGTCTTCGCCCAGACGGTCGCGGCGGATGGATCGCCGGGTTACTGGAGCGTGTGATCGTCAACAAAGACAGTCCGATCAACAACCTGAACGATCTGCTGGCGAAGCGGAAAGATCTCACCTTTGGCAATGGCGATCCTAACTCCACCTCTGGCTTCCTCGTCCCCGGCTACTACGTCTTCGCCAAAAACAATATCTCCGCCAGCGACTTCAAGCGCACCGTCAACGCCGGGCATGAAACCAACGCGCTGGCCGTCGCCAACAAGCAGGTGGATGTTGCCACCAACAACACCGAAAACCTCGACAAGCTGAAAACCTCCGCGCCAGAGAAGCTGAAAGAACTGAAGGTGATCTGGAAGTCGCCGCTGATCCCAGGCGATCCGATCGTCTGGCGCAAGAATCTTTCCGAAACCACCAAAGACAAGATCTACGACTTCTTTATGAACTACGGCAAAACGCCGGAAGAAAAAGCGGTGCTGGAACGCCTGGGCTGGGCGCCATTCCGCGCTTCCAGCGACCTGCAACTGGTGCCGATTCGCCAGCTCGCGCTGTTTAAAGAGATGCAGGGCGTGAAAAGCAATAAAGGACTGAATGAGCAGGACAAGCTGGCAAAAACCACCGAGATTCAGGCGCAGCTGGATGACCTGGACCGCCTGAACAACGCGCTAAGCGCGATGAGTTCGGTGAGTAAAGCGGTGCAGTAAATCGTAGGTCGGATAAGACGCCCCGGCGTCGCATCCGACAATGTGCAGGCGTTGATGCCGGATGCGGTGCAAGCACCTTATCCGGCCTACAGACCGGAGCCAAACATGCAAACCATCACCATCGCCCCACCCAAGCGCAGCTGGTTCTCGCTTCTGAGCTGGGCCGTTGTACTCGCCGTGTTGGTCGTCTCGTGGCAGGGCGCGGAAATGGCCCCGCTTACGCTGATCAAAGACGGCGGCAACATGGCGACGTTCGCCGCCGACTTCTTCCCGCCCGATTTCAGCCAGTGGCAGGATTACCTCACCGAAATGGCCGTCACGCTGCAAATCGCCGTCTGGGGCACCGCGCTGGCGGTGGTTCTCTCCATCCCCTTTGGCCTGATGAGCGCCGAAAACCTGGTGCCGTGGTGGGTTTACCAGCCCGTTCGCCGCCTGATGGACGCCTGCCGCGCCATTAACGAAATGGTCTTCGCCATGCTGTTCGTGGTCGCCGTCGGCCTCGGCCCGTTCGCTGGCGTGCTGGCGTGCTGGCGCTGTTTATCCACACCACCGGCGTGCTCTCCAAGCTGCTTTCCGAAGCGGTGGAAGCGATTGAACCCGGCCCGGTGGAAGGCATTCGCGCCACCGGTGCCAACAAGCTCGAAGAGATCCTCTACGGCGTGCTGCCACAGGTGATGCCACTGCTGATCTCCTACTCCCTCTATCGCTTCGAATCCAACGTCCGCTCGGCGACCGTCGTCGGCATGGTCGGCGCAGGCGGGATCGGCGTCACCCTGTGGGAAGCGATTCGCGGTTTCCAGTTCCAACAAACCTGCGCCCTGATGGTGCTTATCATCGTCACGGTCAGCCTGCTGGATTTCCTCTCTCAACGGTTGCGTAAGCACTTTATCTGATAAGCGAGGCATTGATATCTATGCACTTGTCTACACATCCGACCAGCTACCCAACACGCTATCAAGAGATAGCCGCAAAACTTGAGCAGGAGCTTCGTCAACACTACCGCTGCGGCGACTATCTTCCCGCCGAGCAGCAACTGGCAGCGCGCTTTGAGGTGAATCGCCACACCCTGCGCCGCGCCATCGACCAACTGGTGGAAAAAGGCTGGGTACAGCGCCGTCAGGGCGTCGGCGTGCTGGTGCTGATGCGCCCGTTCGATTACCCGCTCAACGCCCAGGCGCGTTTTAGCCAGAATCTGCTGGATCAGGGCAGCCATCCCACCAGCGAAAAACTGCTTTCGGTATTGCGCCCCGCGTCCGGCCACGTCGCTGACGCACTGGGGATTACCGAGGGGGAGAACGTCATCCACCTGCGCACCCTGCGTCGTGTCAACGGCGTCGCGCTCTGTTTAATCGACCACTACTTCGCGGACCTCACCCTCTGGCCGACGCTGCAACGCTTCGACAGCGGCTCGCTGCACGATTTTCTGCGCGAGCAAACCGGAATTGCGCTGCGCCGCAGCCAGACGCGGATCAGCGCCCGCCGCGCCCAGGCCAAAGAGTGCCAGCGTCTTGAAATCCCGAATATGTCGCCGCTGCTGTGCGTGCGCACCCTTAACCACCGTGACGGTGAAAGCAGCCCGGCGGAGTACTCCGTCAGCCTGACGCGCGCCGACATGATTGAATTCACTATGGAGCACTGAATGCACGCAGATACCGCGACCCGCCAGCACTGGATGTCCGTGCTGGCGCACAGCCAACCGGCTGAACTGGCAGCACGCCTGAACGCGCTAAACATCACCGCCGACTATGAGGTGATCCGCGCCGCTGAAACTGGCCTGGTACAGATTCAGGCGCGGATGGGCGGCACCGGCGAACGTTTTTTTGCCGGCGACGCCACGCTGACCCGCGCCGCCGTGCGCCTGACTGACGGCACGCTCGGCTACAGCTGGGTGCAGGGGCGTGATAAACAGCACGCCGAACGCTGCGCGCTGATTGACGCGCTGATGCAGCAATCTCGCCACTTTCAAAACTTATCAGAAACCCTTATTGCCCCGCTGGACGCTGACCGTATGGCACGCATTGCCGCACGCCAGGCCGAAGTGAACGCCAGCCGGGTCGACTTCTTTACGATGGTTCGCGGAGACAACGCATGACCCTGGAAACCGCTTTTATGCTTCCCGTGCAGGATGCCCAGCACAGTTTTCGTCGCCTGTTAAAGGCCATGAGCGAGCCGGGCGTGATTGTCGCCCTGCATCAGCTCAAACGCGGCTGGCAACCGCTGAATATCGCCACCACCAGCGTGCTGCTGACGCTGGCCGATAACGACACGCCGGTGTGGCTTTCTACCCCATTAAATAACGATATCGTCAACCAGAGCCTGCGTTTTCATACCAACGCGCCGCTGGTCAGCCAGCCGGAACAGGCGACCTTCGCAGTGACGGATGAGGCGATTTCCAGCGAACAGCTCAACGCCCTTTCCACCGGCACCGCCGTTGCGCCGGAAGCGGGTGCGACGCTGATTTTACAGGTCGCCAGCCTGAGCGGCGGACGCATGTTGCGCCTTACTGGTGCGGGTATTGCCGAAGAACGAATGATCGCTCCGCAGCTGCCGGAGTGCATTCTGCACGAACTCACCGAGCGCCCGCATCCGTTCCCGCTCGGCATCGACCTGATCCTGACCTGTGGCGAGCGCCTGCTGGCTATTCCGCGAACCACTCATGTGGAGGTGTGCTGATGTACGTTGCCGTGAAAGGGGGCGAGAAGGCGATCGACGCCGCCCACGCCCTGCAAGAGAGCCGACGCCGAGGCGATACCGATTTGCCCGAACTGAGCGTCGCCCAGATTGAACAGCAGCTTAACCTCGCGGTAGATCGCGTGATGACCGAAGGCGGCATTGCCGACCGCGAACTGGCGGCGCTGGCGCTGAAACAGGCCAGCGGCGATAACGTTGAAGCGATTTTCCTGCTGCGCGCCTACCGCACCACGTTGGCGAAGCTGGCGGTAAGCGAGCCGCTCGACACCACCGGGATGCGTCTCGAACGCCGTATCTCCGCCGTTTATAAAGACATTCCCGGCGGCCAGCTGCTTGGCCCAACCTACGACTACACCCATCGCCTGCTCGATTTTACCCTGCTGGCAAACGGCGAAGCGCCGACGCTGACCACCGCCGACAGCGAACAGCAGCCGTCGCCGCACGTTTTCAGCCTGCTGGCGCGTCAGGGGCTGGCGAAGTTTGAAGAGGATAGCGGCGCACAGCCGGATGACATCACCCGCACGCCGCCGGTTTACCCCTGCTCACGCTCCTCCCGTTTGCAGCAGTTGATGCGCGGCGACGAAGGCTATTTGCTGGCGCTGGCCTACTCCACCCAACGCGGTTACGGGCGCAATCACCCGTTCGCAGGCGAGATCCGCAGCGGCTATATCGACGTGTCGATTGTGCCGGAAGAGCTGGGATTTGCGGTGAACGTCGGCGAACTGCTGATGACTGAGTGTGAAATGGTTAACGGTTTTATCGACCCGCCGGGTGAGCCGCCGCACTTCACACGCGGCTACGGGCTGGTGTTCGGCATGAGCGAGCGCAAAGCGATGGCGATGGCGCTGTCGACCGCGCTCTGCAAGCCCCGGAGTACGGCGAGCACGCGACAGGCCCGGCGCAGGATGAAGAGTTCGTGCTGGCACATGCCGACAACGTCGAAGCCGCAGGCTTTGTCTCACACCTCAAACTCCCCCACTACGTCGATTTCCAGGCCGAACTGGAGCTACTCAAACGTCTGCAACAGGAGCAGAACCATGGCTAATCTGAGCGGCTACAACTTTGCCTACCTCGACGAGCAGACCAAACGCATGATCCGCCGCGCCATCTTAAAAGCGGTGGCGATCCCCGGTTATCAGGTGCCGTTTGGCGGGCGCGAGATGCCGATGCCGTACGGCTGGGGAACCGGCGGCATTCAGCTTACCGCCAGCGTGATTGGCGAAAGCGACGTGCTGAAGGTGATTGACCAGGGCGCGGATGACACCACCAACGCCGTGTCGATTCGCAACTTCTTCAAGCGCGTGACCGGGGTAAACACCACGGAACGTACGGACGATGCGACGGTTATCCAGACGCGTCACCGCATCCCCGAAACGCCGCTGACCGAAGATCAGATAATTATCTTCCAGGTGCCAATCCCCGAGCCGCTGCGCTTTATCGAGCCGCGCGAAACGGAAACCCGCACCATGCACGCGCTGGAAGAGTACGGCGTGATGCAGGTGAAACTGTATGAAGATATCGCCCGCTTCGGTCATATCGCCACCACCTACGCCTATCCGGTGAAGGTAAATGGGCGCTACGTGATGGACCCGTCGCCGATCCCGAAATTCGATAACCCAAAAATGGACATGATGCCCGCCCTGCAACTGTTCGGCGCGGGGCGCGAGAAGCGCATCTATGCGGTGCCGCCGTTTACCCGCGTGGAAAGTCTCGATTTCGACGATCACCCGTTCACCGTTCAGCAGTGGGATGAGCCATGCGCCATCTGCGGATCGACCCACAGCTATCTTGATGAAGTGGTGCTGGATGACGCCGGAAACCGCATGTTTGTCTGCTCCGATACCGATTATTGCCGCCAACAGAGCGAGGCAAAAAACCAATGAATCAACCGTTACTTTCGGTCAATAACCTGACCCACCTTTACGCGCCGGGCAAAGGCTTTAGCGATGTCTCTTTTGATTTATGGCCGGGGGAAGTGCTGGGCATTGTCGGGGAATCCGGCTCCGGGAAGACCACGCTGCTGAAGTCGATCTCCGCGCGCCTGACGCCGCAGCAGGGGGAAATTCACTACGAGAACCGTTCGCTGTATGCAATGAGCGAGGCCGACCGCCGTCGCCTGCTGCGTACCGAATGGGGCGTGGTGCATCAGCATCCACTCGACGGCCTGCGCCGCCAGGTGTCGGCAGGCGGCAATATCGGCGAGCGGCTGATGGCGACCGGGGCACGTCATTACGGCGATATTCGTGCCACCGCGCAGAAGTGGCTGGAAGAGGTGGAGATTCCCGCCAACCGGATCGACGACCTGCCGACCACCTTTTCCGGCGGTATGCAGCAGCGTTTGCAGATTGCCCGCAACCTGGTGACGCATCCGAAGCTGGTGTTTATGGATGAACCGACCGGCGGGCTGGATGTGTCGGTGCAGGCCCGCCTGCTCGACCTGCTGCGCGGCCTGGTGGTGGAGCTGAACCTCGCGGTGGTGATTGTCACCCATGATTTAGGCGTCGCCCGCCTGCTGGCGGACCGTTTGCTGGTGATGAAGCAGGGGCAAGTGGTGGAGAGTGGGTTAACCGACCGCGTGCTCGACGACCCGCATCATCCGTATACACAGCTGCTGGTGTCATCGGTTTTGCAGAATTGAGCCGGTGCCGGATGCGGCGTAAACGCCTTATCCGGCCTACAAATGCGCTCCCCGTAGGTCGGATAAGACGCGTCAGCGTCGCATCCGACACCCGAACCACGAGGCGAAAAATGATTAACGTACAAAACGTCAGTAAAACCTTCATCCTGCACCAGCAAAACGGCGTGCGCCTGCCCGTCCTCAATCGCGCCTCGCTCACCGTCAACGCGGGCGAATGCGTGGTGCTCCACGGCCATTCCGGCAGCGGCAAATCAACTCTGCTACGCTCGCTGTACGCCAACTATCTGCCCGACGAAGGTCAAATCCAGATCAAACACGGTGACGAGTGGGTAGACCTGGTCACCGCGCCAGCGCGCAAAGTGGTGGAAATCCGCAAAACCACCGTCGGCTGGGTGAGCCAGTTTCTGCGCGTCATCCCGCGTATCTCAGCACTGGAAGTGGTGATGCAGCCGCTGCTCGATACCGGCGTTCCGCGTGAAGCCTGCGCCGCTAAAGCCGCGCGTCTTCTCACCCGCCTGAACGTGCCGGAACGCCTGTGGCACCTGGCACCATCGACATTTTCCGGTGGCGAACAGCAGCGCGTCAACATCGCCCGCGGCTTTATCGTCGACTACCCCATTCTGCTGCTTGACGAACCTACCGCCTCGCTGGACGCCAAAAACAGCGCCGCGGTGGTGGAACTGATTCGCGAAGCCAAAACCCGTGGCGCAGCCATCGTAGGCATCTTCCATGACGAAGCTGTACGTAATGACGTCGCCGACCGCCTGCACCCAATGGGAGCCTCTTCATGATTATCAATAACGTTAAGCTGGTGCTGGAAAACGAGGTGGTAAGCGGTTCGCTGGAGGTGCAGAACGGCGAAATCCGCGCCTTTGCCGAAAGCCAGAGCCGCCTGCCGGAGGCGATGGACGGCGAAGGCGGCTGGCTGCTGCCGGGGCTGATTGAGCTGCATACCGATAATCTGGATAAATTCTTCACCCCGCGCCCGAAAGTTGACTGGCCTGCCCACTCGGCGATGAGCAGCCACGACGCGCTGATGGTGGCGAGCGGCATCACCACCGTACTGGATGCCGTGGCAATTGGCGACGTGCGCGACGGCGGCGATCGGCTGGAGAATCTGGAGAAGATGATCAACGCCATCGAAGAGACGCAGAAACGCGGCGTCAACCGCGCCGAGCACCGTCTGCATCTGTGCTGCGAACTGCCGCATCACACCACGCTGCCGCTGTTTGAAAAACTGGTGCAGCGCGAGCCGGTGACGCTGGTGTCGCTGATGGACCACTCGCCGGGCCAGCGCCAGTTCGCCAACCGCGAGAAGTATCGCGAATATTATCAGGGCAAATACTCCCTCACTGATGCGCAGATGCAGCAGTACGAAGAAGAGCAACTGGCGCTCGCCGCACGCTGGTCGCAGCCGAATCGCGAATCCATCGCCGCCCTGTGCCGCGCGCGAAAAATTGCGCTTGCCAGCCACGATGACGCCACCCACGCCCACGTTGCTGAATCTCACCAGCTTGGCAGCGTGATCGCCGAATTTCCCACCACGTTCGAAGCGGCGGAAGCCTCGCGCAAGCATGGCATGAACGTGCTGATGGGCGCGCCGAATATTGTGCGCGGCGGCTCGCACTCCGGCAACGTGGCGGCCAGTGAACTGGCGCAGCTTGGCCTGCTGGATATCCTCTCTTCCGACTACTACCCCGCCAGCCTGCTCGATGCGGCATTTCGCGTCGCCGATGACCAGAGCAACCGCTTTACGCTGCCGCAGGCGGTGAAGCTGGTGACTAAAAATCCAGCGCAGGCGCTTAATCTCCAGGATCGCGGGGTGATTGGCGAGGGCAAACGCGCGGACCTGGTGCTGGCGCATCGCAAGGGCAATCACATTCATATCGACCACGTCTGGCGTCAGGGTAAAAGGGTGTTCTGATGATGGGAAAACTGATTTGGTTAATGGGGCCGTCCGGCTCCGGGAAAGATAGCCTGCTGGCGGAACTCCGCCTGCGGGAACAAACTCAGCTACTGGTGGCGCATCGCTACATCACGCGCGACGCCAGCGCCGGAAGCGAAAACCATATCGCCCTGAGCGAGCAGGAGTTTTTTACCCGCGCGGGGCAGAACCTACTGGCCTTAAGCTGGCACGCTAACGGTCTGTATTATGGCGTCGGCGTCGAGATCGACCTCTGGCTGCACGCCGGATTCGACGTGCTGGTCAACGGCTCACGCGCCCATCTGCCGCAGGCGCGGGCGCGCTATCAATCGGCGCTGCTGCCCGTCTGTTTACAGGTTTCGCCGGAGATCCTCCGCCAGCGCCTGGAAAACCGTGGCCGTGAAAACGCCAGTGAAATTAACGCCCGCCTGGCGCGCGCCGCCCGCTATACTCCACAGGATTGCCATACGCTCAACAATGACGGCAGCCTGCGCCAGTCGGTCGACACGCTGCTGACGCTGATCCATCAGAAGGAGAAACACCATGCCTGCTTGTGAGCTTCGCCCGGCCACGCAGTACGACACCGACGCGGTTTACGCGTTGATTTGTGAGCTAAAACAGGCGGAGTTTGACCACCACGCGTTTCGCGTGGGCTTTAACGCCAATCTGCGCGACCCAAACATGCGCTACCATCTGGCGCTGCTGGATGGCGAAGTTGTCGGCATGATCGGCCTGCATTTGCAGTTTCATCTGCATCATGTCAACTGGATCGGCGAAATTCAGGAACTGGTGGTGATGCCGCAGGCGCGCGGTCTAAACGTCGGCAGTAAATTACTGGCGTGGGCAGAAGAAGAAGCCCGCCAGGCCGGGGCCGAAATGACCGAACTTTCCACCAACGTGAAGCGCCACGACGCGCACCGTTTTTACCTGCGTGAAGGCTACGAGCAGAGCCACTTCCGCTTCACCAAGGCGCTGTAACATGAGCCTGACCCTCACGCTCACCGGCACCGGCGGCGCACAGGGCGTTCCGGCATGGGGCTGCGAGTGTGCGGCCTGCGACCGAGCGCGGCGCTCACCGCAGTATCGCCGCCAGCCATGCAGCGGCGTAGTGAAGTTTAACGACGCAATCACCCTGATCGACGCCGGGCTGCACGATCTCGCCGATCGCTGGTCGCCCGGATCGTTCCAGCAGTTTTTGCTGACGCATTATCATATGGATCACGTCCAGGGGCTGTTTCCGCTGCGCTGGGGCGTTGGCGATCCGATCCCGGTTTACGGCCCGCCGGATGACCAGGGTTGCGACGATCTGTTTAAACATCCGGGCCTGCTTGATTTCAGCCACACAGTGGAACCGTTTGTGGTGTTTGATTTGCAGGGGTTGCAGGTCACGCCGCTGCCGCTTAACCACTCAAAACTGACCTTCGGTTATCTGCTGGAAACGGCACATAGCCGGGTGGCGTGGCTATCTGACACCGCTGGCCTGCCGGAAAAAACACAGAAATTTTTACTCAATAATCATCCGCAGGTGATGGTGATTGATTGCAGCCACCCGCCGCGCGAGGATGCGCCGCGTAATCACTGTGATTTAAATACCGTGCTTGCGCTGAATCAGGTTATCCGCTCGCCACGGGTGATTCTGACCCATATCAGCCACCAGTTTGATGCGTGGCTGATGGAGAATGCGCTGCCACCGGGGTTTGAAGCCGGGTTTGATGGGATGGAGATTGGGGTGGCGTGATGAGAGGGAATGTGCGCGCTGGCCCCCTCACCCTAGCCTACCTCACCGCCCATACTCATCTTCCATTCTCCGCTCTTCATCTTCTAGCTGCCGACGCTCCTGATCAAGCTGGCGCTGGCGATCGTCCAGCTGCCTGCGGCGATCTTCAAACTGGCGGCGGCGGTCGTCATATTGTCTGCGCCGATCGTCGCTCACTTCACGCTGCCAGCCGTCGTCGCGCGAATCTTCATAGTCTCACCCACGGTCAGGGTTATAAGCGTCGTTAATCGCCTGCTGAATATTGCCAATGGTGTCGTCGATAATATCGGCCTGGGCCGGAACGGTGGACAGCGTGAGCAGGGTGAATAAAAGAAATAGCGGAAAGCGTTTCATTAGCCAACCTCAAAAAGAAACTCTATCCACATTAGTCATTACTCATCCATGCAAGTAGTGGATGAATCTCAATTTCTCCGCTGCTCTATTGCCGTAATCGCCTCCACGCGTTGTTGATGACGACCGCCTTCGTACTGTGCGCCCAGCCACGCATCCACAATCATTTTTGCCAGTTCGAGGCCAACCACTCGTGAACCAAAAGCCAGCACGTTGGTGTCGTTATGCTGCCGCGAAAGTTGCGCGGAATAAGGTTCGCTACAGACGACCGCGCGAATTCCGGCAAACTTGTTCGCCGCTATCGAAATACCGACGCCAGTACCACAAATCAAAATCCCGCCATCAACCTCTCCGCCAGCAACAGCCAGTGCGACTTGACTGGCGTAATGCGGATAATCAGTACGCTCTGACGACCAGGTTCCTTTATCAATCACTTCAACGCCACGCTCAACTAAATGTGCCACTATTTCATGTTTTAAAATGAAACCGACATGATCACAGCCAAATGCAATCTTTTTCATTCATCTTCCCCGTCCGTGCAAAACTTCACAATCAAAAAACATTTGTGATGTTAATGAATTAAAAACACCCAAAATCGATGAATTACGCCTTCCTGATCTGTTTTACAGAGTTACATCTGACAGCGCAATAGCGTTAAAGACACTCACCATCCAGCAACATCTATCATCTAAAAAACCAGAAAAACAAATAACATCATGTTTTTAAACTAATTAAATGAAATAAAATTTTAAGCCACTCGCCATTGTTCACAATAAAATAAACTTTATAAATTTTATTTTTTTGTGAAGTCGCCAGCATCTTTTCTGTTCTTGCTGTGGTGATATAGTGGCGTCTTCAATTCAAGGACAAGAGAACGTGATGAGCCAGTCAGAGTTTGATTCAGCGCTTCCGAACGGTATAGGGTTAGCGCCTTACCTGCGAATGAAGCAGGAAGGAATGACAGAAAATGAAAGCCGCATCGTGGAGTGGTTACTCAAACCCGGTAACCTGAGTTGTGCACCCGCAATTAAAGATGTCGCAGAAGCTCTGGCGGTATCTGAAGCGATGATAGTTAAGGTATCAAAGCTGCTGGGGTTTAGCGGCTTTCGTAACTTACGCAGTGCGCTGGAAGATTATTTTTCTCAGTCAGAACAGGTATTGCCTTCCGAGTTGGCTTTTGATGAAGCGCCGCAGGATGTGGTGAATAAGGTATTTAACATCACTTTACGCACCATTATGGAAGGTCAGTCGATCGTCAACGTTGATGAGATCCACCGTGCCGCCCGCTTTTTCTATCAGGCCAGACAGCGGGATTTGTACGGTGCCGGAGGATCAAATGCTATCTGTGCTGATGTACAGCACAAGTTCTTGCGCATTGGCGTACGCTGTCAGGCCTATCCGGACGCTCACATCATGATGATGTCCGCTTCGTTGTTACAGGAAGGAGATGTTGTGCTGGTAGTGACCCATTCCGGGCGAACCAGTGATGTAAAAGCGGCCGTAGAACTGGCAAAAAAGAACGGGGCAAAGATTATTTGTATAACCCATAGCTACCATTCACCGATAGCGAAACTGGCCGATTATATTATTTGCTCACCAGCCCCGGAAACGCCGTTATTAGGTCGTAATGCCTCGGCAAGAATATTACAACTAACTTTGCTGGACGCTTTTTTTGTCTCTGTCGCCCAGCTCAACATTGAACAAGCTAATATTAATATGCAAAAAACCGGCGCAATTGTTGATTTCTTCTCACCAGGCGCGCTGAAATAAGAAAAAGGTAATTCCGCCATCGCGGAGTTACCTGTCCCCTTACCGTGAGAACATTATTATGAATAAATATCTGAAATATTTCAGCGGCACACTCGTGGGCTTAATGTTGTCAACCAGCGCTTTTGCTGCCGCCGAATATGCTGTCGTATTGAAAACGCTCTCCAACCCATTTTGGGTAGATATGAAAAAAGGCATTGAAGATGAAGCAAAAACGCTGGGTGTCAGCGTTGATATTTTTGCCTCTCCTTCAGAAGGCGATTTTCAATCTCAATTGCAGTTATTTGAAGATCTCAGTAATAAAAATTACAAAGGCATCGCCTTCGCTCCATTATCCTCAGTGAATCTGGTCATGCCTGTCGCCCGCGCATGGAAAAAAGGCATTTATCTGGTTAATCTCGATGAAAAAATCGACATGGATAATCTGAAAAAAGCTGGCGGCAATGTGGAAGGTTTTGTCACCACCGATAACGTTGCTGTCGGGGCGAAAGGCGCGTCGTTCATTATTGACAAATTGGGCGCTGAAGGTGGTGAAGTCGCAATCATTGAGGGTAAAGCCGGTAACGCCTCCGGTGAAGCGCGTCGTAATGGTGCCACCGAAGCCTTCAAAAAAGCAAGCCAGATCAAGCTTGTCGCCAGCCAGCCTGCCGACTGGGACCGCATTAAAGCACTGGATGTCGCCACTAACGTGTTGCAACGTAATCCGAATATTAAAGCGATCTATTGCGCGAATGACACGATGGCAATGGGTGTTGCTCAGGCAGTCGCAAACGCCGGAAAAACGGGCAAAATATTGGTCGTCGGTACAGATGGAATTCCGGAAGCCCGCAAAATGGTGGAAGCCGGACAAATGACCGCGACGGTTGCCCAGAACCCGGCAGATATTGGCGCAACGGGTCTGAAGCTGATGGTTGACGCTGAGAAATCCGGCAAGGTTATTCCGCTGGATAAAGCACCGGAATTTAAACTGGTCGATTCAATCCTGGTCACTCAATAAAACTGAATGATGCCGGATGATGATGCTAATGAAGTGTCTTATCCGGCCAACAAAATAACCTGAACGTAGACCTGATAAACGTAGCCATCAGGCAATAATACGATATTTCGTGCAGAGAGGTTATTTATGGCCACGCCATATATATCGATGGCGGGGATCGGCAAGTCCTTTGGTCCGGTTCACGCATTAAAGTCGGTTAATTTAACGGTTTATCCTGGTGAAATACATGCATTACTAGGAGAAAATGGCGCGGGTAAATCCACGCTAATGAAGGTTTTATCCGGAATACATGAGCCGACCAAAGGCACCATTACTATTAATAACATTAACTATAACAAGCTGGATCATAAATTAGCGGCACAACTCGGTATCGGGATTATTTATCAGGAACTCAGCGTTATTGATGAATTAACCGTACTGGAAAATTTATATATTGGTCGTCATCTGACGAAAAAAATCTGTGGCGTCAATATTATCGACTGGCGAGAAATGCGTGTCCGCGCCGCCATGATGTTATTACGCGTGGGTTTGAAAGTTGATTTAGATGAGAAAGTGGCGAATTTATCTATCAGCCACAAGCAGATGCTGGAAATTGCCAAAACGCTGATGCTCGATGCCAAAGTCATCATCATGGATGAACCCACCTCCTCACTCACCAATAAAGAGGTGGACTATCTGTTTCTGATCATGAATCAGTTGCGTAAAGAGGGTACGGCCATCGTCTATATCTCGCATAAGTTGGCGGAAATTCGCCGTATTTGCGACCGCTATACGGTGATGAAAGACGGCAGCAGCGTTTGCAGCGGCATGGTGAGCGATGTGTCAAATGACGATATCGTCCGTCTGATGGTAGGCCGCGAACTGCAAAACCGTTTTAACGCGATGAAGGAGAATGTCAGCAACCTTGCGCACGATACGGTTTTTGAGGTGCGGAACGTCACCAGCCGTGACAGAAAAAAGGTCCGGGATATCTCATTTAGCGTCTGCCGGGGAGAAATATTAGGCTTTGCCGGGCTGGTCGGTTCCGGACGTACTGAACTGATGAATTGCCTGTTTGGCGTTGAGAAACGCGCTGGCGGAGAAATCCGTCTTAATGGCAAAGATATCTCTCCACGTTCCCCCCTGGATGCCGTGAAAAAAGGGATGGCTTACATCACTGAAAGCCGCCGGGATAACGGTTTTTTCCCCAACTTTTCCATCGCTCAGAACATGGCGATCAGCCGCAGTCTGAAAGACGGCGGCTATAAAGGCGCGATGGGCTTGTTTCATGAAGTTGACGAGCAACGTACCGCTGAAAATCAACGCGAACTGCTGGCGCTGAAATGTCATTCGGTAAACCAGAATATCACCGAACTCTCCGGGGGAAATCAGCAGAAAGTACTGATCTCCAAATGGCTGTGCTGTTGCCCGGAAGTGATCATTTTCGATGAACCTACCCGCGGCATCGACGTTGGCGCGAAAGCCGAAATTTACAAAGTGATGCGCCAACTGGCGGACGACGGAAAAGTCATCCTGATGGTGTCATCTGAACTACCTGAAATTATCACCGTCTGCGACCGCATCGCCGTGTTCTGCGAAGGACGACTGACGCAAATCCTGACGAATCGCGATGACATGAGCGAAGAGGAGATTATGGCATGGGCTTTACCACAAGAGTAAAAAGCGAAGCGAGCGAGAAGAAACCGTTCAACTTTGCGCTGTTCTGGGATAAATACGGCACCTTTTTTATCCTGGCGATCATCGTCGCCATCTTTGGTTCGCTGTCACCAGAATATTTTCTGACCACCAATAATATTACCCAGATTTTTGTTCAAAGCTCCGTGACGGTATTGATCGGCATGGGCGAGTTTTTCGCTATCCTGGTCGCTGGTATCGACCTCTCGGTTGGCGCGATTCTGGCGCTTTCCGGTATGGTGACCGCCAAACTGATGTTGGCAGGTGTTGACCCGTTTCTCGCAGCGATGATTGGCGGTGTACTGGTTGGCGGCGCACTGGGGGCGATCAACGGCTGCCTGGTCAACTGGACGGGGCTACACCCGTTCATCATCACCCTTGGCACCAACGCGATTTTCCGTGGGATCACGCTGGTGATCTCCGATGCCAACTCGGTATACGGCTTCTCATTTGACTTCGTGAACTTCTTTGCCGCCAGCGTAATTGGGATACCTGTCCCCGTTATCTTCTCACTAATTGTCGCGCTCATCCTTTGGTTTCTGACAACGCGTATGCGGCTCGGGCGCAACATCTACGCACTGGGCGGCAACAAAAATTCGGCGTTCTATTCCGGGATTGACGTGAAATTCCACATCCTGGTGGTGTTTATCATCTCCGGTGTTTGTGCAGGTCTGGCAGGCGTCGTCTCAACTGCACGACTCGGTGCCGCAGAACCGCTTGCCGGTATGGGTTTTGAAACCTATGCCATTGCCAGCGCCATCATTGGCGGCACCAGTTTCTTCGGCGGCAAGGGGCGCATTTTCTCTGTGGTGATTGGCGGGTTGATCATCGGCACCATCAACAACGGTCTGAATATTTTGCAGGTACAAACCTATTACCAACTGGTGGTGATGGGCGGATTAATTATCGCGGCTGTCGCCCTTGACCGTCTTATCAGTAAGTAAGGAATTGAACATGAAAATCTCCCCCTCGTTAATGTGTATGGATCTGCTGAAATTTAAAGAACAGATCGAATTTATCGACAGCCATGCCGATTACTTCCACATCGATATCATGGACGGTCACTTTGTCCCCAATCTGACACTCTCACCGTTCTTCGTAAGTCAGGTTAAAAAACTGGCAACTAAACCGCTCGACTGTCATCTGATGGTGACGCGGCCGCAGGATTACATTGCTCAACTGGCGCGTGCGGGAGCAGATTTCATCACTCTGCATCCGGAAACCATCAACGGCCAGGCGTTCCGCCTGATTGATGAAATCCGCCGTCATGACATGAAAGTGGGGCTGATCCTTAACCCGGAGACGCCAGTTGAGGCCATGAAATACTATATCCATAAGGCCGATAAAATTACGGTCATGACTGTCGATCCCGGCTTTGCCGGACAACCGTTCATTCCTGAAATGCTGGATAAACTTGCCGAACTGAAGGCATGGCGTGAACGAGAAGGTCTGGAGTACGAAATTGAGGTGGACGGTTCCTGCAACCAGGCAACTTACGAAAAACTGATGGCGGCAGGGGCGGATGTCTTTATCGTCGGCACTTCCGGCCTGTTTAATCATGCGGAAAATATCGACGAAGCATGGAGAATTATGACCGCGCAGATTCTGGCTGCAAAAAGCGAGGTACAGCCTCATGCAAAAACAGCATAACGTCGTAGCGGGCGTGGATATGGGGGCAACGCATATCCGCTTTTGTCTGCGGACAGCAGAAGGTGAAACGCTACACTGCGAAAAAAAGCGGACCGCAGAAGTCATTGCTCCCGGCCTGGTGTCGGGTATCGGCGAAATGATTGACGAGCAACTCAGGCGCTTTAACGCTCGCTGTCATGGTCTGGTGATGGGATTTCCGGCGCTGGTCAGTAAAGATAAACGCACCATTATTTCTACGCCTAACCTGCCGTTAACAGCGGCGGATTTATATGATCTCGCCGATAAGCTCGAAAATACGCTGAATTGTCCGGTTGAGTTTTCCCGCGACGTTAACCTGCAACTCTCCTGGGACGTAGTAGAAAACCGCCTTACGCAACAACTGGTTCTGGCGGCCTATCTCGGTACGGGGATGGGGTTCGCAGTGTGGATGAACGGTGCGCCGTGGACGGGTGCACACGGTGTGGCAGGCGAACTGGGTCATATCCCCCTGGGAGATATGACCCAACACTGCGCGTGTGGCAATCCTGGGTGCCTGGAAACCAATTGCTCTGGAATGGCGCTAAGACGCTGGTACGAACAACAGCCCCGAAATTACCCATTGCGCGATCTTTTCGTCCATGCGGAAAACGCCCCTTTCGTCCAGAGTCTGCTTGAAAACGCGGCACGGGCCATTGCCACCAGCATTAATCTGTTCGATCCCGATGCGGTGATCCTGGGCGGTGGCGTGATGGATATGCCCGCCTTCCCACGCGAGACTCTCGTTGCCATGACCCAAAAGTACCTGCGCCGTCCACTGCCGCATCAGGTCGTGCGCTTTATTGCCGCCTCATCTTCTGACTTTAATGGCGCTCAGGGTGCAGCAATATTGGCGCATCAACGTTTTTTGCCACAGTTCTGTGCTAAAGCCCCATGAGTAAAACGTTGGCACAGTAGCGCAATGTCCCGCTGTGCCAACGACAGGTACAATATATATAATAAACACATAAAACGACTCATATTATTTTCTGCAATGATAGTTTTACTGTAATTTTCCCTCTTCAGCACAAATGCCTAATAAAATGGCGCGTTCCGCTCACACTTCCACTTATTAAAGTCGCAATTTCCCAATTATGATAACGCCAGCTTTAAATGACGTATTTTGCATGGATTACATATTTACGACATAAATGATAAATGGAGATTTATATGAATAACTCTCGGTTATTCCGTTTGAGCAGGATTGTTATTGCGTTAACTGCCGCCAGCGGCATGATGGTAAATACCGCTAACGCGAAAGAGGAAGCGAAAGCCGCCACTCAATATACCCAACAGGTTAATCAGAATTACGCCAAATCATTACCGTTTAGCGATCGTCAGGATTTTGACGATGCCCAGCGTGGATTTATCGCCCCGCTGCTGGATGAAGGTATTCTGCGTGATGCGAACGGTAAAGTTTACTACCGCGCGGACGATTACAAATTTGATATTAATGCCACAGCGCCGGAAACCGTAAACCCCAGCCTGTGGCGTCAGTCGCAAATCAACGGTAATTCTGGCCTGTTCAAAGTCACCGATAAAATGTATCAGGTGCGCGGCCAGGATATCTCTAACATTACGTTCGTTGAGGGCGAGAAAGGCATTATTGTTATCGACCCGCTGGTGACGCCGCCTGCCGCAAAAGCCGCACTTGACCTTTACTTCCAGCATCGTCCGCAAAAACCGATTGTTGCCGTTATCTACACTCACAGCCACACCGACCACTATGGTGGCGTGAAAGGCATTATCTCTGAAGCCGATGTTAAATCCGGCAAAGTTCAGGTGATTGCCCCTGCAGGCTTTATGGACGAAGCCATCAGCGAAAACGTGCTGGCGGGTAACATCATGAGCCGCCGTGCGCTCTACTCTTACGGTCTGTTACTGCCGCACAACGCGCAAGGCAACGTGGGTAATGGCCTTGGCGTGACGCTGGCAACGGGCGACCCGAGCATTATTGCACCGACTAAAACTATCGTCCGAACTGGCGAGAAGATGATTATCGACGGCCTGGAGTTTGACTTCCTGATGACCCCAGGTAGCGAAGCGCCAGCCGAAATGCACTTCTATATTCCGGCCCTGAAAGCCCTGTGTACCGCCGAGAACGCCACGCATACCCTGCACAACTTCTACACTCTACGCGGCGCGAAAACCCGCGACACCAGCAAGTGGACCGAGTATCTGAACGAAACGCTGGATATGTGGGGTAACGACGCGGAAGTCCTGTTTATGCCGCACACCTGGCCGGTCTGGGGCAATAAGCATATCAATGATTATATTGGTAAATATCGCGATACTATCAAGTACATTCACGACCAGACCCTGCACCTGGCGAACCAGGGCTACACCATGAATGAAATCGGCGACATGATTAAGCTGCCGCCTGCACTTGCCAATAACTGGGCCAGCCGTGGCTATTACGGTTCTGTCAGCCACAACGCCCGCGCGGTGTATAACTTCTATCTTGGCTATTACGACGGTAACCCGGCTAACCTGCATCCGTATGGTCAGGTGGAGATGGGTAAACGTTACGTGCAGGCGCTGGGCGGTTCTGCCCGTGTCATCAACCTGGCGCAAGAAGCGAACAAGCAAGGTGATTACCGCTGGTCGGCAGAACTGCTGAAACAGGTGATTGCCGCCAACCCGGGTGACCAGGTCGCGAAGAATCTGCAAGCGAATAACTTTGAACAGCTGGGCTATCAGGCCGAGTCCGCCACCTGGCGCGGTTTCTACCTGACCGGCGCGAAAGAGCTGCGCGAAGGGGTGCATAAGTTCAGCCACGGCACCACCGGTTCCCCGGACACCATTCGCGGGATGTCGGTCGAAATGCTGTTCGACTTTATGTCCGTTCGCCTCGATAGCGCGAAAGCCGCGGGTAAAAATATCAGCCTGAACTTCAATATGGGCAACGGCGATAACCTCAACCTGACGCTGAACGATAGTGTGCTTAACTACCGGAAAACGCTGCAACCGCAAGCCAACGCCTCTTTCTACATCAGCCGTGAAGATCTGCACGCCGTGCTGACCGGACAGGCAAAAATGGCGGATCTGGTAAAAGCGAAGAAAGCCAAAATTATTGGCAATGGCGCGAAACTGGAAGAAATTATTGCCTGTCTGGATAATTTCGATTTGTGGGTGAATATCGTAACCCCAAATTAATGCCACTCGCTTTTGGGGGCGCTGAAGCCCCCAAAAGCATTTATTTTAAAAATATATACAACCAATTAATACATAAAATATATAAGTTATGAATGCGGTGGCTGAATAAAGCTATTTTTATTCATCAAGAAAATAGCCATACTGACGCCTTCAATGGATATTGATATTCACTACAGATATTGTTCGCAGCAGACAGGATGTATTTAATATGCCAACAGTTCTCTCTCGCATGGCGATGCAACTCAAAAAAACAGCCTGGATAATTCCCGTCTTCATGGTTTCGGGATGCTCATTATCTCCGGCAATCCCGGTGATCGGCGCTTATTATCCCAGCTGGTTTTTCTGCGCCATTGCCAGCCTTATTTTGACGCTCATCACGAGGCGAGTTATTCAGCGGGCAAATATCAATCTGGCATTTGTCGGAATTATTTATACCGCCCTTTTTGCTCTCTACGCCATGCTGTTCTGGCTGGCATTTTTCTAATCTATTTGAGACGCGCTCATGGAAAGTACGCCGAAAAAAGCTCCTCGCAGTAAATTCCCTGCTCTGTTAGTGGTTGCGTTGGCGCTGGTTGCCCTTGTTTTCGTTATCTGGCGCGTAGACAGTGCGCCATCAACTAATGACGCTTACGCGTCAGCAGATACCATTGATGTGGTACCGGAAGTCAGCGGCCGCATTGTAGAACTGGCGGTCACCGACAACCAGGCAGTCAAACAGGGCGATTTGCTGTTCCGCATCGACCCGCGCCCGTACGAAGCCAATCTGGCGAAAGCTGAAGCCTCCCTCGCGGCGCTGGATAAGCAAATTATGCTCACCCAGCGTAGCGTTGACGCGCAACAGTTTGGTGCCGACTCGGTTAATGCCACGGTAGAAAAAGCCCGTGCCGCCGCGAAACAGGCCACAGATACATTACGCCGCACCGAGCCATTACTGAAAGAAGGTTTTGTCTCAGCGGAAGATGTTGACCGTGCAAGAACGGCGCAGCGCGCCGCAGAAGCGGATCTTAATGCCGTATTGTTACAGGCGCAGTCAGCCGCCAGCGCCGTCAGCGGCGTGGATGCATTAGTTGCCCAGCGTGCGGCGGTCGAAGCGGATATTGCCCTGACCAAACTGCATCTGGAAATGGCGACCGTTCGCGCGCCGTTTGATGGCCGGGTCATTTCCCTCAAAACCTCCGTCGGGCAATTTGCTTCTGCCATGCGCCCTATTTTTACCCTAATCGACACTCGTCACTGGTATGTGATCGCCAACTTCCGCGAAACCGATCTGAAAAATATTCGCTCAGGTACACCCGCAACGATTCGCCTGATGAGTGACAGCGGCAAAACCTTCGAGGGTAAAGTGGATTCGATTGGCTACGGCGTGCTACCGGATGACGGCGGCCTGGTGCTGGGCGGCCTGCCGAAAGTGTCTCGTTCTATTAACTGGGTCCGCGTTGCCCAGCGTTTTCCGGTCAAAATCATGGTCGATAAACCTGACCCGGAAATGTTCCGCATCGGCGCTTCGGCAGTCGCTAATCTTGAGCCGCAATAATGAGCGCGCTCAACTCCCTGCCATTACCGGTGGTCAGGCTGCTGGCGTTCTTTCATGAAGAGTTAAGCGAGCGGCGACCAGGTCGCGTGCCGCAGACCGTGCAACTCTGGGTAGGCTGCCTGCTGGTGATTCTGATCTCGATGACCTTTGAGATCCCTTTTGTGGCGTTATCGCTGGCAGTGCTGTTTTACGGTATTCAGTCGAACGCGTTTTACACCAAATTTGTCGCGATCTTGTTTGTGGTTGCCACGGTGCTGGAGATCGGCAGCCTGTTTTTGATCTACAAATGGTCATACGGCGAACCGTTGATCCGATTGATCATCGCCGGACCGATCCTGATGGGCTGCATGTTTTTGATGCGCACCCATCGCTTGGGGCTGGTCTTTTTCGCCGTCGCCATTGTCGCTATTTACGGGCAAACCTTCCCCGCCATGCTCGACTATCCGGAAGTGGTCGTGCGCTTAACGCTGTGGTGTATCGTTGTTGGCCTCTATCCAACCTTGCTGATGACGTTAATCGGCGTGCTGTGGTTTCCCAGTCGTGCCATTTCGCAAATGCATCAGGCGCTTAATGATCGGCTTGATGATGCCATTAGTCACCTGACAGACAGCCTCGCACCGCTACCCGAAACGCGGATTGAAAGAGAGGCGCTGGCGCTACAAAAACTCAATGTCTTTTGCCTCGCGGACGATGCCAACTGGCGAACTCAAAACGCATGGTGGCAAAGCTGCGTGGCAACGGTAACCTACATTTACTCGACGCTGAATCGCTACGATCCCACCTCTTTTGCTGATTCTCAGGCAATTATTGAATTCCGACAAAAATTAGCTTCAGAAATCAACAAGCTGCAGCATGCCGTTGCTGAAGGTCAGTGCTGGCAAAGCGACTGGCGGATCAGTGAAAGTGAAGCGATGGCGGCACGGGAATGTAACCTGGAGAATATCTGCCAGACGTTGTTACAACTGGGTCAGATGGACCCGAATACGCCGCCAACGCCCGCAGCCAAACCGCCATCAATGGCCGCCGATGCTTTTACCAATCCAGACTATATGCGCTACGCGGTAAAAACGCTGCTCGCCTGTTTGATCTGTTACACCTTTTACAGCGGCGTGGACTGGGAAGGCATTCACACCTGTATGCTGACATGCGTGATCGTCGCTAACCCAAATGTCGGTTCGTCGTACCAGAAGATGGTGCTGCGTTTTGGCGGGGCCTTTTGCGGCGCGATTCTGGCGCTGTTATTCACGCTACTGGTCATGCCCTGGCTGGACAATATTGTCGAATTGCTGTTTGTGCTGGCACCGATTTTCCTGTTGGGCGCATGGATTGCCACCAGCTCTGAACGCTCTTCTTATATCGGCACACAGATGGTGGTCACCTTCGCGCTCGCCACGCTCGAAAACGTTTTTGGCCCAGTGTACGACCTGGTGGAAATTCGCGATCGCGCCCTGGGTATCATCATTGGTACCGTGGTGTCCGCGGTGATTTACACCTTTGTCTGGCCTGAAAGTGAAGCGCGCACACTGCCGCAAAAACTGGCTGGCACGCTGGGTATGTTAAGTAAAGTAATGCGGATCCCACGCCAGCAGGAAGTCACGGCTCTGCGCACTTATCTGCAAATTCGTATCGGTCTGCATGCGGCGTTTAATGCCTGTGAAGAGATGTGCCAACGCGTGGCGCTGGAGCGTCAACTGGACAGCGAAGAACGCGCATTACTGATTGAACGTTCGCAAACGGTTATTCGTCAGGGCCGCGATCTTCTTCACGCCTGGGATGCCACCTGGAACTCGGCGCAGGCGCTGGATAACGCACTACAGCCGGACAGAGCAGGTCAGTTTGCCGACGCCCTGGAGAAATACGCTGCCGGTCTGGCAACCGCACTCAGCCGTTCTCCTCAAATAACGCTTGAAGAGACACCCGCCTCTCAGGCCATCCTGCCCACCTTATTAAAACAGGAGCAACACGTCTGCCAGCTTTTCGCCCGCTTGCCAGACTGGACAGCCCCGGCATTAACGCCCGCCACGGAACAGGCACAAGGAGCCACGCAATGATCAATCGTCAACTTTCACGTCTGCTGTTGTGCAGCATTCTCGGCAGCACGACGCTGATTTCCGGCTGTGCCCTGGTACGTAAGGATTCTGCACCTCATCAACAGCTCAAACCGGAACAAATCAAACTGGCCGACGATATTCATCTTGCCAGCTCCGGCTGGCCGCAGGCGCAGTGGTGGAAACAACTCAATAACCCGCAGCTGGATGCGCTGATCCAACGGACGCTAAGTGGTTCACACACCCTCGCCGAAGCGAAACTGCGGGAAGAAAAAGCGCAGTCCCAGGCCGATTTGTTAGATGCCGGTTCACAATTACAGGTCGCAGCGTTAGGGATGCTCAACCGCCAACGTGTCTCGGCGAACGGCTTTTTAAGCCCTTATTCAATGGATGCGCCAGCACTGGGTATGGACGGGCCGTACTATACGGAAGCCACAGTAGGTTTGTTTGCCGGACTGGATCTTGATTTGTGGGGTGTGCATCGCTCAGCGGTTGCCGCCGCCATTGGCGCGCATAATGCCGCGCTGGCAGAAACCGCAGCAGTAGAGCTATCGCTGGCCACGGGCGTAGCGCAGCTTTATTACAGTATGCAGGCCAGCTATCAGATGCTCGATCTGTTAGAACAAACTCACGATGTGATTGATTACGCGGTGAAAGCGCACCAGAGTAAAGTGGCGCACGGTCTGGAAGCGCAAGTGCCTTTCCACGGCGCGCGGGCACAGATTCTGGCGGTCGATAAACAAATTGTTGCCGTCAAAGGGCAAATCACCGAAACGCGAGAATCTCTGCGTGCATTGATTGGCGCGGGAGCCAGCGATATGCCGGAGATCAGACCGGTGGCATTACCGCAAGTCCAGACCGGCATTCCGGCGACACTCTCTTATGAGTTGCTCGCCAGACGCCCGGATCTGCAAGCCATGCGCTGGTATGTTCAGGCGTCATTAGATCAGGTGGATTCCGCGCGGGCGTTGTTCTATCCGAGCTTTGATATCAAAGCGTTTTTCGGTCTGGACTCCATCCATCTGCATACCTTATTCAAAAAAACCAGTCGCCAGTTCAACTTCATCCCGGGTCTGAAATTGCCGCTGTTTGACGGTGGACGGTTGAATGCCAATCTCGAAGGCACGCGCGCCGCCAGCAACATGATGATTGAACGTTACAACCAGTCAGTACTGAACGCGGTGCGTGACGTTGCCGTCAACGGCACGCGTCTGCAAACGCTCAACGACGAGCGAGAAATGCAGGCTGAACGCGTGGAAGCCACGCGCTTTACCCAGCGCGCTGCCGAGGCCGCCTATCAGCGCGGCTTAACCAGCCGCTTACAGGCCACCGAAGCCCGGTTGCCAGTGCTTGCCGAAGAGATGTCATTACTGATGCTGGACAGCCGCCGGGTGATCCAAAGCATTCAGTTGATGAAATCGCTGGGCGGCGGGTATCAGGCAGGTCCCGTCGTCGAGAAAAAATAAAATGTCTGCCGCGTGATGGCTGTCACGCGGTATTTCGTTTCGTCACGTCAAAACTGACGACAGCCTGTTTTTCGTCAGAGTTTTGAATAAATAGTGCCCGTAATATCAGGGAATGACCCCACATAAAATGTGGCATAAAAGATGCATACTGTAGTCGAGAGCGCGTATGCGTGATTTGATTAACTGGAGCGAGACCGATGAAAAAAGTCGTCACGGTTTGCCCCTATTGCGCATCAGGTTGCAAAATCAACCTGGTCGTCGATAACGGCAAAATCGTCCGGGCGGAGGCAGCGCAGGGGAAAACCAACCAGGGTACCCTGTGTCTGAAGGGTTATTATGGCTGGGACTTCATTAACGATACCCAGATCCTGACCCCGCGCCTGAAAACCCCCATGATCCGTCGCCAGCGTGGCGGCAAACTCGAACCTGTTTCCTGGGATGAGGCACTGAATTACGTTGCCGAGCGCCTGAGCGCCATCAAAGAGAAGTACGGTCCGGATGCCATCCAGACGACCGGCTCCTCGCGTGGTACGGGTAACGAAACCAACTATGTAATGCAAAAATTTGCGCGCGCCGTTATTGGTACCAATAACGTTGACTGCTGCGCTCGTGTCTGACACGGCCCATCGGTTGCAGGTCTGCACCAATCGGTCGGTAATGGCGCAATGAGCAATGCTATTAACGAAATTGATAATACCGATTTAGTGTTCGTTTTCGGGTACAACCCGGCGGATTCCCACCCAATCGTAGCGAATCACGTAATTAACGCTAAACGTAACGGGGCGAAAATTATCGTCTGCGATCCGCGCAAAATTGAAACCGCGCGCATTGCTGACATGCACATTGCACTGAAAAACGGCTCGAACATCGCGCTGTTGAATGCGATGGGCCATGTCATTATTGAAGAAAATTTGTACGACAAAGCATTCGTCGCTTCCCGTACAGAAGGCTTTGAAGAGTATCGTAAAATCGTTGAAGGCTACACGCCGGAGTCGGTTGAAGATATCACCGGCGTCAGCGCCAGTGAGATTCGTCAGGCGGCACGGATGTATGCCCAGGCGAAAAGCGCCGCCATCCTGTGGGGCATGGGTGTAACCCAGTTCTACCAGGGCGTGGAAACCGTGCGTTCTCTGACCAGCCTCGCGATGCTGACCGGTAACCTCGGTAAGCCACATGCGGGTGTTAACCCGGTTCGTGGTCAGAACAACGTACAGGGTGCCTGCGATATGGGCGCGCTGCCGGATACGTATCCGGGATACCAGTACGTGAAAGATCCGGCTAACCGCGAGAAATTCGCCAAAGCCTGGGGCGTGGAAAGCCTGCCAGCGCATACCGGCTATCGCATCAGCGAGCTACCGCACCGCGCAGCGCATGGCGAAGTGCGTGCCGCGTACATTATGGGCGAAGATCCGCTGCAAACTGACGCGGAGCTGTCGGCAGTACGTAAAGCCTTTGAAGATCTGGAACTGGTTATCGTTCAGGACATCTTTATGACCAAAACCGCGTCGGCGGCGGATGTTATTTTACCGTCAACGTCGTGGGGCGAGCATGAAGGCGTGTTTACTGCGGCTGACCGTGGCTTCCAGCGTTTCTTCAAGGCGGTTGAACCGAAATGGGATCTGAAAACGGACTGGCAAATCATCAGTGAAATCGCCACCCGTATGGGTTATCCGATGCACTACAACAACACCCAGGAGATCTGGGATGAGTTGCGTCATCTGTGCCCGGATTTCTACGGTGCGACTTACGAGAAAATGGGCGAACTGGGCTTCATTCAGTGGCCTTGCCGCGATACTTCAGATGCCGATCAGGGGACTTCTTATCTGTTTAAAGAGAAGTTTGATACCCCGAACGGTCTGGCGCAGTTCTTCACCTGCGACTGGGTAGCGCCAATCGACAAACTCACCGACGAGTACCCGATGGTACTGTCAACGGTGCGTGAAGTTGGTCACTACTCTTGCCGTTCGATGACCGGTAACTGTGCGGCACTGGCGGCGCTGGCTGATGAACCTGGCTACGCACAAATCAATACCGAAGACGCCAAACGTCTGGGTATTGAAGATGAGGCATTGGTTTGGGTGCACTCGCGTAAAGGCAAAATTATCACCCGTGCGCAGGTCAGCGATCGTCCGAACAAAGGGGCGATTTACATGACCTACCAGTGGTGGATTGGTGCCTGTAACGAGCTGGTTACCGAAAACTTAAGCCCGATTACGAAAACGCCGGAATACAAATACTGCGCCGTGCGCGTCGAGCCGATCGCCGATCAGCGCGCCGCCGAGCAGTACGTGATTGACGAGTACAACAAGTTGAAAACTCGCCTGCGCGAAGCGGCACTGGCGTAATACCGTCCTTTCTACAGCCTCCTTTCGGAGGCTGTTTTTTTATCCATTCGAACTCTTTATACTGGTTACTCCCTACCCAATCGTATTATCAAAATGAAAAAAATTATCGCATTGATGTTGTTTTTGACATTCTTTGCCCACGCCAACGACTCCGAGCCTGGCAGCCAGTATTTAAAGGCAGCAGAGGCCGGGGACCGACGCGCACAATATTTTCTTGCCGACAGCTGGTTTAGCTCCGGCGATTTGAGCAAAGCCGAATATTGGGCACAGAAAGCCGCCGACAGCGGTGATGCTGATGCCTGCGCGCTGCTGGCGCAGATCAAAATCACCAATCCGGTCAGTCTGGACTATCCACAAGCAAAAGTTCTTGCAGAGAAAGCGGCGCAAGCGGGCAGTAAAGAAGGTGAAGTAACGCTGGCGCATATTCTGGTAAATACTCAAGCGGGTAAACCGGATTATCCAAAGGCAATTTCGCTGTTAGAAAACGCCTCGGAAGATCTGGAGAACGACTCTGCCGTCGATGCCCAAATGCTGCTTGGTTTGATTTACGCCAACGGCGTGGGCATTAAGGCCGACGATGACAAGGCAACCTGGTATTTCAAACGCAGCTCTGCAATTTCCCGAACCGGTTATTCCGAGTACTGGGCGGGAATGATGTTCTTAAACGGTGAAGAAGGTTTTATCGAGAAGAACAAGCAAAAGGCGCTGCACTGGTTGAACCTGAGCTGTATGGAAGGGTTTGATACCGGGTGTGAAGAGTTTGAAAAATTAACCAACGGTTAAGATAGGCCTGATAAGACGCGGCAAGCGTCGCATCAGGCATTGATGTCGGATGCGGCGTAAACGCCTTATCCGACCTACAAAATCACGCTAAATCAGGCTATTGCGCTGTCTGGCGTAGGCCTGATAAGACGCGTTAAGCGTCGCATCAGGCGTTGATGTCGGATGCGGCATAAACGCCTTATCCGACCTACAAAATCACGCTAAATCAGGCTATTGCGCTGTCTG